>PVMK01126068.1_pt1 | contig 25360 bp, 24 predicted proteins | sample 1853481 | NCBI WGS metagenome assembly PVMK01 (sample SAMN08533507, study PRJNA380276) | Marine sediment metagenome, whole genome shotgun sequencing project.
TTTTCGCAGCACGATTCTCCCTTTGCTGGCCGTGATCGCACTCGCCTGTACGGAATCGGAGCCACCGCCGAAAACCCCGCTGGAAGCGCCCGAAGCGATTTGGGTCGAAATCGCGGGCGAGCCCTTCGAACTGGAACTCGCTCTCGACGCCGCTACCCGCCACCAAGGGCTTTCCGACCGCCTCGCGATCGCGCCCAACGGCGGCATGCTGTTCGTGAGCACCGTCGAGCGACCTCAGGCCATGGTGATGCGGGATTGCGCGATCCCAATCGACGTCGCGTTTCTCGACTTTTCGGGCGAGGTGGTGGCGATCCACGAGATGCGACCGGAGCTGCCGCACCGACCTGGCGAGAGCCAAAGCGAATACGAATCGCGGTTGCGGGTGTACGGGAGTGGCACCCCCGCGGGGTTTGCGATCGAGACCGCGGGAGGCCGGTTGGACGAAGTTGGCCTTCAGGTGGGCGATCTCGTGGTTTTCGACATCGCGAGCATGCTGGATCTCGCCCGCCAGGAAGCCGGCCGGGGGCGCTGAACGGCGACTGGCTGGAGTTATCGGGGAAGCTTGAGATTCCGAATCTCGTTGGTCGAAAAGAGCTGCTCCAGCTGAGCGACGGCGTAAATCGCACTGGGTCGTAAACCCCGCAGTTGATGTTTTTCAGAGTGTTGAGGTTCGGCGATTGATGTATTCTTGTCCGCTGCTGGGGCCCGGGGGACGGGAGAGGGGCCACCAAGGGGTGGTGGCTATCCGGCCGAATCAATCAGGAGCATCGAGATCTCAATGAGTGACGTTTCGCTTGCGTCTTCGGGACGCGTGCGCCAGACGTTGAATGTGGGAGAGATCGTCAAGGAGATCGGACCCGACTTCGAGCCGAGTCGGATCATCTACTGGAGCGATCTGCTGGTTTCCACGTTTGTCGGTTGGTCGGCGCTGATCATCAGCGCGCGGGCGCCCTTTGGTTCGCCGCTGCACGTCGTTGCCACGCTGGTCGCGATCTTCGCGGTACTCCGCGCTGCGCTGTTCATCCACGAACTCTCCCATCTCAAGCGCGGTCAGATTCCGGGCTTCGAGCTGGTCTGGAACCTCATCGTAGGCATTCCGTTCATGATTCCGAGCCTGATGTACGTCGGCTCGCACATGGATCACCACAAGCGCATGGGCTTCGGGACCAACGACGATCCCGAGTACGCCCAGATCGTCCGCTGGAGCCGACTGAGGATCGTAACTTTCGTATTCACGGTGGCTTTGCTTCCCATCGCTCTAGCGGTGCGATGGGGTGTACTCGGTCCGCTCTCCCGACTCTTTCCGCCGCTTCGGCGGTTCGTCGTTGGCAAACTGTCGACGCTCGTGATCAATTCCAGCTACGTCCGCCCGATGCCCAAGGGAGACCAGATCAAACGCTGGGATGCCCAGGAAGCGGGTGCAGCCATGTTCGTATGGGCGGTGGTCGGCGCGGTAATCGCAGGCTGGATCCCGATCGAAGTGATCGTTCAGTGTTGCATCATCGGCGGCGGTGTTCTCAGCGTGAATCAGGTGCGGACGCTCGTCGCGCACGGCTATGAGAACGAGGGCGAGCCGATGGACACCGAGGCTCAGTTGCTCGACTCGATCAATCTACGCGGTTGGCCGGTCCTCACCACCTTGATTGCGCCGGTCGGGCTTCGCTTCCACGCTCTCCATCACTATCTTCCGTTCATCCCCTACCACAGCTTGGGGCTCGTCCACCGCCGGTTGCTGGCCGAGCTGCCGCAGAACGCTCCTTACCGAGCGACGCTGAAGGACGGCGTGGGTACGCTTCACAGGCTCTGGCGGAACGCGCCAGCCCCGGCTCGGGGGGCCGTCAGCGCAGACCCCTTTGCCAGAGGACTCGAAGTAGTAGGGGCCACCCGAAGACGAGCGGGTAACGGCGTTGCCGCTCGCTCGGGACGATCTTCTTACCCGTGTGCCGCGCCAGTTTCCAAAGCACGTAGGGCAGCCAGTCGCCGAAAGTGGCCGCGCTCTTGAGCAGCTGAACGAAGTAGACCATTTTGGCCAACACGCGCAGCCGGCTCCAACCTCGCCGCGTCGACGCCTTCGAGTCGGCGGGCAGGATCGCTTCAATCTCGGAATCGACGCTGCGCACGTCAGCGCCAAGTCTTGCGAGCACAGCCCGTGCCGCTCGGTCGTAGCGTTCGGGATCCGCTTTGTAGAGGCTTTGGATGGTGCTAGGAGCCTCGGGCCGAAGCTCCGCCGAGTAGGTTCCCCGCAGCACCTGCTGCCAGAGCGCGGCCGTGGTGAATCGAATCGATCCATTCTTTTGAGTCGATCCATCCTGAGTGGGAAGTTCGTAGAGGGTTCGAGCAACGGCCGTGACGGTCGATTCCGCAACGGCAGCAACCACCGCTTCGCGCGCGGTGGCGTCGCGCAGGTGAACGGCCAGCGCGGGTTGGCAGAAGCGCGCCCAGATGCCCGAGCGCAATCCGCCGGGCCTCGCACCTTGCTCGAAATCTTTCAGCGAGATCACGGCGTATTTACAGCGCAGCGGGCCGAGCTCTGATTCGATCTCCAGGTAGAAGACGTTCGGAGGCAGGGCCGCATTCGCCCAGGCGAGCAGGCGCGAGCGGTAGGCGTCGCGATACGTGTCGACGAGTACGTAGAAGTCGAGCACGCCTTCGTTCGTGCGCCGGCGAAGACAGGAGCCGTAGAAGAGAACTGCCGCGATCGTGCTTCCGTGGCGTCGCAGGATCTCATCCGCCAGCTGCACGGCGGCGGTTGGCGCGGGTTGGAGGAGCTCGGCTCTGACGAGTTCCTCGAGATTGGGGGCCGGGACGCCCACCGAGTTCTCAGGCGCGGACGAAGCGGATGCGCCGGTCGCCAGAGATGCGGACGATTTCGCCGCTTCGCGGCGGTATGGTCTCTCCATCGACGGTAAATCCGGCGTCGAGCCGGAGTTCGGCGACCTCGACGTTGCGGCTCGTATAGCCCGCAGCTGACTGCACGAAGGAGCTGGGTTTGCCGCGCAGGATTCCGGGTGCGGCGGCGGCGATGCGCTCGCAGCCGCTGGTCAGCGCGGTGAACCGAACCGGAGCTTTCTCGATACCCCAGAACGGATTCATCCCGAGAAACAGCCGCTGCAGGCTGGACGCGATGATCAGCATGAACTCTCCGCCCTCGACGAGTTGATCGTCGAGCATGATCTGGGCCTTGTCGGGCGTCAGCACACCATCGCTACGCTTGGCGATCGATCGCAGAATCAATCCCGCGGTCACGAGGCCCGCGCCGAAGGAGCCCTGACTCTTGCCCTTCGGAAAAAGATTGTGGGTGAGGTCGATCGCTCGATGGATCATTCCGGCGCCGAAGAAGAATCCATAGTGGATCCTGCGATCGAGCAGCGTTTCGACGCGCAGCAGCGGGCGGTCCACGAACCGGTCTTCGATTTGCCCCGCTTTCACGTCTTCCAGCAAATTCCGCAATCCCTTGACGGGGTTGCGGTGCGCGCCGAGATCCATCGCGGTCATGTTCGTACGCCCGCCCCGCAACGGGTGCCACCATCGGAATGCTCGGAAAATCATCGGTGGTCAACATCTGTGTCAGCGTGTATTGCAGCGTGCCGTCGCCCCCGTTGACGACGAGTAGCTCGACGTTCTGGCGCGCGAGGCTCGCCAGGGCCTCTGGGACCGATCGAACGCTCGTCGTCTCGATATGCGTGACTTCCGGATAATCCCTCAGCAGGTGAAGGATCTTCCTCACCTCGGGGTTGCTCCGGCCTGCACGGAGATTGTTCAATAAGCCAATTCGCACGGACTAAGCTCCTGGGATCCTAGTTTCCGGGTTGCGCAACTTTCTGGGGGAGGGGATTGGTGTACGTGATCGTCTTAACGCCAGAACCCTTTAGCACAGTTTCAGGGGTGTCCTTCCCCGACCGCAGCCTGACCTCAAACGACGCGCGCGCCCACACTCGGTGTGGACGCAGCTTGAAGGATAACAGGAATCGAAACGGTTGGGGGATCGCCTCCAACGGGTTGATCTCGGCGAGTATCGATTGGCTCTGAATCGTGCCCTCGATCCCGGAGCCGCTGATTTGGAGCTCGATGTGTGTTGGATACCCCTCGCTACTCGTACTTTGGGGGCCCACGAAGGTGAGCTGGAAGTCGGTGGTTTGTACCAGCACCTCGCCATCGCGCGCGGCGACCAGCCAGCGCTCGCGTGCTCCCGAAGGCGTCGTCCAGTCCGAGAGGAATACGGCCGGCCCGTCTCCGGTGGACGCAAAGTCGATCCGGCGTAGCGTGAGGTCCGCCTCGCTCTCTTCCATCCAGGTGTGGGTGATGGAGATCGTCCCGTTCACGGACGCGGTTTCGTTCATGCCTTCGAGCCAGATCGTCCCGGTTACCGGAGTCGTCAACTCCAGCAGGTCGAACGGGTAGCGATCACCCGCGGAACGGGGCCACGCCACCGGCCCTTTCGGCGCGTATTGAAACGCCACGCGGATCCCCGCGCTTCGTGCTGTCGTATTCGAGCCGGTGCATCGGTCCACTCTGATCGAAGACGCTCGATCCGATTTCGATGCGATCGCCGCCCGGACTGAGCGTCCAGCGCTTCTTGCGCCGGCCATTGCGGAATTCGGTCTGCTTCCCGTTCGGGTCGATGAGTTGCCAGGTTGCGATCGCGGTTCGATCACCGGGGCCTTCATTGGTGATCAGGAACCGAGCGAACAGGTGATGGTTCGAGTCGAAGTGGGCGACGATGTCCCAGTACTCCGACGCCGACTCGCCATCGGAAAGATGAGACAACCCGTCTCCCCGTACGACCGCCATCGCGGCCAACGGTGCGAGCAAAACGGCGACCGCGAATACGCGCGCCACCCATCGGTTCCGGTGGGGCGGTTGGCCTTGGCCCTGCGATCGGACCTGGCGCCGTACGTGTTCTGGTGCGCTTGCTTGCAATCTCAATGGACACCCTCGGGGTCCGGCGGCGGTCCGTCGCGCGGCCGTTGTGGCTCCGAGTGAGACGTCTCGTCCCAGCACTCGATTCGAATTCCGCGAGACCGCTCGAAGAGCGCTTGCAGGATTCGCTCGATGTGGAAGCCCATGCATACGACGGTCCAGATCGCGACCATCACGAGCCCGAGATCGGGTCGCCCACCCAGGGTGCCCACGCTGAGTAGCAGCAGATTCGGATTGCGGCGGGCCGTGATCGTCCGGAAAAGCGAGTCAATTGGCCGCCAGCAGTGGGTTTCGATCTCAAACGCGAGGATGAAGCCGCCCTCGAGGCCGCGTCCGAGCAGATAGCCCGCGATGACCACGATCGTGGCGGCGTCGATGGTCCCCGATACGCCGAGGCCCCAAGCGAGATACCAAAGCGGTGGGTGGATGAGGTCGAGGGCGTGGTCGAAGATGTGCCCGAATGGGCTCGATGTCAGCGTGACACGCGCGAGTTTGCCGTCGACGGTATCGAGAAACGTCATCAGCCAGCCGCACGCCAAACCGAGCGCGAACCAACCCTGCCAGAAGAGCACCCCAGCGGCTACCGCGAGCAGCCAGCTCAATGCCGTTACCGTGTTTGGCTGGATCTCAGCACGCGCCAGCACGCGAACGACCGCCGCTGCCGGTCGCGGCCAGAGCCACTTGGTGATCAGGTCGGTGACACCCTTGTAGGACGACTGGAAGATGCGGTCTTCGATCTCGCGAATGCTCTCGGCGCGGGCCGGATAGATGTACGGCGGGTCGAACTTGCGAAGCCGTGTCGAGTAGGCGGGCGCGAGGTCGCCCGGCTCGGCGAGCCGAATGCCGGCCGCTGGCGCTGTCTCGTTGGCTTCGGGTGCCGGCGGCTGTTCGCCCTCTGCTGCGCGTCGCAGGAAGCGCAGCGCTTCGGCGGCGTGCGCGGAATCCACGTGCGCCGCGACAGCCCCTCCCCAGCCGGCATTTTGCGCGCGGTTTGCGACGAGTATCGTGTTTTGCGCCGCGCAAAGGCCCTCGACGAGACGCTCGTCGATGATTGCGTCGGACCGTACGATCATCACGCTTGGCGCTTGCGGATCGCCCGGATCCTCGTTTGCGTCGAGCGTGCGAATGGATTCGCAGCCGGCTCTCGCCAAAAGACGACGGTGGCGCTCAGAGGTGCTGAGCGCCCACACCTTGACTTCAGCGGTGCGCTCGTTTCTGATAATCCACGCCGAACGCGCACTGGCAACCGGGTACTGCGGCATCCGATTCCGCCGATCTTCGAGGGGGGCTCCGTGAGCGGTCGCGGAGAGTATCACAGGGCTGGGAGCTGAGTTAGCTTTGCCGCCTAGTCTGGCTGAGGGGGAAACCCCTGTCATTCTGTAAGACGGGGAAATCTCGTCATTCTGTAGGGTGGGGACCCTCCGTCATTTTGTTAGAGGTGTAGGACGGGGGCCTCCCGTCATTTTGTTAGAGGGGAAGAACCCGTGTTCTCGTTGGGGCACTTATCGGATCTTCACGCGACGCCCGTTGTCGTCGAGAACCCGCTCCATCTGCTCAACAAGCGATTTTTCGGCTGGCTTTCCTGGCGAATCCGGCGCCGGCATTTCCACTGCACCTCGGTCGTCGACGCGTTGATGGACGATTTGAGTCGCGCCCCGATCGATCACCTGGTGGTGACCGGCGACTTGACGAATCTCTCGCTCGCTTCCGAGTTCGGCGCTGCGCGAGAGCACTTGAAACGACTCGGCGATGCGCGGGATGTTTCGATCGTGCCCGGAAACCACGACGCCTATGTGCGCGTTGCGCAGTCCGCCTCATGGAATCTCTGGTCGGACTATTTCGAATCCGATGAGATCGATACCGCTGAGGAGAGTTCCGATCCGAGAGATCGGTTTCCGACGCTGCGGGTTCGCGGCCCGCTGGCCGTGGTCGGGCTGTGTTCGGCGCTGCCGACACGGCTGTTCGACGCCACCGGAACCCTGGGTGTTGCCCAGCTCGAACGGCTCGAGTGCATGCTTCACCGCCTCTCTGAACGCGATCTCTGTCGGGTGATCTCGATTCACCACCCAATCACCGTGGGCGCGACGCACCCGCGGAGGTGGTTGAGGGATGCGGAGTCACTCCGGGGCGTCATCGGTCGCGCGGGTGCCGAACTCGTCGTGCATGGCCACAATCACCGCACGCTGCTCGCCGCGATCGATGGGCCCGACGGTTCGATCCCGGTCGTGGGCGTGCGCTCGGCCTCGGACATCGGGCAACGACCAGGGCGTCGCGCCCAGTACCACGTCTACGAGATCGAGCGAAATTGCGAAAGCGAAGGTCCGCGGTTTCGGATCGCGTTGCGAATCCGTGGCTACGATCCCGACTCGGGTCGATTCCGCGCTGAGGGAGAGCGGGAACTCGTCCCCTGAGGCGAACTCGCGTGCGGGAGGTCTGCCGACCGCATTGGGTCGGGGAGGTCTGCCGACCGCATCGGGTCGGGGAGGCCTGCCGACCGCATCGGGTCGGAGCCCACAGTCAGCTCGCCGTTTCGCCTCGCGCCGCGAGGATTTCCGAAACAAGCTCGAGATCCGATGGCCGGTCGACGTCGATGGCCGCTTCCGCGAAGGGGAGAGACACGGCGCGGATACGGCAGCCGATCGCGCGGGATGCGCGTTCGAGGGCTTCTTCGAGGCTGAGTCGGCGCAATGCAAAGAGCAGCAAGGTGATCGGGCCGAAGGCGCTCGCGAGCCGCCACGGTTGCTTGCGAAAAGCTTCCGCTCGCACCCAGAATTCGGCAGCGCGAAGGGCTTGGGGCGATCGGAACGCGAAGAGGTTGGCGCCCGAGTATCCACCGTCTCGAAATCGCAGATAGGTCCGGGTGGTCGAGGGATAGGTGGCTCGAAGCACCGATTCGGCCACGACTCCCACGGTCACGTCGGCGTCTGATTGCTCCGCGCGCACTGCGAAATGATCGATGATCTTTGGCGTCAACAGCGCGTGATCGGCGGTGGTGACGAACACCCGGTCTCCGAGCTGGTGGCCGCTCAAGGCGTCTTGCACGCTGCGGCTCGGCGACGGGAGGCTCGCGTGTCGAGTGATCTCGCCGCGGGTCTCCAGTTCGCGGAGTTCGGGTACGGCTTCGAATGCGTCCGGGTCGTCGATACTCACCGCGATGCGATCGACGCTCGACGAAGCGCGCAGTGCGCGAACGACTCGGACCAGCATGGGTACCCCGACTACGTCGAGGAGAGCTCGGTGGGTTTCGCCCTGGATTTCTGCGAACGGATTTTCTGAATCGCGGCGTCCTGCGAGTACGAGTGCGTTGAACCCGTTCATGGGGTGCGGCCTCTGTAAAGCTCTGAGGGGATCAGGATGCGGCGCGATCGGAGCAATCAGAGGCTTCGATCTCCGTGCATTTTCCGTCGCTGATTCGGTAGATCCGGTCGGCCACGCTCGTCAGCGCCGGTTGGTGCGAGATGGCGAGCACGGTCGCGCGTCCGCGCAGCGCTTCGATGGCCGCCAGGACGAAAGCCTCGCTTTCTGGATCGAGGGCCGTCGTCGCTTCATCGAAGACCAGCAGCTTTGCACCGTGAATGAGTGCGCGCGCGATCGCGATCCGCTGGCGCTGGCCGCCCGAAAGCCGCATGCCGCGCTCGCCCACTGAATATTCGCTTCCGTCCGGAAGTTCCGAAACGACCTCCCACGCTCCCGCATCTCGGAGCGCGCGTTCGATGTCTTCCGGCGTCAGGTTCGGGTCACCCAGGCTCACGTTCTTTGCCACGCTGTCGTGCAGCATGAGCGTTTCCTGTGGGACGTATCCGATCAGCTGCCGCCATTCGCGGAGGTCGAGCTCTCCGAGCGGAACACCGTCGATGTAGACTTCGCCGGCATCGGGCCGCACCAGCCCCATGATGAGATCCGCGGTGGTCGTCTTGCCCGCACCCGAACCGCCCACGATTGCGGTGATCTTTCCGGCGGGAACCGAAAAAGAGAGGTCGTCGAGAACGATTGCATCGTCGTAGGTGATCCGCACGTCTCGGACTTCGACGCCTTCCGTCAAGGTCGGCGCGGCACCGGTGGTCATCGTTTCGCCGTCGGCGGCCGCGTCATCGATCATCTCGCGCATCGACCAGAGTGCGCTCGCCTCCGTGATCGTCTGCTGGTAGCGGCGCTGCATCTTGTTGGAACTCGTGTTCGTTTTAATAAAGAGCGCCGCGAGTAGGAGCATCTCCGAAAACGGTGTTCCGAGTAAAATCACGATGAAGATCAAGGCGCAAAGAGAAGTGACGAGGATCGGCTCTTGTATCGCGCGCAGGGCCTCGCGGCTGATGACGCGCCGCCGGAGCGCTTTGTTGAGTTGAGCCGTGTCGCTTACGAGCAGCGGTTCGATCAGTGACTCGCGGCCGGTCGCCTTGAGCAATTTCACGGCCTGCAGGCTGTCGGTCACCTGGGTGAGCAGGGACTTCAGAAATTTGGTCTGCTTGGCCCCGGCCCTGCCCGACATGCTGACCAGTTGGTGCAGTCCGCCCAGGGTAATGCTCGCCGCTACGGCTACGCCGATCGTAACCGGTATCGAGATCGTGAACGCCAGCCCGAGGTAGATCAGGCATTCGATCAGGTGCCCACAGACCTGGGCCATGTGTTCGAAGGCGGTGGACGCGCGCTGGGCTTCGGTTGCGAGCGCGTTCGCGGCGCTACCGGTTCGCAGTCGTGTGAAGTGACTCCAGCGCGCGGCCATCAGGGTCTGAAGCATCTCGAGCCTCAGATCGGTGGCGATCCTGGCCACCGTGTAACCCACCTGGCGTTTGGCGAAGAGGATGATGCCACCCTTCGTCCAGAACAAGATTGCGATGAACGGGAGCAGTACCTGAAGTGACGGCTCGAGGCCGACGGACTCGAGTGCGCTGTCGACAGCCTTACCGAGCGCGGAGCTTTCTGCGGGTTCCGAATCTGGGGCGTCCGATGCCCCCCCGCATGGCGATCGCCAGGACGGGCAGCATCACCGAGATTCCGACACCGTCGAGCACTCCGCCGAGCACGATGCAAAACAGCACCAGCAGGCTTTGCGCGCGGTATCGGCTGGCGAAATAGCGGAGTATTCTCACCGATGGCTCTATAGATTATTCGCCCCGGCAGATCGCGAGCACGGCCTCCCCCCGGGGTTGAGAAAATCTGATTCCGCCCACGGGTCGCGCGCTGAAACCGCGCCGGCCGCGATCGGGCCGAAGCTGCGCGGGCCGTGGTCTCTAGCGCCCCACCCGAATCCGATCGCTCATCTCGTCGATCTCGCGGAGTCTTAGCCGTCGCCGTGTTGCAAGAAGTGTCCGCGTACGGCGTCGAAGTCTTCGGGCGAATCGATTTCCGACCACCAGAGCCCTTCGATCGATACGGTTTGGATCGCAATCTTCTGGGCGAGTTCGTTCACGACCGAGAGATACCAGTTGCTCAACGACTCCGGTTGGCGCATTGCGAGATTCAGGGCATCTCGGTACGTCTGCACGCCGGTTCCACAAAATCGAAGCATCCCGATCGACTCTCCATCCACCGTGTGGAGCGGAAGCTGCTTACCGATTGCAATCAGGCGCCCGTCGGTGTCGAGTGTGACCTTCATGTCGTCTGCATCGTAATCGGGTTTTCGATCGATGGTGACAGCAATCGGCTCCGGCGGCGCGTCGAGAACCCGACGCATGATGTCGTCTTCGAAGAGGGTATCTCCGTTCAAGAGGATGAAATCATCGGTCATCACGGCGCTGGCGACCCAGCAGGTCGCGAGGTTGTCGGTGATCGCATAGAACGGGTTGTAGAGCGTCGTCACCTCCATTTCGCCGAAACGGGGTTCCGCGAGGCTGTGCTCTACGTATTCGGCCCCGAAGCCGACGAGCACGGTGGTGTGCTCGATTCCGCAACGGGCGAGAGATTCGAGTTGAAAATCCAACACCGATTGACCATCGCGGACCTCTAGCAGGCATTTCGGTCTCGACGCCGTCAACGGCAACAACCGTTTGCCCTGTCCTGCACTGAGTACGATCGCTCTCATGGATCTCCGCTGCCCTCTATCAAGCAGGTCATTGCCTCAGGCCACTCCGGAGGCCTAGGATTTCGTCCATATGGGGGAGAATCCAAACTGTAGTCCAGGTTTGTCGGCGGCAAAAGCCGGAGTTCCCCCGCGGGCAGACTCTTCGGATGGACGCCGCGTGGAGCCCGCTGCGCCAATTCATCGCCGCCCCGGTTGGACCCTCTATCGACTCATCGCCCAAGAGGCTCTCACCCCCGCGTTCTTGGCTCTCTTCGGCCTCACGACGGTCGTGCTCACCCAGAACCTGCTCGAACTTTCGGACCTCTTCGTCAACCGTGGGCTGAGCGTCGCAACCGTCAGCTTGATCGCTTTTTATCAAGCGGTTCCGACGGCCACGCTGATGCTTCCGTTCGCAGTCTTGATCGGTTGTCTCGTGGCGCTCGGCCGCATGGGCGCCGATCTCGAGATCCTCGCTCTCGAAGCCTCGGGTGTGACGGCCGCGCGGTTGGTGTGGCCTTTTGTCGCGTTCGCGAGCGTAATGACTCTGCTGTCCGCTGGGCTCTCGCTGTCCGGAGCGCCGTGGACCAGTCGCTCACTCAATCGAGTGTTCGTCGAGATATCGCTTGAAAAACCCTGGTCGCAAGTTCAGCAGGGAGTCGTAACCCGCTTTGGCGACTGGCGGCTCGAAGCGCGGGAGGTCAACGCGCGGGGCGACCGTCTGAAGGGGGTCTTGCTCTGGTTGCCCGACGTCGGTCAGACGGTCTTCGCTCGTACCGGTCGGATTGATACGCTAGAGGATGGTGCCACGGAGATCTCACTTCAGGAAGGTCGCGTTGTCCTGGCCAAAAAAGACAGGCCGAAGACGCTCGCATTCGATGAGCTCACGGTGCGCCTGCCCGAGAGCGATGAAATCCTGCGCGCCGTTGAGGGCGAGCTTGCCGGGTCTTCACTCGCGGAACTCTCGGAGCGGGCGAGCGCTTTCGTGCCCAGCCCCACGCAACGGCTATCGAGGGCAGCGATCGAATTCCACCGCCGGTTCGCGATGCCGTTTGCGACGTTGATTTTTGGTGTTCTCGCCGTCCCTCTCTTTCTCGTCCGAACCGACTTCTCCAGAGCTGCGGGCGGTGTGCTCGGCCTGCTGTGCACGATTTCCTACTACGGTCTGATCCAACTCGGAGAGGGGTTGGCCCAGAGGGAACTGATCGGCCTCACGGCAGCGGTGTGGTTGCCCAACGCGATTCTGTCACTGCTGGCTGCTGTGCTGATCGTGCGAGTGCGGCGAGCGGCTGTTCTCGGCCACTCCTTCGATCGGCCGCAGCACCGAACCAGCCAATCGGCGAACCAGAAGGTTCGCGAGCGGCGTCCCCGACGCTATCCGCTGCCGCGTTATATCGCGGGTCGGTTCATCCGTCTGGCGGTGCTTTCCTTCGCGATCCTGCTGGTCGCGTACCTGCTGATCGACATCATGGAGCGGCTCACGTGGTTCAGCCGGTACCACGCGACCGGGCTGGAAATCCTGCATTTTTACGCTGTGCGGGTGGTCTTGCTCGCATCGCGGGTGATCCCGATGTCTCTCGTGGTTGCGACGGCGTTGACCGTTAGCCTGCTCGCCGTCGAAGGGGAGTTGATCGGGATGCGATCCTGCGGCATCCCGGCTCCAATCGCATTGCTCCCGGTGCTCTTCATTTCGGCCATGGTCGTTCCGGCTGACGCGGTCCTCAACAACGTGCTGGTGCCCCGTACGAATGCCATCGCGGATGAACTCAAACGCTCCGAAATCAAGGGGAAGTTCGCTCGACAACTGGAAGAGCGGCGCAAGAACTCGGTCTGGTATCGGTTGGGAAACAAGGTTCTCGAGGCGGAGCGCTTTGATCCCCGAGCGTGGATCGGCGTGGAATTTGTCGATCTACGAGATCGGCGAAGATCGGTTGCCCGTGAAGCGAATCGACGCGACCTCAGCGCGTCACGTTGGAAACGGCTGGTGGCTCTTGACGGATCCGGTCCGAATCGACATCTCCGAGGGGAAAGTGCGCACGATGCCCGCACCCAGTTTTGCATACCTGGGCGAGGCGCTTCCCGCAGAAGTCGACACGATGCACCTCAGTGTCGGAGATCTGCTCGGCTTGATCGAAGAAGCAGAGAACGACAACGTGGATCCCAGACCCCTGCGCGTCGACTACCACGTCAAACTCGCCCAGCCCCTGGCCTGCATCGTGCTCCCGGCGCTGTTGCTCTTCTTTGCGGTAGGGGGTCCGCCATTTCCCGGTTCCGCACAGACGCTACTGCTGAGCGCCATCGTCGGGATCGGTTACATCCTGTTGACGGGAGTGTCCCGATCGCTGGGCTACGGCGGAGCCGTTTCTCCGGCCATCGGCGGATGGGGGCCGATTCTGATCTTTATGGCGGTAGCCGCTTTCTTCGGGGTGCGTCTCTTGCGTCGACTCTAGCGGGCGAATCCTCCAGATTCGCTTGCGGGGTCGCGTTGGGTTACGAGCGTTTCGTTCGAACGACGTAATTGCCGCGCTTCTCGTCGTAGTCGAGATAGATTGCGCCGGCCTGCTCGGCCGCTTCGAGTGCTTCAGCGAAGCTTTGATGGCCGAAATACTCCTCGTTGAAGCCCGGAAACACGCGTCGGATCGTTTGCTTTACCATCGAGCCCCAGACGGTGTCGTAGTCCCTTTCCAGGGATCGGACGATCTCGACGATTTTTTCCGTGGCATCCTGGCGCTTCGTGGCAGCCGGCGTCGCTTTCTTGCTTGGTGCCTTCTTGGGTTTTTCGGCCTTCTCGGCCACGCGAATCAGATCGTCGTAGTAGATGAACTCGTCACTGCTTCCAATGAGCAAATCCGATGTGGAACTCTTGACCCCACATCCGATGACCTGTCGGTCGTTTTCCTTGAGCTTGGAGGCGAGAGGGGAGAAATCGCTGTCGCCCGAGATCAGCGCAAAGGTGTCGATGTGCGGCTTCTGGTAACAGAGGTCGAGCGCATCGACGACCATATGGATGTCGGCGCTGTTTTTTCCGCTCGCCTTGGTCTGCGGGATGTCGACCATCTCGACACCGTGTCCGTGAAATTCGCGGACTGCTGGCCGGTAACCACTCCAGTCGCAATAGGCGCGCTTGTAGACGATCCGACCCTTCTCGAGCAGGCGCCGCAGCACCAGGTCGATCTTGAAGTTGCCTTTGCGCATCTGGCGAACGCCAATGGCGAGGTTTTCGTAGTCGATGAATACCGCGATCAGTTTTTCGTCAGCCATGGTTCCGTCATTCGGCAGAGTCCGTTTTCGACGAGTCGTCCACTTCGGGTTCGTCAGTCGGAAATCCGTAGCCCGCTAGGTCATCGCGTGTGGCGACGGCCTCGTGCCCGGGCGCTTCTTTGCGAATTTCGCGTTTCTCGCGTTTTAGCGCCTGCTTTTCCGATTTCTTGACTTCGCGCTGTCGCTTGAGGACCGCCGTCCGGCTCCGTTTTCTGGCCATGCGAATTTCCCACTCGGTTTTACCGCTGGAGGAAGCGGCTCTGTTGGAGGCGCCATCCGGATAGGAGGTGCCCATGTATCCTACACGGCTTGCGTCGCTCGTGCACAGCCCCAGCCGTGCCCGCACAGGGCTGTTGCCGTTTGAGTGAGTTTGCGCCGGCGGGAGCCCAGTTTGCCCGGTTGGTTTCGATTGGGGATTGGTGGGTTCGGCGATCGGTGGCTAGCCGTCGGTGGGGTCTCGGAGCAGCGGGGCGGGGGCGGGCTCACCGGTCTTTCGGGCTCGGCGAACCTCTCCGATGAGTTGAAGAGCGCGCTTCAGGAAAGAGGGTTCCGATCAAGACATTCAGGATCAGAAAAACAGAGTTGACCGCGAACGCATAGGCGATCAGCGCGTCCCGCGACCCGAACTCGGAAAACAGGCCCGCCCAGGCGAGTTCTCGGGTTCCGAAATTTCCGAGGCTCGGAATCACGAGAGCCAGATAGAGAAGTGGTATGCGGGCGGTGAGCGCCGTCCAAGCGATATCTATCCCCGAATGCTCGGGATGCGAGGCCCTGGATCACGACGTCGAAGATCGCCAAGCCCAAGAAGCCGAGGAAGAACGGTCGAATCTCGCGAAGTGGAAATCGCTGGAGCCAGTTTCGCACCCGCTGGGCTCCGGGGATCCGGGTTGAACCGGTCGCCGAGATCCGAACGCCGATTGCCAGGATGAGGATGACCACCCAGGTGATTCCGACCGCAACGAACACGTCGCGATTCGCGTCGAAACTGCCCGGTAGGAAGGGGAGTGCGAGTGTCGTCTGGAGTGCCAGGATCAGGAAATGGCAGATCGTCGGAACCAGGGCCGCAGCGAGCACAGCCTCGAGCCTCCCGCCGGTGAGCTGCCCCAAGCCGAGAAAAAAGGCTCCGTCCGAAAGTGGGTTGCTGACGGCGCGGAGTAACTCAGAGCCGCCGCGAATCGCGATGATCGAATGGATGGGGACCTGCGCGACGAAACGTCGCAGCGCGGCTGCTTGCAGCAGTGCCCAGACGATGAAGAATGCAATTCGGTCGGCGATTGTGAACGCGAGAAAGAGCGGAAGGTCGTCTGCCTCGGAGGTCTCAGCGCGCAGACGCTCCCAATCGGTCGCTACGTTGAACACGTAGAGGAGTAGACCCGCTGACACAACCCAGGGTAGAACGTGCTGCCATCGTATTCGGCTGATCTGGATCATTCGCCCTCTGAGCTGTCGGGATCGCGCCAAGGGATCGCCGAGCGGGACGCTACAGGCTATCGAAGAGCAGCAATATCACCAGCGCCGCTGTCGCTATTTACCGCAGTCGAATTCTATGCGATAGTATGCCTCTTAACGGGGGTCGATCGGCCTCCTCCGAGCCTCATTGTGGCAGGCATGAGAGCCGGGTTCTCTAACGCACAGTTAGAGAACATCGCGTAAAATTAGAATCAAACCTTCAAATGGGAGTGAGATGGCTGTCTCTAAACGTACCGGTGGCCGGAAGGCCCCCGAGGAATTTTGGTCCAAGGTGCTCGCTGCACCCAAGGTGAAGCGCATCCTCGAAAAGCGTGGATTCAGCCCGGAGGCGTTTCAGCGCGACTACGAGGCGGATACCTCGCGCGGTTCGCGGACCCCCAAGCGGCCCTCCCGGAGTCAGATCGACGCCGTCGAAGCCTTCCAGCGGTCCGGCGATTTCGAAGCCCTCAAGCGCGCGCTGTCGACCGATAGTTCAGCAGTCGCCAATTCCACCCTGCGCCGCGTCCTGCAGTTCAAGGCGCTCGGTGGCGTCAAGACCGTCCGCCGCCAATCCGGCGCGTAATCGACCGCACGGCGATGGTCGCGCTAGAACTCATCGGCGTCTCCAAGCGTTATGGCCAGCGCTACGCGCTTCGCGATGTCGACCTCTCGCTTGCCGCCGGCTCGGCGCTCGGTTTGTTGGGCCCCAACGGCGCAGGCAAGACCAGCGCCCTGCGCATGTTGCTCGGATTTACCAAAGCCGGCGCGGGAACCGTTCGGCTTCAGGGGTTGTCGCCCCGTGATCCCGCCTCTCGAGTTGGTGTCGCCTATCTCCCCGAGCGCCTGATTCTGCCGGGTCGCATGACGGTGCGCTCCTTCTTGAGACATCACGCAGTTCTCGCGGGTCTGAACGGAGCGGAACTCGAGAGCGACGTCGAGGCTGTGCTGGAGCAGACGGGTCTTTCGGCTCGGGCACTCGACCGGCTCGGTTCTCTTTCGAAGGGGTTGGCCCAGCGCGTCGGTTTCGCGCAGGCCTTTCTCGCAAGACCGAAGCTACTGATCCTCGACGAGCCTACGTCCGGACTGGATCCAATCGGTGTTCGCGACGCGCGAGACTGGATCCTCGCGGCGCGCGAGAGAGGCTGCTCGATACTCGTCAGTTCGCACCTGCTCTCGGAGGTCGAGCGCACCTGCGACCAGGTCGCGATCATTGACGAGGGGACGCTCGTTGCCAAAGGCGGGCTCGACGAACTCGTGGAAGAGGGAGAGACCCTCGAGGATGCTTTTGTGAGGCTTGTCGGAAAATGAGGCCCGCCACGACCACCGCTTTTGTAAGGCTTGTCGGCAGATGAGACCCGCCACGATGACCGTTTTTGGCGCGCTAGTCGGTGAGGCGTTTCGCGACGCGACACGGCGGAGAATTGTACCCATCATCGCGGTATTCGCGCTGCTCTCGCTGTTGGCCGTGGATAGCTGTACCTCCTGCGTCGGTTCGAGTCAGGTCGTTCAGGATGGAGAACAAGTTTCGGTAAATGACATTTCCGGTTGGACCGGAATGCTGATCTTTACCGTGTTGTCTCTCTGGACGATGCTGCTCGCCGGTTTGTTGGCCTCGGATCATCTTGCCGAAACCGTTATTGATGGATCCGCCAATCTGATTCTGGCGCGCCCCGTTCGGCGCAGCGAATTTGCGCTCGCGCGCCTTGCGGGCGCACTCGGGATCACAGCCGTAACGGGTGTGGTGGTGCTGACCGTGAGCGCCTACCTCCTGCACCTTCGGAATGATGTTTCACTGGGTGCGGCATTCTGGGCCGGGCTCGCCTGTGCGGCCGGCGCCTTTGTGGTGGCAGCGCTGGCGATGGCTTTGTCGCTGATCCTCACGCGGGTTGCGACCGCAATGAGTGTTCTCTTCTTCGTCGGTGCGATTACGTTGGTCAATGCCTTCACGTTGTTCGGGGCGTCACTCGGAAGGTTTGGGTATATCCTGCAGCACTTCACTCCGCCGCTGTGCACGGCGGTTGTGGTGGCGCTCAAACCGTGGATCGCACCCGTGGTTCCGGTGGTCGATCCAACGATTGTGGCTTTGAAGCTCGCGTTCTGGATGGTCGCGAGCGTGCTGATCCTGCTCGCGACCTTTCAGAAGCAGGAACTTGGTTCCTGAAGTACGGTTGCTGGCGAATTGAGGAGCCCATGATTCGCGGAGCGATGGCGCCTTGGATCCTGACGAGCCTGTTTCTCGTCGCAGGCTCATCGGTTCGGGCGGATGATGCTCCGCCCCCCAAGCCGCCCTTTGCAGAGGGCGATGTCATCGGCTTTGGCGACATTCGCCGGCTTGAGCCCTATCTCCCCAAGAAGTTCTGGGACAATCGCGACTTCTTCTTCTACGAAGGCATGCAGCTCGTCATCGGCCCGACTCAATTCGACTACCGTGCCCCACCTGAATACGAGGTTGCGACTGCAAAGTTCAAAGGGCAGGCGCGAATCGGTCCGGACAACAGCCTCGAGAACTTCACCGCAGGCCAACCCTTCCCGATGGAGGAGATCGAGTGTCAGAGTGACCCCCAGGCCGGCGTGAAGATCATGTGGAACCACAGTTATCAATGGAACGGCGCCGCTGGGACTGCTCGATTCTTCTACTCGTATTGGGATCGCGGGGAGAAGCTACCGCTCTACTACCAGGGGACGGCGAAGGTCGTGAAGCTGGCCAATCGGGTCGAGCCTCAGGTCCTGCTCGAAAACGCCGGCGATCTGCTGAAGCGCGGCGAGGATCGGAAGGAGGTGAACGGCCAGGAGGTCGAAGCGCCCTTCGATGCCCGCGGGATTGCGCTCCTGACCTACCGCTACAAGAGTTCCGATAAGCCTCGAACGGAAGCGAGGAACGACGACACGTGGGTGTACGTACCCACCATGCGACGCGTGCGCCGCATTTCAACCGCGCAGCGCACCGACGCCGTGGTGGGGACCGACTTCACGTTCGACGATTTGTTCAGCTTCAATGGGATCGTTCCCCAATACGAATGGCAGTGTCTGGGAGAGCGCAAGATCATCGGACCCATGAATACCATGGTGCGCGCCTACCCCTACGATCCGAAGCACGACTTCGGGCCCTACGGTCTTTCCTTTGCGAGCGATCGCTGGGAGCTGCGCGATGCGATCGTGGTGCGGATGATTCCCAAGAGCAGCGATCACCCCTATCACCATAAGGATCTCTTCATCGACAAGCAGACCCTCAATGTCATGTACTCGTTTGCCTACGACCAGAAACAGGAACTCTGGAAGATCATCTGGCACAACAAGCGCTGGAGCGAAGACGAGCGCCTGACGGGCCCCTGGTACCCTGGCTGGAAAGGCGTTCCGAAACCGATGGACAACATCATCGTCAGCGACATCATCGTCAACGTCCAGACCGGAACCGGCAATCGAATCGAATTCTGGGACCGAACCGGCACCGCCTTCAAAAGTAAATCCAAAGTCCGCAGCTTCATCGACGTGGGCCGTCTGACAAAAGGGCGCTAACGCGTTGCAATTACTACACCGCGTAGTTTTCTGTCAGTAATCGACTGAATTACTCCCATCCGGGGTCCAATCGACCAGGGTTTTCGGTTCGGTTTGATTCGGGAGACTGCCGAGGCGTGCGGGGTCGGGGGAGGTCGCGCAGCGAAATTCAGCGCAGCCCGCCCTGGATCTCCCAATTCCAAGACCGCCACCAATCAAGCTGACCGCAGTCGCAAGCCCCCCGCCAGCTTGGCGGGCGAGCCATTCGCGGAGTGACCTCCCCCGACCCCGTACGTCGTCTCTGGATCAGCTCAGCCGGATCCAGCAACCACCCAATCGAACTTCCCTACAGTATCTGCGTGATTGCGCGCGCGAGATCGCTGCTGACCGAGGAACGGCTCCGCGTCTATCCGCGCGCAGTGCTCGTCGCCCTGGGCCTCGCACTTGGTTGGCTGGTGCTCTCGCCCAATGGTGTCGGGACGATCCACGGCGACCCGGGCGGTGACTTTCGATCGTTCTACGCCGCGGGCGAAATCGTGCGCTCTGGCCGTGCGGCCAGTCTCTACGATTGGTCGACCCAACTCGCGACCCAAGCCGCCATCACACCCGGCGCAACCCGGGATTTTCTGCCGTTCGCCTATCCGCCATTCGTAGCGCTGGCGTATGCGCCGTTGTCGAGGCTCGATTTTCGACTGGCCTATGGATTGAGCACCTTCGGCATGGTGTTCATGGTGTACGCAGCCGTCTTGCTGCTGGTGCCCGTGTTTCGGCGGATTGGATCGCAACCCCTGGCCGTCTTCGTGGCATTGCTGTTCTTTTATCCCGTGCTTCGGGCCGTCGGTGGACAGACCAGCGCCGTTGGCGTCGTGTTGATTGCGCTCGCGTGGCGTTGTCTGCACGACGAGCGGGATCTGGCGGCCGGAGCCGCCATCGCCTTCCTCCTCTACAAGCCGCAACTCGCACTGCCCCTGATCTGCCTTGCTGCCTTGCTGCGTCGCCCGAAGATTCTCGTCGGGTTTGCCGGAGCCGCCGCGCTCCTTTACGCCGTTGGGGCGGCCGTCAGCGGCTGGAGCTGGCTATTCGAGTGGTGGAGCCAGATCGGCGAATTCAAGCAGGCCCAATTGGGAAATCTGCACAACAGCATCGGCATTCTGGGCTTCGTCGAATCCCTGATCGGTGTGAGAAGCCCTGCAGCCATCGGCATCGGTGCGTTGCTCTCGGCCGCACTCGCGGTGGGTATGGCGCTGATCTGGCTTCAGACACGCGTGTCCTTGAATCTCCGCATGGCCATGACGTGTTGTGCCTTGGTGCTGATTCCGCCGCACTCACTCTACTACGACGCGGGTATCGCCGGACTGGGCCTACTGGTTCTCGCGGATGAGCGAGGTTGGGAGGACGCGAAGTGGATCGCAATCCTGTATTTCGCCGCCTACCTGACGCCGCTTTCCAAATTCATCGGCTTCAGTCTGATGTTTCCGCTCGTCGTCGCAATGCTCTTGCGCTTGCGAAGCATCGCAGCAGCTCCAGCAAGTGAGCACCGCCCCAAAAAGTGAGCACCGCCCCAGATATCGGGTGATTCAATCAATGACGGAGAGGTCGTCCGTTGCCCCGCCCAACCCAAACCAGGACCACGAGCGTTGTCTTGACCGCGACACCAATCCATGGCGGGATGGCGTGTGCGGTGGCCTGTGCGGTGGCCAGGACGGAAGGCAACCACAGCCACCCAAGCACCAGCGCAGCGATCAGGTGGCGCGCCCAGCGCTGCTCGGGGATGTGGGCGCTCCACGACAGCGCGAAGACGAGGTAGAGCAGAATCTTCTGGTAGGAATTCACGTGCGGCGTGAACAGCAGAACCGCGAGGATGGCCGACGACCAAACGGGGGCGGGTGGTAGGCGGAGTTTAAACCCCAGTCCACCGAGCACGAGCAGGCTGGAGATCAATGCCGCGGACGCGATTCCGCTCGCCAGCGGGTCGCGCACGCCGAAATCGACGTACAGCATCGCCCGCAGGTTCGACATCGAGGCGATGTTGAGCGTCCCCGCGAAGGCGGGGGCGATGTCCTCGACATTGTTGCTGGCCAGCAACGCGAGATAGTCCGGCACCCAGTCGACGCCCAGCCAGGGGAGCAGGGCGAGCGTCGAGACCAGCGTGAGTCCGAACGCCGAGATCACCGTTCGCCAGTGCCCGCACACCAGCAGTGCGACACCCGCGGCCAGGGCCAGCTGCGGCTTGATGGTCAGGATCCACAGGGCCAGGGTCGGCCCCCAGTTTTGGCTGCGGCCCGGTGCCCGGCCGTCGAGGCAATCGCGCGCCAGGTAGAGCAGCAGCGCGCTCGACACCAGAGCGGTTTGTCCGAGTAGCAGACAAACGCTGGCCGGAATACTCAGGAAGACCAGCGGGCCCAGCACCGGTGGCGACCGGGTGGGGCGGGTGAGCCAGAACACCGCCGTGAGACTCACCATCGACCACGCGATGTACGCCCAAGGGTTGGATAGGGGGGTCAGTGGTCCCCAGAGCCAGAACATCGTCGGTGTGTGCAGGAAGAGCAGCGAACTCGGAGCGGGGCGCCCCAGCCACGCAGACGCGACCTGCAGCTGACCGTCGGTCCGGTAACCCACGCGCGGCTCGCGCATCCCGGGTCGGGTCGACCAGAGCGCGCGAACCATCTCGAGGACCACCGGGAAGTCGCGGAGTCGCTCCATGAGGACGCCGGTCGCGTCGAAGGTGACGCCGAACGGCGGCTCCTCGGAGAGGGCGGGAAGCAACATCCTCAGGATGACGATCGCGACGAGTGCCGCCGGAACGAAGAGGTGAAGCTTCTGTTTGAAGCGCTCGGAGACGACGCCGAAGTCGTCAGTCGGCGGCGGCATGGGCGTGGTTGTCCACTAGGTAGCGAGACCCGTCGCACGAAGGAGTCGCTCGCGAATGGGGTGCCTGTATAGCTCCCCGCCAAGCGAGTCGAACCAGAAGCTGATCGAGCGGTAGGACATCCGATTCCGTCACCGCCGTTCCTAAGAGGGCAGCCGAGCGTACCACAAGCCTTGCTGGGCAACGCCTCCACACCGGGCCCCTCCCGCACCTTGCCTCGAATGATTTTCATGAAGGTGATTTGGAGCGGGCTGAGAGGGAAGGGCGCCATGGAAGAGCGAGTGCACATCGGCGAGCTGATCTCTGCACTGGTTTATCTCTACGGCAGCGCGCGGCGGCGACTCAAACTGGGGCTATGTGATCCCCTAGTCTGCAATCGCCATTGGCTCTAGGGATTCTTGGAGCGATGCAGTCCTAGGTGAGTGTAGTGGTGGCCCCGACATGGGCAGTCTTGCCCTTATTCAAGTCGGCTTAACGGATGTCTTTGATCGGACATTGCCAAATAAGTAGTTTGAATTTCTTATGATCCCGATTCGCTCGCGGCTCCTGATCACCGAGGCGTGTGGGGTCGGGGGAGGTCGCGTAGCGAAATTCCGCGCAGCCCGCCCTCGATCGCCCAATTCCAAGACCGCCACCAACCAAGCAGACCGGAGTCGCAATCCTCCTGACAGCTTGGCGGGCGAGCCATTCGCGGAGTGACCTCCCCCGACCCCGCACGCCGGCTCTGGATCAGACCAGCCGGACCCAGCAACCACGCGTGACCGGTCGGGCGAGTTCGGTTCGCAGCCGATTGGAGTATCCTAGAGCCGTGCATTTTGCAGATGACTTGATCGGGCGGGTTCGCGAGCTCGGGCATCCGCTCTGTGTCGGATTGGATCCGCATCTCGATCGGATTCCCGAATCATTTCGCAAAGGTTCGATGCGCCCCGAAGATCCGGCGACACCTGAGGCCGTGCAGGCCTTTTGCGCCGAAGTCATCGACCGGCTCGAAAACCGGGTCGCCGTCGTCAAGCCTCAGATTGCGCTGTTCGAGCAATTGGGATGGCGTGGCCTGCAGGTTCTCGAAGTCCTCCTCGATCGCTGTCGCGCCAACGATTTGTTGGTCGTTCTCGACGCCAAACGCGGCGATATTGGATCGACAGCCGAGGGTTACGCGCGAGCCTACCTCGAGCCCGGCGCAGGCCTCGGGGTGGATGCGATTACCCTCAACCCCTACCTGGGTCGCGACAGCCTGACTCCATTTATCGAGCGCTGCAGCGCACACGGCCGGGGGATCTTTGTCCTCGTGAAGACCAGTAATCCCGGCTCCGGTGATCTTCAGGATCGCTCGCTCGAAACCGAGACGCTCTTCGAAGCGGTTGCCGAGATGCTCGCGAACGATTGTCGGCGCCTCGTGGGGGCCGGATACGGGTTGGTCGTCACTCGGTGTGGTCGTCGGTGCAAATCACCCCGAGCAGGCCGATCGGGTGCGGCAACGGCTCCCGGAGGCGCTCTTTCTGGTACCGGGTTTTGGTGCCCAGGGTGCGGACGCCGAGCAGGCGGTTCGCGGATTTCGCGCGGTAAGCGGCGGGCGCGAGGGCGGAATCGTCAATTCCTCGCGGGCCATCCTGTACCCGGAGTGCGAATCCTGGGAGACCGGGTTCGAAGCCGCACTCGGCGAAGCCATCGACCGACTCGGCGAAGCCGTTCGCTAACTCGACCCGTCCACGGCATCGTGGATCGCTTGCGACAGCGCGATGACCGCCCGGGTTCCGGTGCGCGGTGCAGTGAGACCGTTGGAAAGAATGCAGGCGGCGAGATCCTTGTGGGGATCTCCCCAGGCGGTATTCACCAGGAAGTGTCCCCCGTGACCAAAGGTGCCGGGAGTCGCGGTCTGGCCGAAGTCGTCCATCGTCGGAATCGCGTGTTTGAGTCGGAAGCCGAGGCCCCAGGGCACGTCGACCCGAAAGGTTCGATCGATGATTCCAACCGCGTGGGGAAAGGTGGCGATTCGAACCATTTCGGGCGAGAGCAACCGACCGTCGCTTCCCTTGCCTGCATTCAACATCGCGCGATAAAAGCGAACCACCTGGTTGGCTCGGGAAACGCCATTGCCGCCCGGAATCACCGCGCGATGGGTCTCTGGGTCGTTCCACCAGGGTGCGTTGGTGGGTGCACCTTTTTCCCCGTTTGCGCTCACTTGCATCGCGGGTTGACTGAGAACTTCGGGGCTCCCCAGTGAAAACCCGTCGGCCGCGATACCCACCGGGTCGAGCACTTTCTCGCGCAACGTCTCCCAGAGTGGGCGGTCGCGCAGGCGTTGAATCAATTCTCCTACGATGAACCAGCTGGAAGAGGGGTGGTAGCCGCGATCCGTTCCGGGCTCCCACTGGGCTTCCATGTCGCAGACGGCGGCCAGTGCGTCATCCCAGTTGCGAACAAAACGCCCCAGTGTTTTCAAGCGCCTGCCCGAATCTGGAAAACCGCCGCGGTGAGAGAGAAGATGGGCGATCGTGCAGGTTTCTTTCCCGCGGATTCCGAATTCGGGTATGGTGCGGCGAACGCGGTCTCGCAATTTCGCGCCGCCCTCATCGATGATCTGAAGCAGTGCGGCGGCGACCAGGGGTTTGGTTGTGCTCCAGAGGAGGTAATTGGAATCCGGAGTCGCACCCGCTCCGATCGCCTCGTCGAAGACCAATTCGCCCCGCCAGTCGACCGCAACCTGGATCGACGGACGGATGCCCTCGTCGACCTGCCGTTGCATCTCCCGCCGAAGGGCATCGAAGCGATCGCTCATTTTCATTCCTGGATCTGCAAGGAGCGGGAGCATAGCTGCTTCGCGGCGCTCGGAGGTCTTTCCGCGCTGATGCGTCTAGCGAATTTAGGGCGCGCAGCGTCTGCGAGCGAGGGTGGCGAGGAGCGTCGCACCTGATAGCAGCGCCAGTGTTCCGCTCGGCTCGGGAACGCCGAGGGCGGCACCTACATCCGATCGCGGGAACGAAAGGCCATTTTCCGCGTTCGTGACGAGTGGGCCGCTTTCCGTGAGCAGATCTCGGATGTCCTCCGGTTGAAGGCTCGGTTCATCCTGGAGCAACAGTGCGGCCTGTCCCGCCGCGTAGGGGCTCGAAGCGGACGTTCCGCCGAAGTGAGCGACTCCGCCACCGAGAGCGGGGCTGGTCGTTCGCCAATTGGGCGCGAGTATGTCGAGGATCTCGTCGCTGTTCGAGTGACAGACGAATACGTCGGGGCCCGATGCATCGGTGCAGAGGATCGTCGTGCAGCTGCTGTTTCCGCACCAGCTGACACTGCCGACCGAAGCGTCGTAGACGCCGCCCACCGAGATTGCTTCGGGGATGCAGGCGGGCTCCGAGATGCCGTCGTCGTGCCCCTCG
>PVMK01127309.1_pt1 | contig 25343 bp, 22 predicted proteins | sample 1853481 | NCBI WGS metagenome assembly PVMK01 (sample SAMN08533507, study PRJNA380276) | Marine sediment metagenome, whole genome shotgun sequencing project.
TGTGGGCGCATGCGGCCAATATTGATCGTGAGCTACTGGACCCGGGTGACCTGGAGGAGGCCCTGCAAGCGGCGACGGCCATCGGCGACGACCGCCTGCAGCGGGAGGCTGGCCGCCAGGTGGTTCCCGACAGCTTCACTCACGGGAGTTCAGCGCAACGGGTGAAGTGGTTCAAAGCCGGCTTCGAGTCGGGTGATATTGCCGCCTGCGATCCGTTTTCCAGTGTCGATGAATGACGCAGCAGGTAACCAAAGATGCCAACCTGGATGGCTCCGAAATCAAGAGCAAGGATATGCTGCAGTACGAATACGCCAGATCTGCTCTGCGCAAGGGCATGCAACTGGAGAAAAAGCTGGGAACCAATCCTTTCAAGTTCGGCATGATCGAAAAACTTGGCGATGACGAATTTCGCATGGGCGCCTACCCGACAAAGCGAGACTTCGTTACGCCGCAATGGGATTTCGCCATGCACAGCTTGAATCTACACGACCCTCGCTTCGACTTTAGCGAAATCTTCCCTTATGTGCCTGCCTGCAATGAAATAGCTCGCCGCCGAAAGAATGTAGACGAAGCTACAGGCCACCAATGCGTAACGCAATGAATCTACATCGTTCATATTCTGGTTTGCCTGTAGGTAATCACTGATTACCCCAACAGTCGTCGGGCCAAACACCAGGCCGATGATATTAACAATAAACAGCAGTAATGCAGCTGCGGCGGCACGCATAGCTACGGGAGCGAGGGTTTGATTGGAACCAAATGTAGCACCCGCATATATGTTAGCCAGCAGCGCAGGGAATGCGTAGAAAAAAAGTGCCAGGTACAAATTTCCGGTCATAAGTGTCGCTACCATGAACGGCGTGGCGGCGAGAAATGAGAGCGCCGGCAACCACATTAGCCAGCGCTTGTCCCTTGTCGCAAGCCTGTCTGACCACCGGCCACCAAAGAAGGTGCCCACGCCACCAAATATGCCAATAATAAGACCTAGCGCAGTACCTACCTCTCCGCTACTCATATCGTGAGTACGCTCCAGGAATGCCGGCATCCAGGCGATGGTGCCGTAGCCAACAAAAGCCTGTGTGCCAGCACCAATCGAGAGGTGACGAAAGGTGCCAAAACTCCACATGGTTTTGATCACTGTTGGAAAGGACACAACCTCCTGTGAAACTGCCTGCTTCTCGGTGCGTCCTCGACGAGGTTCCCTCACCGTCTTTTTGAGTACTAAAGCCAATATCACGCCGGGAATACCCACCAATAGAAAGGCATTGCGCCAACCAAAGAACTCATTGATCCACCCACCGGCCAGATTGCCAAACAGGATGCCAATGGGAATTCCGAGGGCGTACACGCCCAGTACCGTGGCGCGTTTCTCGGGGGCAAAATAATCTGCCAGCAGTGAATGTGATGGCGGACTGCCACCTGCCTCGCCCACCCCGACACCAATACGGGCTATCGCCAGTTGCCAGAGGTTTACGGCAAAGCCCTGCAGTGTTGTCATCGCGCTCCATATCGCCAGAGAGATAGCAATAATATTGACCCGGGAATAGCGGTCAGCGAGACGGGCGATGGGGATTCCAAGGGTGGCGTAAAATATACCGAAGGCCACACCGCTCAGTGCTCCGATCTCCAAATCGGAGAGCTGTAAATCGGTCTTGATGGATTGCGCGAGAATAGCAAAAATTTGCCGGTCGATAAAGTTGAACACGTATACGACTGTCAGAATTCCCAGGACGTAATGAGTGTAGCCCTTCGAGTAATCCTGCTCGGCGACATCGTTTTTCGCGTTACTTGTGCTACCCATAGCACGAACCCTTCATTAGATATCGCCTTTGTCTATTTTTTGTCTTGTTGTCTATGACAGTGCTGCACACTATAAACATAGCGTTTATTGACGAGCAAAACAAGAAATAACCCGAAAACCCGAGAAACTGGAAATAGAAAAACAGCCAGCAATATGCTTCTTGGAGGCGCCATTTTTAACTGGGCCGTGGCAGTCGCTCTGGGTGCAGCAGTTTGCCGGGTTGGTCTTCGTGTTTGGAATCGGCTATTACTGGGCGTCCAGGTACTTCGAGGCAAATGTTCAAATCATACGGCTGGCTGTCATCGGCAAGGCGGGTGTGGTGCTGGTTGGTTTGCTCAACGTTGCAACAGGCGATGTCAGCTGGCAGTCTATGCTGCCGGCATCCGGCGACCTGATTTTTTGTCATACTCTTTATCATGGCGCTGAAAGCCCTGCCGACCTGGCGGTCCGGCGGGGTGACATGAGCAACGACAATCTCGTCTTGTCCTCGTCTTGTCCATGCAAATTCACAAATCTGTGCTAGGGTTGAATGTAGCCTATCAATAACTTACCGGCACAAGCGAAGAGGTACAAAAATGAAACTGAAGACCTTTGCCTTTTACCTGTCGTGCTTACGACCACAGTGTCCATTTCTTCGGCCTGGGCCCAGGGCGTTTTACCGACCAAAGACGAGGTGTCCCGCATTCACGCCACACCCCAATTCTCGCCTATGCCGGGCGGTCCTTCCCGACGAAAGTGTTGTTCGGTGATTCTCATTTGCACACCGCTGTCTCCGTCGACGCGGGTACTATGAACAGGGTGGGCCAGGAGGATGCGTTCCGCTTCGCCCGCGGTGAAGAGGTGATCTCAACCGGGGGCTTGCGCGCGAAACTGTCACGTCCACTGGACTGGCTGGTGATCAGCGATCACGCCGAGATGTACGGGCTAATGCCAAAGCTGCTTGCCGGTGACCCGGAGATTCTGGGCACGGAGCAGGGCAAAAGATGGTACAAGGAATTAAGAAGCGGCGACAGGGACCGTATCTTTAACACAGCGATGGAGATAGTCGCCTCGCTGCAGCAGCCCGATCCACCCTTTAAAAGTGACCGCCTGGTACGCGATGCCTGGCATGAATACACGGCACTGGCGGATCGTTACAACGAGCCGGGGCGTTTCTCCGCCATCATCGGTTACGAATACACCACCCGCGGCGGCTTCAACCTGCACCGCAATGTCCTGTTTCGCGGTGATGCCGCGACAGCCAACCAGACCGTGCCTTTCTCCCAGTTCGACAGTCAGAACCCGGAGGACTTATGGCGCGAGTTGGAGGCCTTTGAAAAGCGATCCGGTGGTGACGTGCTGGCAATACCGCATAACGGCAACCTGTCTAACGGGCTGATGTTTTCGGACAAGACCTATGCCGGCAAGCCCCTGACCCGAGAGATTGCCGAACTGCGCGCGCGTATGGAGCCCGTGGCGGAAGTGACCCAGATCAAGGGCGATGGGGAGGCTCACCCATTTCTGTCGCCCAACGATGAATTCGCCGACTATGAAACCTGGGATGCCGCCAACCTGGATGGCAGCGAAATCAAGAGCAAGGATATGCTGCAGTACGAATACGCCAGATCCGCTCTGCGCAAGGGCATGCAACTGGAGAAAAATCTGGGAACCAATCCCTTTAAATTCGGCATGATCGGCAGCACGGATGCGCATACCTCACTGGCCGCCGTTGAAGAGGAAAATTTCTTTGGCAAACACTCCGGCGTCGAACCGGAAGTAAATCGCTACAAGCACATGGTGATCAGGTCGCCATTAGATCCAGAGCTGACCGTATACGGCTGGCAGCAGGCGTCTTCAGGTTACGCCGCGGTCTGGGCTACAGAGAATACCCGTGAAGCGATATTTGATGCCTTCGCCCGTAAAGAGGTGTATGCCACCACCGGTTCGAGAATGACCGTGCGCTTTTTTGGCGGCTGGAACTTTGTTGCGGAAGATGCGCTGTCACGCCTGCCTGCCGGCGCCGGGTATAGCAAGGGCGTACCCATGGGCGGGAATTTGAGTGCAGTTCCCAAGGGAGTCAGCAGCCCCAGTTTTCTGGTGGGTGCGGCGAAGGATCCCTACAGCGGCAACCTGGACCGTATCCAGATCATCAAGGGCTGGATGGATACCAAGGGGAAAACCCATGAGAAAGTCTACGATGTAGCCTGGAGCGATGAGCGCAAGCCGGGAGCCGATGGCAAGCTGCCCGCAGTGGGTAATACCGTAGACGTTAAAAATGCCACCTGGACCAATACCATCGGCACGCCCGAGTTGATTACTGTTTGGACTGACCCGGATTTCGACCCACAACAGTCAGCCTTTTATTATGCCAGGGTTATTGAAATCCCCACGCCGCGCTGGACGGCTTACGAGGCCAGGCGATTCAACGTGACCATGCCGGATGATGTGCCAATGGTGACCCAGGAACGTGCCTATACCTCGCCCATCTGGTATATGCCATAAGTTTATACCGGTGCGTGGCGAAATCGAACATCGGGGTGGCGCGCGTGGGGTATTAGTTGATGATCAGCACCTGGCCGCCAGATTTGTCCAGTGCGGCCTCCAGTGCATCCGGAGGAATGCCTTGCAGGCACTCCCGGGGCAGCAACAGCAGGTCATAGGGGGAGTGGTGTATTAGTGCAGTGAGGTTAGCGGTATCGCAGGAGAAGTTGGTCTGCAGGCGCACTTGATGGCCCGGCCGGTATAAATTATGCAATTGCTCCGGCAGTGGTGGTCGATTGGATAATACATAGACGTCGCCAATCAATCCGGCCTCTACCAGCGTCCCCGCAGTATCGATGACACGAGCGCATGAGTGGTTTTGCGGCAGTACCACACCCAGGCGTTTGATAATACTGCCTCTGCCAGGATACCCGGCCCCCACCAGGTGCCAGCGCTGCCGCGCGGGGAAAAATATGTCCAGCTGACCGTCCCGCTCCAGCGCCGTATGCCAGCGTGCACCGGCGGCGTTTTCAAAACTGAGTTCCACCTTGTTGCGCCTGGCCAGTTCACTCAAGCGGCGGCGGGTGTCTGCGCTAACCAGGCTCAGACGCTGGGACAGGTGGTCGCGCAGCAGGCTTCTTTCATAACCGCCGCTGAGGGTGATCTCTGAAGTGAAGGGGCAGGTCGGCCACCTGCTGCAGACGAATATCTTCCAGCAACAGACCAAGTACCCCGCGGTCCAACTGCCTGGCAATTCGCACCAGGGTTTCCAGGGTGCTGAGATTGATGCCGTGCAGATCGATGGGGAACCAGGATAGTCCGGCGAAGGGTGGGTTCAGTCATCGTCGTTTTCACCCCTCTTTTCATCCCCCTTGCCGTTGTACTTTTTGGCCAGTTTGTGCAGCTCCTCTACCCGCGCCAGCACGCAGTCATCAATGGAAGTGGCGCTGTAGCCGGTGAGCAGTTCCAGGGCCTGGTCGATGCTACTCGCGCAGTAAATATGGAACTGGCCCGCGGCCACTGCGTCCAGTACATCCTGGCGCAGCATCAGGTGCACCTCGTTGGCCTGCGGTATCACCACACCCTGAGTGCCACTGAGTCCGCGTGAAAAGCAGATGTCGAAGAACCCCTCGATTTTTTCATTGACGCCCCCGATGGCCTGCACCTGTCCGTGCTGGTTCAGTGAGCCGGTCACGGCAAGGTCCTGTCGTATAGGAATCCCGGCGATGGCGGATATCAGCGCCACCAGTTCCGCCACCGAGGCACTGTCTCCCTCTATGCCCCCGTAGGATTGTTCAAACACCAGGCTGGCGGACAGGGGCAGGGGTTGGTTGCGGGCGTAGCGGTTGGCCAGCAGGGCGCTGATGATCATCACCGCCTTGGAGTGGATTTTACCGCCCAGGTCCACCTCCCGCTCTATATCCAGTACTTTACCGGGCCCGAGTCGCGCTGTAGCCGTAATGCGCGAGGGTTTGCCAAACGCGTAGTCGCCGAGCAGGTAGACCGCCAGGCCGTTGATCTGGCCCACTGCGGAACCGGCGGTATCTACCAGCATGATGTTGCGCAAAATGCCCTCGTGGGACTTTTCCCGGAACTGGTCCATACGGTGCGTGGCGGCTTCGGCCGCGCCGTTTACATGGCCTGCATCAATCATGTCGGCGCCGGCCTGGCGCGCGCGGAAGTCGCTTTCTGTCAACAGATTGCTCAGGCGACCCTGGTGCAGGCTCAGTTTTTTACTGTCCTCCATGCGTCGGGCGGCGTACTCGATAACCCTGGCCACGGCGCCGCTGTCCAATGGCAGCAACTTGTCGCGATCCTGCAGTGTTTTGATCATGCGGGCGAACAGGGCGGAACTCTCGGGTGAGCGCGAGACATCTTCCGACATATCCGCCGCTACCTTGAACAGGGCGGAAAACTCCGGGTCGTACTGTTGCAGTATGTAGTAGATGTAGCGGTCGCCGGCCAGAATCACTTTTACATTGAGGGGGATTGGCTCGGGTTGCAACTGTACGGTGCTGGCGAAGCTGAAGATCTGTTCCAGCGACTGGATGCGGACTTCCTGGGCCTTCAGGGCGCGCTTGAGTGTCATCCAGGCGTAGGGGCTGGTGAGCACCTTGTCGGCTTCCAGTATCAGGTAGCCATTGTTGGCACGGTGCAGCGCGCCGGGTTTTATCAGGGTAAAGTCGGTGGTCAGGGTGCCCATTTGCGAGACATATTCCACCCGGCCGATCAGGTTCGCAAAGCCGGGGCTGTCTTCATGGATTACCGGCGCGGCGGGTAAGTCCCGATTGTCCACCAATACGTTGACGCTGTACTGGGGGAACTCCCTTACTCTTTGCTTCAGGTTGTCCGGGATAGCGGACTCCTCCGGTACCTGGGTGAAGGCCTCCGCTTCATCCATCACACTGCTGTGCACCGCTTCCAGGTGCAGCAGTACGCTGGGGTGGTCCTGGTACTTTTCTTTCAGCTCGTTCATTACCGGGTCGATGGCCAACTGGCTGAATTCCCTGTTTAATTCCTTGAACTGGTCACGGCTTTCCTTTTTCCAGCCGGGTAGCTGGCGCACGATGACCTTCAACTCCTCCTTGAGGCCCTCTATCACCTCCATGGATTGTGATTTCTCTTCCTCCGGCAGTGCCTCGAAATCCAGGGGTTTAATGATTTCCCCGTCCTTCGTGGGGGCCAGTGTGTAGCCGCTGGGTGTCTGGATCATGGCGATCTGCTGATCCTTGGCTCTTTCCGCCAGCGCGCCAAAGGCGTCCTTTTCCCTGGTCTGGTATTGTTCGGCCAACTCCTGTAACCGGGCCTGGTATTCGTCGCTCTGGAAAGTGGCGGGCATTATGCCCAACAGGTCTTCCAGCGTTTGCGTCATATCATCACGCAATTGGCGCGCCATGCCTTTGGGCAATCGCAGGGCGATGGGTTTGTCCGGCGACTCGAAATTGTTGACGTAACACCAGTCGGACACATCGCCCTGTGGCGCGGCGGATTCCTTGTCCAGCAGTTTGGCCAGCAACTCCCGTTTGCCCACCCCGGTACTGCCAAGCATGAAGATGTTGTAGCCCTCGTGAGGTATTTGCAGGCCGAATTCCAAAGCCTCCACCGCGCGATCCTGTCCCAGGTGTTCACCCAGGGGTTCCAGCTCTTCTGTACTGTGAAAGGGCAGTTCGGCCGGGTCGCAGTGGCTGTAAAGGCGTGCCACAGGTAGCGACTCAGGGCTCGGGGCTGGTTTGAGGTCAGGGCTTGAATCTGCCATTTCGGGTGTTCTCATTTATCGGCTTACATGATCAGCATAGACCAAAAGCTGTGTCTGATCTTATGGCAAATCAATACTTCGGCAAAAGGTACCCCAATAAATGAGGCTGCGACAAAGCGGCATGACAAATGAGACAGACAGTAGAAGAGCTTGGCATAATAGCAATACCCTGATCAATCGAGCCCGGCTTTTATGGAACAGCCAAAAATAACGTTTATCATCAATGACAAAACCTACAGCCTTAGAGCGAGTGATGCCCGGGCTATACGAGATATCCCCAGCGCTGATCGACAGCAGCTCATTCTATTGCTGGACGCCATAAAGCAGCAGGATGCTTTAGCACAAGCGGCGGTTCAACATGCCGTGGACAGAGCACAGGTATCCACCAAACCGCCAGTGAATGGGCCCGAAAATGGCGGCACCCTCGACCAGAAAGCCCCGAAGCCTGAACGCCTTGGAAGCGGTGACATTGATGCCATGATGACCAGGCTGATTATGGAAGAAAAACGCGACAAGAAACCAGGGTTAACAACACAGGATTTAGTCAAATGGGCGGCGGTCCGACGGTTGCAATTATTCTGTTGGTGCTTATTTTTTAAAATTTGCAGGGCCGAATTCGTTCGGCCATCGGTAATTCGTCAACAGGCCCTGGTCGAATAAATTCGACCCGATCATGGCACCACATAGTTAATGCCCATCCGGATGGCCGGCGGAAACTCACCTTATTGTCATCCCCGCGCAGGCGGGGATCCAGTGAGCCCTTGATTTTGCTGGATTCCGATACGTCGGACCGCCGCCTGCGCGGGAAAGACGGCGACGTTGGCAGAGCGGCTTTTCCGGATGCGCACTGGTTACTTTGCTTATTCGGGCTACGGCTCTAACAATTCCGGCTGCTCGCTCTCCAGTAGTTGGGTGATGGCTTGCGACAAGGTGTCCGGCAGGGCGCAGTCCGGGCATGCCTGGCGCAATTGCTGGTAGGCTGCATGGGCCTGCTCCCCCTCGCCTTGCTCCACCATATTCGCGTACAGCTGCAATTTGTCTCTGAGTTCTTCGCTGGTGAGATGCAACTCCCGGTCAGCCGCGGTCTGCTCGAGGGCTTGAACGGCGCTATGGGCCATGTCCTCGTCGGCCTCTACAGTGTTGGCCATGGCACCTGTTGCGGTTTCCTGATCGGGCATTGGCTCATCTGCGAGTAACTCGTACTTGTCGATGGGCGCTGCCTGCCCCGCGCTGCGCGACATTTTCAAGCGAGCGGCCGGAGCGGCGGGCTTGTTTTTCGCTTTCTCAGCACTGGCAGCGTCGGCCGGAGGGTTTTCCTCAAGAGACGGTGTAAATTCCCTGAAGGTTGGCGTGGGTTGCTGCGGCTCAGTGATAAACAGGGCGACTACCACGACACTTGCGGTAGCCAGTCCCGCGACCCAGCGAGGCTGGATGAAAGACTTTTTCTCTGGCGCGTTGTGCCGCGCATAAGCGAGAATTTTGTCATCCAGTTGCCGGGGTGAACGGGGAGAGGGCAGGGGTAGCTTGCCATTACCCGGGCTTTGTCTGCGCTCACTCATGATTCACCTCCCAGGTGCTGTCGCAATTGTGCACGCGCGTAGCGCAATCTGCTTTTTACTGTTTCCTCGGGGCAGCGGGTAATGTCGGCGATCTCCCGCTGCGAGAAGCCCTGTTCCTGCAATAGCAGGGCATCGCGCTGCTCATTGGGTAGCCGGCCGATGGCGCTCATCAACTGTTCAGCCAGTTCGCCTGCCGACTCGGGGTTGGTTTCGGTGGCGGGCTCCGGTGCGTTTTCCAAGCGTGTATGCTGGTTGTCCCTGCGGCGCCAGAAATCCACCAGTCGGTTGTGGGCTATCTGGTACAGCCAGGTTCTAAAGCGCGCCTCGCTCTTGTAGCCCGGGGCCGCGTTAATCACTCCCTCCAGGCGTCCTGGGCCAATTCCTCCACCACGGCGCGGCGGGCGCAGCTGCGATATAAAAATGCGAAAAGGCCGTCCTTGTGGCGGTGATACAGGCAGTCGAAGGCCGCTGCATCACCGCGCTGGTAGGCCAGCATCAGTGCTTCGTCACTTTTCAGGCGGTTTATCAGCGTTAACATTGAGCTCCGCTCATCGACAGACCGGGTTATGTCCCCGAGGATAACGATTGTGCCAGTTCGATCAAGTGCACAAATTCACTGCGGTAACCGTGGGGGTCAGCGCCGCGGGAATTGCGCGCCAGGGTCAGGGCATCGCTGTAGCTCCAGTTTCCGGTGAAAGTGCCTCCCTGCAGAATCTGGCCAAAGCCCGCCACGCTGGCGGCGAAGCGCAGATCGTCACTGCTGTTATTGATTGAATCATTCAGGGCGTCGCTGCTGATAGCCCGGCTCAATTCCACGCTGCGGCTTTCTCCGGGTTGCTTGTAACGCAGTTTGACGAAGGCCAGTTCCCCGGTGTTGCTGTGTGCCTGGCCCTGCTTTGTGGTATAGCGCAAGTTGGAGATGCGCTCGCCGCCACTGCCGGCCAATACGATTTCATACAGGGCGGTCACCGTATGCCCTGCGCCAATGTCCCCCGCGTCCACCTTGTCGTTGCTGAAATCCTCCCTGTTCAGCAGGCGGTTTTCGTAACCGATCAGGCGATATTCACTCACCAGGGACGGGTTGAATTCTACCTGGATTTTTACGTCAGAGGCGATGGTGAGCAGAGTGGATTGCATCTCGTTCACCAGCACTTTTTGCGCCTCCTTGAGTGAATCGATGTAGGAGGCGTTGCCGTTGCCCACATCCGCCAGCTGCTCCATCAGTGCGTAGTTGTAGTTGCCAGAGCCGAAGCCCAGGGTGGTGAGGGCGATGCCGCTCTTGCGCTTGTGCTCGACGAGGTTCTTCAGGGCCTCGATATTGACGGTACCCACGTTCATGTCGCCATCGGAGGCGATAATAACCCGGTTTATGCCCCCCTCGATCTGATACTGTTCGGCCAGGGAGTAGGCCAGTTTGATGCCGGCGCTGCCATGGGTGCTGCCCCCGGCCTGGAGACCGTCGATAGCTGCCAGGATCTTCGCTTTCTCATTGCCTGGTGTGCTTTCCAATACGATCCCTGCGGCACCCGCGTAGACCGCCAGGGCGATACGATCCTGGGCGTTCATTTTGTTCACCAGCAGGCGCAGGGATTTCTTCACCAGCCCCAGCTTGTCCGCTGACTGCATACTGCCCGATACATCCACCAGGAATACCAGGTTAGCGGCTGGGCGCTGCTCCAGCTTTAGCTCGAACCCCTTGAGGCCGATTTGCAGTAGTTGGTGCCCGTCACTCCAGGGTGCCGGTGCGAGCTCGGTATTAATACTGAATGGTTGATCGGTGGATTCGGGGGTCACATAACTGTAACTAAAGTAGTTGATCATCTCCTCCAGGCGCACGGCGTCGGACGGTGGCAGGCGGCCCTCTCTTACCAGCATACGGCGCACATTGGCGTAGCTGGCGGTATCCACATCCACGCTGAACGTGGATACGGGCTGCTCGGCAACCACCTTCACGCCGTTGTGTTCATAGTGCAGGTAGTTTTCCCGGTCGATCATTGGCTCGGGATAGGGCGCGATCATAATGTTGCTCGCTATTCCCGTGCTCGCCATGTCAGTGGCGGAATAGGCCAGTTCCTGCCGGGAATGCTTGAGTTTTGCAGCCGGGGCCACGGGGTGGGGCAGGGCGTCCTGTTCAATGGCTATTTCTGCGGTGCGATTGTTCACAGGGGTTGTTTCGTCTGTTCGCGGCGGTTGCTGCTGTATTCGCTCCGGTTCTGTGGCGGAAACCTTATCAGGGGCCTGCCCCTGCTGGTCGACGCAGGCGGCGATTAACAGGACCAAGGTAACGGTAGTGATGCTCTTTGCTGCTTTCATGGGGTAATCCTCCAGTGGGTTTAGAGGTTTATCGAAGGAGCGAGGGAAAAGGGGTTAAAGGGGTGGAAAATAATTTGTGCATGACCTGTCGCCTTTTCAATCGGATTGAAAAGGCGGCAGATGGTGCAGGGCGTGAGTTGGGGGGATTATGGCAACGCAAAGTCATTCAACGAGGAATTGCCCCATGACCACAGCAAAATCAATCGAATACCAGATTACGCAGCAATTGTTGCGCCGGCGGGCTGGCGTAACTGAGCCGGTCGATTCGCAGGTGGTGAACAGAGTAATCAGAATCGCCGCGGCAACTGTCGCCGTGGTGTTAGTGGGAAGCTATTCGCAGGAGTTGTTGTGGGTGCTTGTGGCGGCCACTACTGTACTCGCACTCGGCATTCGAGATTAAATATAAACATATAAAACAATAAGATATAAGAATAATATAAAGTAAAATAGAGATCTATTTCGGCCAAAGTATATCCTTTCCACTGCTTCTGGGAGTTTTATGCCTTGCTCAGTTGGAACCCCACGCGTTTGCGAGGCAGAAAACTCCCGGAAGCAGCTACCTATGGCGCATTCAGTAGGCTTGACTATGGGCCGTACAGTCCGGAGCCTGTAGTATCTTACAACCCCCCACGGAATGAATGCGCATCATGGAAAACCCGGTTATCACCCTGTCCCTGCCGCAGCTGGCGCTGGCCTTTATACCCGTCGCAATCACACTTGCTATATTACTGCGCTGGTCGTTCGGTACCGGTAACGTTCTCTATGCGCTGGGCCGCATGCTTGTGCAGTTGCTGCTGATTGGCTATGTGCTGGCCTGGTTATTCGGCGCGCATAGTGGCTTGCTGATCCTGCTGGTGCTGGCGATTATGTTGATTGCTTCCAGTTGGATCGCCATGGGGACAGTTAAAGAACACCGCTGGCCGTTGCTGGGTGCGTCCCTGGGTTCGATCACCATTGGGGGCGGCGTGACATTGGCGCTTATAACCCAGGTAGTGCTGCAAATGGAACCCTGGTATCTGCCGCGCTATATGATTCCCCTGGCGGGGATGGTGTTTGCCACTGCCATGACCGCCGTGAGCCTGGCGGCGGAGCGCTTGTATGCAGAGCTGGGCCACGGTCTCAAATGGGAGGAGGCCAGGCTGACGGCCTACCATGCGGCGATGATTCCAGTGATCAACTCGCTGTTCGCGGTGGGTCTGGTATCCCTGCCGGGTATGATGACCGGCCAGATCCTGTCCGGCGTATCCCCGCTGATAGCGGCGCGCTACCAGATTATGGTCATGTGTATGATTTTTGCGTCGGCGGGAATATCCACCGCGATCTTCCTGACTCTCAGCCAGCGGCGGGTGGTCGCTGCCGCGCAGTCAGGCTAGGCCCACTTCCCTGGCGACATCGGCGTCCCAGCTGTCGCTGTCGGGTAGTCCATCAGAGTCCTGCACCTTGTCCGCAAACATGCTGGGATAGTGCTCCCTGAACGCTGCGGACAATTCATTAAAGGGTAAGTCGAGGTACTCACCCCGGTCGTTGAGATATTCCATGTGTCGGTTACCCGCCGCGTCAAACTCGTGATAGAGGCTGTCCTTGCGCCCGTCGAACTCCAGTGGGTGCAGGCCGAACTTTTGACACAGCTCAATATTAAAGGCCGGGGTGGCTTTGACCCAGCGTTCATTCAAATAGATGGATGTGTAGCCATGGAAATAGAATACATCGGTATCCATAGCGGCGCGCAGGCGTTCAGTGGACAGGTGGTTGCGCACATCGGCAAAGCCCACCCGGGTGGGAATGCCAGCCGCCCGGCATAGAGCGGCGAGCAAAATCGCCTTCGGTACACACCAGGCTTCACCCGCTTGCAGCGTGGCGCTGGCGAGAAACGATTCCACGGTGGTGCCCAGCGCGTACGGGTTGTAGCGAATTTTATCGCGTACCCAGTAATACAGGGTGACAGCATTTTCCTGGTCACTTCGCTCGGTATCCATAAGGGACCGCGTCAGCTCCACAATGGCTGGATGAGCGCTGTCGATGCACTGGCTGGGTTGAAGGTAGTCTTTCAGTGTGTGGGGAATATCCATGTCTCTACAGCTCTTTGGAGAGGCTGATCGCCCCCCGCACCTGCCCCAGGCTGTAGCCCGTGGCCCAATCATCGGGGTAGTACTTTTCCAGGGTGGCGCGCACCGGCGCCGACAGGTCCTCCCCGTGGCAGGTCAGGCAAATGGTACCCACGCCCTGGGCCTGCATGTAGCGGTACCGCCCGTTAACGGTTTCGCCGTAGTGGATGGCAGCGGCAGGTTCCCCCGCCGCCTGGCGCTCATCGAACTGCTGTAGTACTGCCTGCTCCCACTTATCCGGCTGTGCGCGACTGGCGTTGCGGGACTTCAGGCTGACCCGTTTTACCAGCCACCCGGATTCCGCGCTGAGCGAATCGGCAATCCTGGGTGCGACATTGGCGCAGACTTCAATGGCGTGCGTGGGCCCGCCCTCGGTCATGGCCTTCTTTAACTGCGGTTTGAGTTGGCCGATAAACTGCTGCGCCAGTTGCTGTGCTTCATGCTGCAGCGGGGTATTTTCTGGCTCATTGGCTAAGACTGCCGTTGCGCTGGCGAGAAACAGTGATAGAAATAAAGGACGATACATAGCGTGGCCACCTCCAATGTGACGGTGCAAAGCATAACCGGGTTATTTCCTCTACTCTATGATTTATCTCAAAAGAACCCCAGACTATAGCCCGGTTAGCGTCCGGCTTTCTATTGATGTAGCGCAAGGATTCCTGGAGCAAGGCGAGCTGTCGTAGCCTATACTGTAAGGTAGCGAGGTGGACACCGGATGGCGTACAGTAAAATACTCAAAAGCCTGCTGCTTCTGTGCACGCTGGCGTTGCTCCCGGCCTACAGTCACGCTGATGCGTGGCTGATCGACGTGGAGGGCGCCATTGGCCCCGCCGTTGCCGATCATATGGTGCGGGGCCTGGAACAGGCGCAGGAGGCGGGCGCGGAGTTGGTGATTCTGCGTATTGATACCCCCGGAGGCCTGGATACTTCCATGCGCCTGATGATCAAGGCCATTCTCGCATCTCCAATCCCCGTTATCGGCTATGTCTCACCCAGTGGTGCCCGTGCAGCCAGCGCCGGGACTTATCTTCTCTACGCCACGCATGTCGCCGCCATGGCCCCCGGTACCAATCTCGGCGCGGCGACGCCGGTGCAGATAGGTGCGCCCGGCCTGCCACAACTGCCCGATGATAAGGCGAAAAAAGAGGGGGAGGAGGGGAGTGCGCCGCCAGCTGCTACACCCGGTACCGCCATGGAGCGCAAGATTATTAACGATGCGGTGGCCTATATCCAGAGCCTGGCGCAATTGCGCGGGCGCAATGCCGAGTGGGCGGTGAAGGCCGTTAGAGAGGGCGCCAGTCTGTCGGCGGTAGATGCACTGGAAATACATGTTATCGACATCGTGGCCGGATCCGTAGACGATTTACTGACGCAAACACACGGCATGGAGCTTGAGGTGGGTAATGCTGTCCAGACCCTGGATAATGAGGGCCTGGCCGTTTACCACCATCCGGTGGACTGGCGCAGTGAATTCCTGGCGGTGATTACCGATCCCAATATCGCCTATGTACTGATGCTGGTGGGCATTTACGGCCTGATCATTGAATTTTACAACCCCGGCTTCGGCGTACCCGGTGTAATCGGCGCGGTGAGCTTGCTGCTGGCGCTTTATGCTTTTCAGGTGCTGCCCATCAGCTATGCGGGTCTCGGTCTCATTCTGCTGGGCATCGCCCTGATGACGGCGGAGGCCTTCGCTCCCAGTTTCGGCGTACTTGGCCTGGGAGGTATCGTCGCCTTTGTGGTGGGCTCCATCATGCTGATGGACACGGAGCTGCCGGGCTACCAGATCGCCCTGCCCATGATTGTGGCCTTTGCGGTGTTCAGTGTCGGCGTGCTGGTGTTTGCCATGGGCATGATCATGCGTGCGCGGCGCAAGGCGGTGGTCACTGGCCTGGATCACCTGTTTGGTGCGAAGGCTGCGGTGGAATCTGTCCGTAGCGGTGTTGCCTGGGTGCGACTGGACGGCGAGTTATGGGAGGTGGCCTGTGCGGATTCACTGGCGCCTGATGATACAGTGACGGTGAATACAATCGAGGATTTAATCCTGCAAGTGAGCAAGGATCAAGGAGATACATAATGTTTGATATGCAATATTTCGGAGGAGTCATCCTTTTTCTGCTGGTCGGCCTGGCCTTCTCCATGTTCCGGGTGCTGCGGGAATACGACCGGGGTGTAATTTTTATGCTGGGGCGGTTTTATAAGGTGAAAGGCCCGGGGCTGATCATCGTCATCCCCGTACTGCAACAAATGGTGCGGGTGGATTTACGTACCGTGGTGATGGATGTGCCTACCCAGGATGTGATCTCACGGGACAATGTTTCGGTGCAGGTAAACGCTGTGATTTATTTTCGGGTTGTCGATCCGGAGCGGGCTATTATTCAGGTGGAAAATTTCCTGGAGGCAACCAGTCAGTTATCCCAAACCACACTGCGTTCCGTATTGGGTCAGCATGAACTGGACGACATGTTAGCCGAGCGGGAAGGACTCAACGCCGATGTGCAGAAAATCCTCGACAAACAAACCTCTGCCTGGGGTATCAAGGTGGCCAATGTGGAAATCAAGCACGTGGACCTGAACGAATCCATGGTACGTGCACTGGCCAAGCAGGCCGAGGCTGAGCGAGAACGGCGCGCCAAGGTGATCCACGCGCTGGGTGAGGCGGAAGCGGCGGAAAAACTGGCGGAGGCCGCCCACATACTGGCCAGTCAGGATCAGGCGATACAATTGCGCTATCTGCAAACCCTGGTAGAGATAGCCGGTGACAAGAGTTCCACCCTGGTATTTCCCGTGCCGATAGATTTGATGAAAAAACTTCAATCCTAAAGGGGACGCTAGCCTTTTATTCTTATTAGATACGTTAGAGCACGTTTTTTAACAGATCCCTGGCAATGATCACTCGCTGGATTTCACTGGTGCCCTCGTAAATGGTGGTGATGCGCACATCCCGTGCCAGGCGTTCGAGAGGGTACTCGCGGATATAGCCGGCACCACCCATCATTTGCAGCGCACTGTAGCAGGCGTCGTTGGCCTTCTCGCTGGCGAATACCTTGGCCATGGCGGCAGAGGTGCCAAAATCCAGGCCTTGTTCCTTGTTCCAGGCGGCCTGCATCAGTAGCAGGCGAGCCGCTTCCAATTCGGTGTAGCGGTCCGCCAGCATCCACTGTAAGCCCTGAAATGTGCCGATTTTGGCGCCGAACTGTTCGCGCTCTCCCAAGTAGTCCCTGGCGTAGTCCATCGCCGCCAGACCAATGCCCAACGCCATGGAGCCAACCCCGATACGACCCCCGGCGAGTTCGCCAACGGCCACCTTGAAGCCCTGCCCTTCACTGCCCAGCAGGGCTGCGGCGGGAATACGGCAATCGGTGAAGGTCACCACGTTGGTGGCGGAGCCGCGCTGGCCCATTTTGTCTTCTGCCTTGCCGATGTCGATACCGGGCAACCCGTTGTCTACGATAAAACAGGAGATGCCCTTGCCCTTGCGCGCCTCGGCGTCGGTGACGGCCCAGACCACGAAACAGCCGGCGTATTCGGCGCTGCTGATAAAGATTTTGCTGCCGTTCAAAACCCACTCATCCCCGTCGCGGGCAGCCCGGGTGCGCATGCCCGCCGGGTCGGAACCGGCGCCGGTTTCAGTCAGGCAAAAGCCGGCCGCGGGATACTCGCCGCTGCAGATGCGCGGCAGGTAAGTGGTTCTTTGCTCCTCATTGCCCACCGCTTGTATCACCTCGGCCACCATATTGGTTACAGAGACCGTGACGGCGGTGGAGGCACAACCCCGTGCCAATTCGGTGATCGCCGTACTGAAGGCGATAACCCCGGCCTCAGTTCCGCCATACTCGGCTTTTACATTCAGGCCCATAAAGCCCAACTCCGCCAGTTTTTTCAGGTTGGCGAGCAGGATATCGCGGCCCTCGTGTTCATCCAGGGTGGCGGCATGGGGAGCCAGTTCGCTGTCGGCAAACTGGCGGGCGGTGTCCTGGATCATCTGTTGTTCTTCGGTCAGTGCCAGCAGCATGATGTTGTTCTCCGTAAAAGACTGAATTCCGGATGCGTACTATGAACCATTATTTGCGCCAATAGAAGCTTGAGGGATAGGTATTGCCGCCTGTGGCCAGTCAATTACCTGCACGGACAACAGAATCAGCTGCTCAGCAGATAGCCCATGCCTGCGCCAGTTGCCATCAATACAAAACTGGCCAGGCATGCTACCTGGGCGGGGATCAATCTCTGTGTAACCCCTTCGCTATTGAGTAGTCGCCAGGCGGAAAATCCGGCGGGTACGGCGCCGAGCAGACCCCACAACAGCCCCCGTGACCAGGGGTAGTTCATCGCGGTGAATACCAGCCAAAGGTACCCGGTAGCCAGTATCACCACATACCACAGTGCGGCCTGCTCCCGCCCGAGGCGCACCACAAGGTTTTGTTTGCCGGCCTGCTTATCCGCCAGGTAGTCGGGAAACTCATTTATCCAGAGAAAGGCCGCTACCAGGAGACCCAGGGACATGGATGTGTGGAGCAGGGGGGCGCTGATATATCCGGTCTGCACAAAGTAGGTGCCACACACCACCAGGGGCCCGTAGGCCAGGACTACGGCAAGCTCACCCAGCCCGCGATAGGACAGGCGGATGGTGCCGCCGTGGTAATACCAGGCCAGGCCCATGCCGGTAACACCCAGGGCAAGCACCCGTGAATCCCGCAGGGCGACAATTAACAGCCCGATGACAATCGCTATCAGGAAAAACACGGCGGCTATGGTCCAGGTTTGATTGCGTGTCAATAGCCCATCTACCAGCACCCGCTTGCCTCCGGAGAAGGGGCTGCGATTAATAGCGTCTACGGCCAGGTCTGTACCGCTGTCGTAATCGACTATCTCCCCCGAGGCATTCTTCGCCACCTCCACGCAAAATACCCCGACAACTGTCAGTGCAAGCCAGCCCCAGGCCAGGCCCTGGTCGGCCGCCGCCACACAGGCACCCAGAAAAATACCCGCAAAAGAGGCCAGCGATATTTTTGGGTCCGCCAGGCGCCAGAAGCCCTGCCAGAAATTTGGAGTCATGTGCCGCAAAACCTACAGTTGGGCATTGGTTAATTTTCCGTGGAATCTGTGTCCGGGGCGTCAAGCGCAGGTCTGTCTTCGCCAAACCAGTCTTTGATCTTTACTGCGGACTTCTTTCGTACATCGTCGTTGATGTACGTGGCCACCGCGGCGATAGCCAGCGCCAGTACGCCGAGGTCATCAGCATAACCGACGGCGGGTGTCAGGTCGGCAATGGCATCCAACGGCACAATAAAATAACCCAGCGCGCCAGCGATGGTCGCCTTGGCCCAGGCGGGTGCTTTCTCCTCCTGTGCGGCGTAATAGAGCAGCAGGGCTTTCTCTACCACTTCCACACCGGCGGATTTGGCATAGTGCTTCAGTTTGCTCCAGAAGCCCTGTTCCGAAAAGGCGTCTTCAAATTCGTTGTGATCGGTCATATTCCAGTGTATCTCCTCACCCAAATAACCAGGGGCTCAACTCGTCGCGATTTTCAACAATAATCTGTTGCGCCATAGGATCCTCTAATTCTTCCTTGGGATCTACATGCAGCAATTTCAAGGCATAGGGTACCAATTTCGCGCGGGTAGTCACTTCCAGTGCGCCACTTTCCATGCCGTAGTCCACTTCCACCACCTCCTGCTGGTCCCGGTTCAATCGCGGGTCGGGGGTGATGCGAATGGTGATGGTGGTATTCCAGTCGGTATCGCCCGTTATCCCGTGCTCGGAATCATCCATGATTTCCGGGATGTCCCGAAACCGGCTCAATACAAAGTCCCGATACCCCCGGTTCTTTTCGCACCATGCGCGCACATGCCAGCGCAGACCGGTGTAGACCAGGGTGTGGGGTACGATGATACGTCCTTCACGATCCGGGTTGTTGATAGAGACATAGTCCACATCCAGGCGCTTTTGCTGGCGGGCCGCCTGCATGATGGGGCGCAATACCTCGGGTTTTACGTCGCGCACCGGCACGGAGAGCACTTCAATATTGGCCATGTTGAGTGACAGTGATTCAAAGACATTCATCAACTCGTTATTGCGTGCCATCAGGTGCAGGTACTCGTCTGCCAGGCCCTGGGTAACCCGTGGCTGGAAATCGTCCGTCGGTTTGTAACCCTTCAGGTATTTGTCGTATTCCAGGTTGCCCGGCCCGACCTCGCGGATGTAGTTGTTGATATCCTTGCTGGCCTGTTGCCGGCCGATGCCGAAGGTGTCGCACAAGTGGCGGGTCGTCAGGCGGCCCTCCCACAGGGCGATGGTCTCGATAAAGCGATAGCGCAGAAGAAGCTCCCAGCGAAAGGGCCATTTCTTGTTTGTGCGAGGTGGCATAGCTTGTTCCTGTGAAATCGAGTGCCCGTCGAGTATAGTTGTATGCGTACTATTTGTGTACATGTCGTTGCAGGCGGCAAGTTTTAGGGCGGCAACGGATTGCCCTGTCGACAGGCAGCCGCTAACATCCTGCATTTCCCCAGAGCATTAATTCATGAGACATACCCTGATAATGGCAGTGTTCGTGCTGTGGGCGTGCAAGATTGCGGCTGACACCCCTGCCAGTGCAATAACGGCTGCAATGGCAGCCACTGCCCAGAAATTGATGCAGCAGGCCAGCCTGACTAATACCGGCTATGAGGTAGTCGAGTCCCTGACTACAGAAGTCGGGCCGAGATTAGCCGGTACAGGAGCTGAAGCCAGGGCGCGGCAGTGGGCTGTTGCCAAGCTGACTGACCTGGGCTTTCACAATGTCAGGGTGGAGCCGTTTATGGTGCCGCTGTGGCTGCGAGGCATAGAGCGCGCGGAGATTGTCACGCCTTTCCCCCAGCCCTTGACCATAACGGCCCTTGGGGGCAGCGCGAGTACCGGCCCCGATGGCGTTGAGGCGGAAGTGGTTTCTTTTGAATCGCTGGCGGCATTGGAGGATGCTCCTGAAGGCTCCCTGCAGGGCAAAATCGTATTCGTTGACGAGGCGATGTCACGCAGTCGGGATGGCTCTGGTTACCGTGTGGCCGTGGCCAAACGCCGCAAGACCGCCTTCACCGCACAACGCCTTGGTGCCGGCGCAGCCCTGATCCGCTCGGTTGGCACCAGTAGCCATCGTTTTGCCCACACCGGCCAGATGCGTCGCATAGATTACAAGGGGGAGGCCGGTGTCCCCATCGCAGCATTGACGGTTCCCGATGCAGATCAGCTACGGCGCACCCTCAGTCGCGGTGTGCCGGTTACAGTAAGGCTGGTGATCACACCGCAATTATTGCCACCGTCGGAGTCGGGCAATGTTATCGCCGAAATCCCCGGTGCCGCGGTGCCGGATGAGATCGTATTGGTGGGGGCGCATCTGGACTCCTGGGATCTTGGCACCGGCGCCATCGATGATGGAGCGGGCGTAGGGATTGTGATTGGAGCAGCCAAATTGTTGCTGGACGTCCTGCCACAAGCGCCCAGACGCACCATTCGTATCGTCCTGTTCGGTTCAGAGGAGGTGGGTCTGGTAGGCGCCCAGGCCTATGCCGAGCAGCATGCCGGTGAATTACATAATCATGTTATTGCCACCGAATCGGACTTTGGTGCCGGTGTTATCTGGCGCTTCGACACTGGTGTGGCCGACGACAAAGTGCCATTTGCTGAAGCTATAGGTGAGCTGTTATTGCCCCTCGATATAGAGCCGGGGAGCAACACCGCGACCGGTGGACCCGATATGAAGTATTTGCGGGAGGCGGGGGTGCCGGTAGTCGGCCTTAAGCAAAATGGCTGGGACTACTTTGACCTGCACCACACGCCCGATGACACGCTGGACAAAATCGCCCCGGATATCCTCAACCAGAACATAGCGGCCTATGCGGCGTTTCTTTACCTGGCGGCTGAAACTGAGGCGGATTTTCGCTAGATTGCGCGCGTAGATTCCGGAATCAGGTGGCAGCGTACACCAGGACGCTAGCAACAGAATATCAGCTAAATATTGAAGAGGGTCACCGGGTGGAAAAATTAATATATCCCGTATGGAAATCGGATTTACAAAGCAATGACGAGTTTCGAGCTAAACTGCTGAAGGAGTTGGCGCCGAAACTGCTGGAATGCGACCCGCGGCGTTTGAAGATTTGCGTGGTAGATGAGCAGGTGGCGGAAGCGGCGCCCTATAGGATGGAGAGCACCCGTCCGGCGATGTCAGGTGCACTTATGATCTGGGTGAATACGTCTATTTATCGGCAACGCCTGGAACAATTTATTGCCGAGCATGTGGCACGTTATACGGGTTATCTGGTGACGGAGTCCGAGCCGCTGGTCAGCGATGCCTGTGGCGTTGCACCGGGAGAAAAAACGCCCGGAATGAATCAGCTGGCATTTTTGCAGCGCCCACCCCGTTTATGTGTTGAGGAATGGCTTGATGTCTGGCTCGGCAGTCATACGCAGGTGGCGATTGAAACCCAGTCAACGTTTGGCTATCGACAAAATGTGATTACCAGGCCGCTTACCTACGCGGCTCCCCACTACGATGCCATTATCGAGGAGAATTTTCCGCAGGCGGCGATTAGCTCACGAGCCGCATTCTACGATGCGGATGGCGACGAGGAGTTGTACCGACAGCGGGAAAAAGAGATGGTCGATAGCTGTATGCGGTTTATTGATTTTGACAAAATAGACTGCATTCCGATGAGTGAGTATATATTTAAATAGAGAGGGGCTTAAGATAGTCGGAACTCAGGTAATATCCGGTGGTCTATTTTTCATCGCTGGTCGAACACTGTACGAGATTGATAACAAAAAGGTGAGAGTCGTATGAAGTTACAACGCAGACAATTGTTACAGTTATCCGCCGCTGCAGCCGCTGCGCCAATGCTAACGGCCTGTAGTGGGGATGACTACGTGCTCAGCCCCGATACACGCTTTCCTGCCGGCCCGTTTGGCCCTGATTCAACGGCGGAGGAGGTTACCCTCGGTCTGGATTTGAGCGGGCAGACTGCGCTGGTAACAGGCTGCAACTCCGGTCTGGGCTACGAAACGATGCGGGTGCTTGCCCAGCGTGGCGCACATGTTATCGGTACCGGGCGGACGATTGAAAAGGCAATGGCGGCCTGTGCCAGTGTCGAGGGGCAGACAACACCGCTGTGGCTGGACCTGGCTGACTTTCAGTCGGCAGTAAGCTGTGTCTCCGCTATGCAGATGATGGGGGTGCCTCTCGATATGCTGATTTGCAATGCCGGTATCAACACATTTGGTGATCTGGAACTGGTTGATGGTATCGAGAAACACTTTGTGGTCAATTTTTTGGGCCACTTTGTACTGGTTAACCGCTTGATGCCGCTATTGCTGGCAAATGGTTCCGCTCGTATCGTGCATGTCGGCAGCAGGTCAGGTTATAAACAAGCGCCTTCAGTAGGGGTGGATTTTGACAATCTGCGTGGCGAGGGGGATTTCGACGCCATGGAGGCCTACGGTCGCTCCAAGTTAGCCAATGCCCTGTTTTCGCTGGAACTGTCCCTGCTGCTGGAGGGCTCGGGCGTCACCTCCAACGTGGTACACCCGGGGCTGGTGAAAACCAACATCGCCCGTACCGCACCGGCCCCGATACGCGGCGCATTCAACCTGCTGGGGGGCTTCTTCGCGAAAACGCCGGCCGAGGGCGCCGCCACTCAGGTTTATGTGGCGACGAACCCGGCACTGGAGGGTGTGAGTGGCGCCTACTTCGAAGACTGTAACCCGGTACAGGTCAGCGGCGACAATCACATGTTTGATGAGGCCATGGCCGACCAGCTGTGGACTGTGGCGGAGGAGATGACTAGGGATTACCTTCTGTAGGATTTTCAGGCAGCAGCGTTTTACGGTTGCCTGTCAGCGCCGACAATTTTATTGGCGCGAGTCATCATGTCTGCTGACTGCAGGATCTTCATACGCAGTTGTTCATTGTAATCGGGTCGTTCCTGCAAAAATGCGCACACGGTGTGGACTGCAGATGATGAGTTGTAATTTTTGAGCGTGGCGTCGAGCCAGTTTTTTGGGAAAAAGATATCCCCGGTAATCTGTATCTCCTGTAAGAGCTCCAGAGCCGGCAAAATATACTGCTTAGATACATCCAGTCGCAATGGGTGGTGAAGATTCTCCAGGGCATCCAGTACCCAGGATTCGATCTGTCTGTTCTCCTCTAAGGCCAGGGACGAAAAGAAACGATCGCGTTCCGCCTGATCGGGTGACAGAGATGCCGTGAGAAAGCGTAGCTTGCGCTGACTGTCGGGATTTTCGGTCCTCTCGATTTGGGCGGCAACCACCTCACTGGCCAGCTCGGGTAGTTTTATCGCCAGTATTTGCGACAGGGCGATATCGTCGTCTTCGGACAAAATCAGCTTGTCGATGATAAGGTCTTTGGACCATACCTGGTAGATTTTCTGAATCTCGGCGGGGGAGAGGGCGATATCAGCAAATGCATCAAAGTAGATTTTTTTCCTGCTACTGAGAGATTCAGCAAGCATCGTTTGCCAGAGCAGGTATTCCAGTTCGAGTGCCCGCTCCAGTCTTTTTGCCGGCGTTATAAAGCTCCAGTAAATTCTGTGCAGCTGCTGCAGAGCCAGGTCTAAAAGCAGTTGGTTCTTCTCGCTGCCTATGATTTTTTGCAGGGCCGCGAAATGTGGCCGCACGTCGGGGTCGGGGGCTGCAAGTAACTGCTCATACAGGTTAATGAGTTCCGTACCTTTTTCCACTACGTTCAGTTGATGCCAGATGTGAAGGTTATCCAGTGATCCCGGAAACTGGCCGTAGCCGAAACCGTCGGAGTTAAAGATAATGCTGGCTTCCGGGGTGGGCTGCAGGTGGCTTATTGGCGTAGACGGCTTTGTAGACAGAATATTCTCTCGGCGAACCGTGCCCCCGGAATGTGTAGCCACCTCGAATTGTTGTGGCCAAATCCGGTTGCGGCCAGAGGTGTCTATTTGAAGCAGGAAGTCCTCGTTCTTCTCGTCAACCGACGTCGCGATCACCGGGCGTCCGGACGTATTAACCCAGATATCGCTCCAGCCCCGCAGATCCTGTTCAGATTTTCTATCCAGAATTGTCACTAAATCCGGCCAGGTGGCATTGCCGAAGGCGTACGTCTGCAAATATTCCCGCATACCCCCCTGAAACTTCTCCTCGCCGATAAGGGCCTCCAGCTGGCGCATCATGATCGGCGCTTTATTGTAGATAATAGCCCCATACATTTGCCCGGCTTCGTTGAGGTTGTCCAGCTGTTGGCGAATGGGGTTGGCGCCCGGCGTACGATCCACCGAGTAGGCGGCGGGGTAGTGTCTTACCAGGAAATTCAGGCCGTGATCGATTTTCGGGAAGTTCGGATTGACGATTTTCGCCGCCATGAAGTTCGCGAACACTTCCTTGGTCCATACATCGTTGAACCACTTCATGGTGACCAGGTCACCAAACCACATATGAGCCGTCTCGTGGGCTATCAGGCTGGCGCGGGCGAGCAATTCGGTATCGGAGGGAGACTCGTCCAGTAACAGGCCGGAAGCGCGATACTGTATGGCGCCCACGTGTTCCATGCCACCGTACTGAAATGTCGGTATCAGCGCGAAATCGAATTTCTGGTACGGATAATCGATGCCGGTATAGGACTCCAGCCAGTCAATGGCGCCAGCGTGCAAATCGAATATAGCATCGAGGTTGCGTTGCAGCTTTGCGCTGCCCGTTTCCCTGTGCAGCATGGTCATGGATCTGCCGTTGTGCTCCCGGGTAACGGACTCAAATTTTCCGGCCACGAATGAGAACAGGTAAGAGCTGACGAGATCCGATTTTCGAAAGCGGTACTCAGTGCGGGTGTCGGTGTCATCAAT
>PVMK01127711.1_pt1 | contig 25339 bp, 23 predicted proteins | sample 1853481 | NCBI WGS metagenome assembly PVMK01 (sample SAMN08533507, study PRJNA380276) | Marine sediment metagenome, whole genome shotgun sequencing project.
GCCGCCCATCTTGCGGATGTCCTGCTCGTGATGCATGGCGATGATCACCGAGCCCGCAGCAAGGAACAGCAGCGACTTGAAGAATGCGTGCGTCATCAGGTGAAATATCGCGGCGCTGTAAGCTGATGCTCCCAGTGCGACGCTCATGTCTCCGAGCTGGGACAAAGTCGAATAGGCAATGACACGCTTGATGTCGTTTTGCACGATACCGAGCAAACCCATGAAGAATGCCGTAATCGCACCAATTGTGATGACCACGGCAAGCGCCGTCTCGGACAACTCGAACAAGGGCGACATGCGCGCAACCATAAAAATTCCCGCAGTTACCATTGTTGCCGCATGAATCAATGCCGAAATCGGTGTCGGACCTTCCATAGAATCGGGTAGCCACACATGCAGCGGCGCCTGTGCCGACTTACCCATTGCACCAATAAACAACAGAATGCAGATTACCGACATCGCATTCCACGGCGTCCCTGATATGACCTCGATGTTCTGTGCCGCAATGTTATCGGCGCTTGCAAAGACGGTGGCGTAATCCAGCGATCCCGTCAGTGTGACTATGCCCGCGATTCCAAGGATGAAGCCAAAGTCACCAACACGGTTGACCAAGAAGGCCTTGAGGTTCGCAAGAATTGCGGATTCACGTTTGAACCAGAAACCGATCAACAGGTACGACACGAGGCCAACGGCTTCCCAGCCGAAAAACAATTGCAGGAAGTTGTTCGACATGACCAGCGTGAGCATCGAGAACGTAAATAGCGATATGTAGCTGAAAAAGCGTTGATAGCCCGGGTCGTCGTGCATGTATCCAACGGTATAAACATGCACCATCAACGAGACAAAAGTGACAACCACCATCATCAGCGCCGTCAGGCGGTCAACGAGGAAGCCAACTTCCATTCTGAGACCATCCGTCACAGCCCAGGTGTAGAGGCTGATATTTTCCGTGACAGCACCGCCCCAGAACATTTCCTTGAAGACTATCGCCGACAACGCGCAGGACAGCCAACTGCCAGGATCGTCAGCCAATGCGACGCGGCACGGCCAATCTGCCGGCCAAACAACCCTGCCACGACGGCCGCGGCCAGCGGCGCCAATACGATGGTCAAATAGTAGTTGAGCATCCCTGCCTAACCCTTCATCTCGTTCAGTTCCTGCACATTGATGGATCGTCGGCTGCGGAACAGCACCACGAGGATCGCAAGTCCAATCGCCGCCTCGGCTGCAGCTACAGTCAAGATAAAGAAAACGAACACTTGTCCCGTGTCGTCACCGAGAGCGCGCGAAAAAGCGATGAAATTGAAATTCACGGCCAGCAGCATGAGCTCAATACACATGATCATCAAAATCAGGTTGCGTCGATTGATGATGATTCCAACAATGCTCAGAACGAACAGCATTGCAGCGATGGTCAGGTAATGATGCAACCCGATCATGACTTTTTCTCCGAATCCATTTTCACGATGCGAAGTCGATCCTTGCTTCGAACAGCAACCTGCTCGGCAATATTCTGCACCTTGATTCCGGGGCGCTTACGCATCGTCAATGTAATCGCTGCCACCATCGCGAGCAGCAGGATGACAGCCGCAATTTCAAACGCGTATACATGTTCGGTGTACAACACGGATCCCAGTGCCTCCGTGTTGTTGTAGCCCTCCGGATAGGGAATGAATAATCCGGACGAAACATCACCGCTACTGCGCATCCAGATTATTTGCACGAGCTCAAATGCCATAATCAATGCGACGCCGATTCCCAGCGGCACATATCGAGTGAGGCCCTTCTGAACAACCTCAACATTGATGTCGAGCATCATCACCACGAACAGGAACAACACCATTACCGCGCCGACGTAAACCAGCACCAGGATGATCGCAAGAAACTCCGCCTCAATTAATATCCACAACATCGCGCTCTCGAAGAACGCGAGCACAAGAAACATGACGGAATGAACCGGGTTTCGGGAAACTATGACGCCAATTGCAGCACCCATCAAAAAAGTGGCAAAGGAGTAAAATAAAATGGCGTGAAATGTCATATGGATTACTTGTATTTAGCGTCTGCCGCTTTATCCGCTGAGATCATCGCGTCGTACTTGTCGCCGACCGCCAATAGCTTGTCTTTCGTCATGATGTTCTCGCCCGGCGCCTCCATGTGGTACTCGTGAATGCGTGTCTCGACGATGGCATCGACTGGACAGGCTTCTTCGCAAAAACCACAGTAAATGCATTTGAATAGATCAATGTCGTAGCGTGTCGTGCGACGAGTGCCGTCATTGCCAACATCCGACTCGATCGTGATCGCCAGCGCCGGGCATACCGCTTCACAAAGTTTGCAGGCGATGCAGCGTTCTTCGCCGTTTGGGTAACGACGCAACGCATGCAGCCCCCGGAATCGCGGCGACTGTGGCGTCTTCTCATCCGGGTACTCAAGCGTGACGCTCTTGCGATAGAAATATCGATTCGTCACCGCAAGACCCTTGAAGAGTTCCCAAAGGGTGAACGTCTTGATGTAACTGATTACGCGATTCATCACTGTGCTGGCCACCCTAGATCGTCAGATCGGACCACGGTCCGATATGCATCCACGCCATCACTCCTTCGACGGCGATCCAGATGATCGTTATGGGAATAAAAACCTTCCATCCCAGGCGCATGATCTGGTCGTAGCGATAACGTGGAAATGTCGCGCGCAACCAAAACAAAGAATACATAAAGAAAGCGATCTTGATGAACAGCCAGGGAAATCCGCCCCCCACGATCCAGCCGACAAACCGTACATCGGCATATGGCGCCAGGAATGCAATTCCTTCCAGGGGCGACGCCCAGCCACCCAGGAAAAAGATCGCGGTCAACGCCGAGATCAGTATCATGTTTGCGTATTCAGCGAGGAAAAACAGTGCGAAGGCTGCGCCCGAGTACTCCACGTGAAACCCAGCGACGATCTCCGACTCACCTTCCGCGACATCGAAGGGTGCGCGATTGGTTTCAGCAACCCCGGATACCCAGTAAACAAAAAATAGCGGAAACAATGGCAGCAGGAACCAGTTCGTGAAACCGCCCTCTTGTGCCCGAACGATCTCACCGAGATTCAAGCTGCCGCCTGCCATCAGTACGCCGACAAGTGCAAATCCCATGGCTATCTCGTAGGCAACGATTTGTGCAGCCGAGCGCATCGCGCCGAGAAATGCGTATTTGGAATTCGTGGCCCATCCGGCAAGGATGACTCCGTATACGCCCATCGACGTTAACGCCAGCACGTACAACAGGCCCGCATTGATATCGGCAATGACGAACCAGTCATTCATCGGAATAACGGCCCAGGCTGCGAGCGCAGGTGTTAACGTCAGTAGTGGCGCAATGACGAACAGGAATTTGCTCGACTTGGCGGGAATAATTATTTCCTTGATCAAAAGCTTGAGGACATCGGCGAACGGCTGCCCGAGGCCAAGTGGCCCGACGCGATTTGGGCCTACGCGACCTTGCATGCTGCCGATCACTTTGCGCTCAAAATAGGTCGAAAACGCGACCGTCAGAATGACGACAATTGCGACCAGAAGAATTTTTGACAGGACGACGGTCAGGTACTGCACCAGGGGTGGTAACGCGTCCCAGGTTCCTATGGCAAAGTCAGTAATGATGCTCATGCCGCGGCACCGCCTGTCGTCCCTCGTTTTGCTTCGGGAGTCATCTGCAATGCCGGCGCCCGTCGTACCAGCCCATCGATTGAGTACAACGGAGTATCAATTTCCAGTTCGGGCGCATCCGCGCCATCAGGCGCCGAGATACTTGCCTCGCCCGACAGATTGTTATTTGGGCTCACGTCGCCAAGCTGTCCGACGATCTCATCGCGCACCTCTTCGCTGGTTATGAAATCGAAGTCCCGCACTTCCAGCAGATTGCCGAGTACCCGCAATACCTTCCAGGCCGGTCGGGCTTCACCCACCGGCGACGCGATGCCAGCAAAGCTTTGCCAGGTGCCTGCGACGTTCACAAAGGTTCCGGACGTTTCGGCAAATGTGCCAATTGGCAGCAGCAGGTCGGCAGACGCACGCAAGGCCTCAGAGTCAAATGGCGATAACGCGACGACAAACTTCTGCTCGCTGAGCTTGTCGACCGCAGCCTCGTTCGCGATCAAGTCTGCGTCCGGCTCGACATTGAGTAGCAGGACAACATCGAGCTTCGCGTCCAGCATTGACCCCGCATCCAGTCCGACCGCATCCCGCGCTTGACCGCCCTGCGTACGGTGTGGAAGCAACCCAGCAAGATGTGCTCCCGCCGCATTCGCACCGTCAGACAGGTTGCCGAATTTTGCCCCGGTCAGATCGGCGATACACGCAGCCAACGCGCGCACGGCGGAATAGGCATTGTGTCGAGCCGCCAGGTTGCCCAGCAACACCAGGCCTTCGTCCGACTCGCTCAACGATCTTGCAATGCGTTCTTGATCGTCGTTCGCTTTGACGTTCTTGCACAGATCCGTAACGGTCGACGGCAGCGTTTTGCGACCAGCAGCCGCAACCGCAACGCCCGCCAGTAACTCAACCAGCCCGGTGCCGTGACTATAGGCATCGACATCGAAGAAGTATTCGTGTCGAGCACTGCTGGCGAAACTGATTTTCGATCCGGCCAATGATGCCTTACGCAAGCGATGCGCCAGGATCGGCGCTTCTCGGCGAATGTTCGATCCGGCGACGAATACCGCACCTTGCTTCTCAATGTCAGCAATGTCGCAGCCGAGCCACGGGTAGATCGGATCATTAACCTGATCGGAAAAATCCCGCCTGCCGAGTCGGTGATCAATATTGGCGGTCTTTAGATGGCTTGCCAAACGCACCAACAGGTGTGCTTCTTCCAGCGTCGCGCTCGGTGAGGCCAGGATGCCGATCTTGTCGGCGCTGGCACTGCGCAGCGCATCCGCCGCCCTTGCAAGAGCGTCTTCCCAATCGATCTCGTGCCACTTACCGTTTTCACGGATCTGTGGTCGATGCAGACGATCAGAACTGTAAATACCTTCGTAACTGAACCGGTCACGGTCCGACAACCAGGTTTCGTTAATTCCTCTCATTGGCTCTCGGTACAATCCGCTTGACCGTGCCGCGCAAGACGTGCGCATACATGTTTGAGCCGACGCAATCATGCGGCGCCACTGCCTCATGTTGCGACATCTCCCACGCTCGTGCGCTGTATCGGTAGGGTTTGTTATTGAGTGCACCGACCGGGCACAAGTCGATAATATTCGCCGACAGCTCGTGGTCGATGCTCATTTCGACGTAGGTGCTGATCAGCATGTCTTCGGTACGACCGATAGCTCCGAGCTGTGGCATTCCCGTGACTTCATCCCCGAACCGGATGCAGCGTGTGCAGTGAATACAGCGCGTCATATCGGTGGACACGAGCGGACCGATGTCCTTGTCCTTAACAACGCGCTTACCATCCTGGTAACGGGATACGTCGCGCCCATACCCCATTGCGAGGTCCTGCAATTCGCACTCGCCGCCTTGATCGCAAATCGGGCAATCGAGGGGATGGTTGATCAGCAGGAATTCCATCGTCGCTTTCTGCGCGGCAATCGCTTTGGGCGATTTCGTGAAGATCTTCATGCCTTCGGCAACGGGAGTCGCGCAGGCCGGCATCGGCTTTGGCGCTTTTTCGATTTCAACGAGGCACATGCGACAGTTCGCGGCGACGCTCAGTTTTTCGTGGTAGCAGAATCTCGGAATGTACGCGCCAATTCGATCAGTCACCTGCATGACCATCTGACCCGCGCGCGCCTCGACCGGCCTGCCGTCAACTTCAATATTTACGACGTCAGCACTCATAGCGGCTACGCGGCAGCCTCCGTCGTGTTATCGACAATACTGCGCCCGTGATTGCGAATCATGTATTCGAATTCGTGGTGGAAATGCTCAAGAAAACTCTGCACCGGCCATGCGGAAGCATCACCGAATGCACAGATCGTGTGACCCTCGATCTTGTTGGCGACGTCCAGCAGCTTGTCCAGGTCTTCTTCTTTACCCTGGCCATCCACGATCCGAGTCAGCATCCGGTACAGCCAACCAGTGCCCTCGCGGCACGGCGTGCACTGCCCGCACGACTCAGCCATATAGAAGCGTGAAATACGCCGCAAGACTTTCACCATGCAGGTAGTTTCATCCATGACGATGACAGCGCCCGTACCAAAGGACGAACCTGCTTGTTGCAAGGAGTTATAGTCCATCGTGCAATTCATGATGGTCTCACCGGGCATCACGCGACACGATGAACCACCGGGTATGACCGCTTTCAGTTTACGGCCGCCCAGCACGCCGCCACAAAGCTCCAGTAAGTCCCTGAACGGAATTCCCATCGGCAATTCGAAGTTTCCGGGTTTCTCCACATGTCCGGACACGGAAAATTGCGCGGTACCGCCCGAACCTTCCGGGCCGAGGCCGGCAAACCAGGCATGGCCGTTTCGTAGAATTGCCGGAACACTCGCCAGGCTCTGCGTGTTATTGATCGTTGTCGGCTTGCCGTACAAGCCGAAATTCGCCGGAAATGGCGGCTTGAAGCGTGGCTTGCCCGGTTTGCCCTCGAGCGACTCAAGCAATGCGGTTTCCTCACCACAAATATAGGCACCGGCACCAATAAAGGTGTGCAGATCGAAGTCGATGCCCGATCCCTGGATATCCTTGCCCAGCAGCCCTGCCGCGTAGGCTTCCTTCACGGCAGCCTCAAATCTCGGTATGGGTTCGTCGATGAACTCGCCGCGAATATAGTTATAAGCCACGGATGCGCCCATCGCATATGCGGCGATTGCCATGCCCTCGACCAGAGCATGCGGGTTGTAGCGTAAAATCTCGCGGTCGTGGCAGGTGCCCGGCTCACTTTCGTCAGAATTGCACACCAGGTATTTCTGGCCCGGCGCACTGCGCGGCATGAAGCTCCATTTCAAACCGGTTGGGAAACCGGCGCCGCCGCGGCCACGCAATCCTGACGCTTTCACCTCCTCAATGACGGCTTCCTGCGACAACTTGCCGGCGAGAATCTTTTTCCACGCCTGGTAACCGTCATGCTGCTCATAGGTCTGCATCGTCCAGGACTCATCCGACCCAAACGTGTTGAAGCAAATGAGATTGTGTTCGTAGGCCATCAGGTCAATCCATCCAGGATCTTGTCGACCTGTTCAATCGTCAGGTTCTCGTGATACTTGTGATCGACCATCATCATTGGGGCGCCGCAGCAGGCAGCGAGACACTCTTCTTCACGCTTCAGATGGATACGGTCGTCAGCGGTACTTTCGCCAGTTTTACACCCAGCTTTTTCTCCACATGATCTACGATCTCGTCTGCGCCGCGCAGCATGCAGGAAATATTGGTGCAGATCGCAACGTCGTGACGCCCGACGGGCTTGGTTTGAAACATGGAATGGAAGGTGCCGACTTCATAGACCTGAATAGTCGGCAAGTCCAGGTATTCGGCGACCGCATTCATTAGTTCTGCCGTCAGGTGACCGCCGTTTTCGTGCTGAACTGCATGCAGCGCACCGATGATTGCCGAACGCTGTCGCTTTTCCGGGAAACGTTGTCTCCAGCCATCGATCTCTTCTTTAACGTGGTCGGACAGCAGATCGATTGGGGGGATCGTTTCATTCATCTGTCTATTTCCCCAAAAACGACATCCTGGGTACCGATGACAGCCACAACATCCGCTAGCATATGTCCTACGACCATTTCAGACATCGCTGACAAGTGCGCAAAACCTGCTGCGCGAATCTTCACGCGATAGGGTTTGTTGGCCCCGTCCGACACCAGGTATACGCCGAATTCTCCCTTGGGATGTTCGATCGCGACATACGCCTCACCTTCCGGCACGCAGTAGCCCTCGGTAAATAATTTGAAGTGATGAATGAGTGACTCCATGTCGTCTTTCATCTCGATGCGCGTCGGTGGGACGACCTTGCGGTCATCCAGCATCACTGGGCCCTGATTCTCGCGTAGCCAGGCCACGCATTGCCGAATGATCCGATTGGACTGGCGCATTTCCTCCACGCGAACCAGGTAGCGGTCGTAGCAGTCGCCATTGGTGCCAACCGGAATATCGAAGTCCATCTGATCGTAGACTTCGTACGGCTGTTTTTTGCGCAAGTCCCATTCGACGCCGGAACCACGCAACATCGGACCTGAAAACCCGAGCTGCATTGCTCGTTCGGGAGAAACGACACCGATATTGACCGTGCGTTGCTTCCATATGCGGTTGTCGGTGAGCAAGGTTTCGTACTCATCGACGCACGTTGGAAACTTGTCGGTGAAAGCCTCAATGAAATCGAGAATTGACCCATCCCGGGTTGAGTTCAGACGATCAACATCTTTTTTGCTACGAAATTTCGAGTACTGGTACTTCGGCATCGCGTCCGGCAGATCACGAAAAACGCCGCCAGGTCGATAGTAAGTCGCATGCATCCTTGTGCCCGGGACCGCTTCATAACAATCCATCAAGTCCTCGCGCTCGCGAAAACAATATAGAAACATCGTCATTGCACCGACATCGAGGCCATGAGTGCCTAGCCACATCAGGTGATTCAGAACCCTCGTGACCTCGTCAAACATGACGCGGATGTACTGCGCACGGATCGGCGCCTCGATTCCCAGCAACTTCTCGATCGCAAGTACATAACCGTGTTCGTTGCACATCATGGACACATAATCGAGTCTATCCATGTAACCGATGCTTTGATTGTAGGGCTTGGATTCGGCCAGCTTTTCAGTTGCGCGGTGCAGCAGTCCAACGTGCGGATCAGCCTTTTGAATCGTTTCGCCATCCATTTCCAGAACGAGCCGGAGCACACCGTGCGCCGCAGGGTGCTGCGGGCCGAAATTAATCGTGTAACTCTGAATCTCACTCATTACCGGTGTTCCGCAATTGCTCGTCGTAGCGGTTATCGTCTCGAATAACTCGCGGCACGAGTGTCCTCGGCTCGATGCTTACCGGCTTGTACGCCACCCGTCCTTTGTCGGCGTCGTAGCTCACTTCGACATTGCCGATTAGTGGAAAATCCTTGCGGAACGGGTGCCCGATGAAACCGTAGTCCGTCAGGATACGTCGCAGGTCCGGATGACCTTCGAAAAGTATTCCGTAAAGATCGAATGCTTCTCGTTCAAACCAATTCGCTGAATTCCAGATGTCGACAACTGACCGGATGATCGGCGGATTCCCGGTACCGGTGAATACGCGCATCCGCAAGCGCGTGTTGTGTCGCAGCGATAGCAGGTGATACACGGCGGCAAACCGGCGAGCATCGAATTCATCCGCTTCATCGAGAATTACGGGTTTTCGCTCGACACCTCGACTAAATCCCGTCTCTGTCGCGCTGGACGTCGTCCATTCGACGTCGCCGTAGTGCAGATAGTCAACGCCGCAGACATCCATGAGCATCTCGAATCCAAACTCAGGCTCATTGCGCAATGCAATAGCAACTGTGAGTAGATCGTCCTTGTCCACTTCGATCGTCAGTTCGCCGCACGAAGAAGCAACGCGCGTCGCCTGTTCGCCGAAGCGCTCTTCAATCCGAGCTGCTAATGTCTCGTGTCGGTTGGTCATATCTTGTGATTATCTGGCAATCGTGCTCGTGCGTCGTATCTTGTTCTGCAATTGTATTAGCCCGTATATCAGGGCTTCCGCCGTTGGCGGACAGCCGGGCACATACACATCGACGGGAACGATTCGGTCACACCCACGCACAACCGCGTACGAGTAATGGTAGTAACCACCACCGTTTGCGCAGGATCCCATGGAGACAACCCATCGTGGTTCCGCCATCTGGTCATAAACCTTGCGAAGTGCGGGCGCCATCTTGTTGGTGAGCGTGCCCGCAACAATCATGCAATCGGATTGCCGCGGGCTGGGCCTGAAGATAATGCCGAATCGATCAAGATCGTAACGAGATGCGCCTGCCTGCATCATTTCAATGGCACAGCACGCCAGGCCGAATGTCATTGGCCACAATGAACCGGTGCGCGCCCAGTTCATTACGGCGTCAACGCTGGTGACGACGAATCCTTTTTCTTGCAGGCTCTCGCCGGCGCCCACGGCATCTTCAGCAGGTGCCGCAGTCGCTGCCTTAGTTGCTAGTCCCACTCCAGCGCCCCCTTTTTCCATTCGTAGATGAAGCCGACAACGAGAATCGCCAGAAATATCGCCATCGCGATCAGCCCGAAACGGCCGACCTTATCGAGCGAAACTGCCCACGGAAAGAGAAACGCAATCTCCAGATCAAAAATTATGAACAATATCGCGACGAGGTAATAGCGGACATCGAACTTCCCGCGAGTGTCATCGAACGCTTCGAAGCCGCACTCATACGGCGATAGCTTTTCGTCATCCTTGCTGCCACTACCAATCAGAAAACCAAGGGCGAGCAGCGCGACACCGATGCCCGAGGCGACGCCTAGAAAAACGAGGATTGGAAAATATTCTTGCAGCATATGGAAACATTGTATCAGTGTGGCGAGCGTTGAATACAGCCAAAAAAACGGCTCGTCCAGCCACATCCCTGGGGGTGCGCCGCGACGAACCAGGTTTTAGTTGGTGCTCTGGGCGAGACTCGAACTCGCACGGCTTGCGCCACTGCCCCCTCAAGACAGCGTGTCTACCAATTCCACCACCAGAGCAATATTCCTAGCCTGAATTGTCAGGCTGTTATTGCTCGCTGCTACTGTCCTCGGTCGGCTCTTCTTCGAGTGCCGGCAGCTCGCCCTCATTGTGCGTTGGGTCCAGTTCTGGCATTTCCGTTGCCGGTAGTTCCTCATCACTGAGTAGCGGCGCATCCTCGGCCTGCTGTTCGACCACCGGCTCAGTCTCAAGCAAACTTTCGGTCTGCGTCGAATGCTGACTGCTCAGGTACGCCAGCGTCAGGCTGGTGGCAAAAAATGCCGTCGCCAGTACCGCGGTCGCGCGGGAGAAAAAACTGCCCGAGCCTCGGGCACCGAAAACGGTTCCCGATGCGCCCGCGCCGAACGCAGCACCCGCATCCGCACCTTTGCCTCGTTGCAACAGGACCAACGCGATAATCGACAGTGCGATTATCGTGTGTGTAATAAGCATGAACTTCTGAATCGTTTCCATCAAACCCTCAAATACTGGCCGCCGCCGTGGCAATTGCCAGAAAATCATCTGCCTTCAGTGACGCTCCGCCGATCAGACCGCCGTCAATATCAGGCATCGAAAATAAGCCTGCCGCATTGTCGCTTTTCACGCTGCCGCCGTACAGGATAAGTGTTGCCTCGGCGATGTCCTTGTTTTGAGCTTCCATGCGTGCGCGGATATGGCGATGCACATCCTGCGCCTGCTCAGGGCTCGCCGTCATTCCGGTGCCGATCGCCCAGACCGGTTCGTAAGCGACAACCGCCGTGCAAATCCATCGATCCCCACCGCGTTAAATACCGCGTCCATTTGCTCATCGATCACTGCCTCGGTGGACCCTGCTTCTCGTTCTGCCAGCGTCTCCCCTATACACAGGATTGGCGTCAGGCCACTCTCGATCACTGCTTTGAACTTGGCCGCGACCGTTTCGCTGGACTCTCCGTATAGCGCTCGTCGTTCCGAGTGCCCCACTATTACATAGTCACAACCCACGTCTTTGAGCATCGACGTCGATATCTCACCCGTGAATGCTCCAATCGAGTGTTCCGACACCGTCTGCGCGCCAAGCAACACGTCGCTGCCTGATACCTGAGCGGCCGCCGAAGCCAGGTACGGAAACGGCGGACAAATCAATAACCTGACCCTGTCCGTCGCGGGCACGCCCGCAATTATTCCCGCCACGAGCTCGGCATTGCCCGCAGACCCACCATTCATTTTCCAGTTGCCAGCTATCAGGATGTTTCGCATGGACACTAACCCCAAGCCCCAAAAAGGCGCGCAAGGATACCGAGGCTACCGCGGCAAATCAACGTGATTGACGACGTCCTCAGCTGGCAGCGTCTTCGACAACCGCAGCGAGGCGTTTCGCGAGGGCTGCGACCTGGTCATGGTCCTTGCCCTCGACCATCACGCGGATCACCGGCTCGGTTCCTGAAGCGCGCACCAGCACTCGCCCGGTATCCTCAAGCTCCCTCTCAGCTTTAGTGACCGCCTCCTGAATCGCTGCTGATTTGCTGGGATCGAGCCGCTTGTCAGTACGTACGTTGACCATAATTTGCGGGAATTTCGGCATTCCAGCTGCCAGGTCCGAGAGTGACTTGCCGGTCTGTTTCATGATCGCAAGGACCTGCAGCGCGCACACTAGTCCGTCGCCAGTCGTGGCCCGATCCAGGAGGATCATGTGCCCCGAGGTCTCGCCACCAATCACGCCTCCGGTTTGTTTCAGTTTCTCGAGCACGTGTCGATCCCCTACGCTCGCACGCCGAAATTCGATATCTGCTCGGCTCAACGCCTGTTCGAGACCAAGATTGCTCATCACGGTTCCCACGACAGGGCCCGAAAGAAGCCCGTCTCGTTGCCGCGCTGTCGCCAGAATGTAAAGTATTTGATCGCCATCGATAAGATGGCCCTGCTCGTCAACCATGGCCACGCGGTCGCCATCGCCATCCAGCGCAACGCCGACGTCCGCGAGTACTGCGGGGACAGTCAATTGCAAGAGCTTCGAATCCGTGGATCCGCAGCCATCATTGATATTGCGGCCATTCGGCGAGCAAGCGATCGGAATGACCTCGGCGCCGAGGTTGGCCAGCGTTCGTGGCCCAACCTTGTAACCGGCACCATTGGCGCCATCAAAAACGACTTTCATCCCTTCGAGGCTTAAGTTCTCCGGAAATGTTGAGGCGGCAAATTCCTCGTAGAGCAGTCGCGCTGTATCGATTCGCTTTGCCTTGCCGAGTGCACCGGATTCCTTCGTGATTGCAGGATGTTTGAGATATTCCTCTATTTGGCTTTCGATCTCGTCGCTAAGCTTGGATCCGCTGCGATCAAAAAACTTGATGCCGTTGTCCTCATACTGATTGTGCGACGCGCTGATGACGACACCGAGATCCGCCTTGAATTCCTGGGTCAATTGGGCGATGCCTGGAGTCGGCAATGGCCCTAGCAGCAGAACGTCGACGCCTGCCGCAACAAATCCCGCTTCCAGCGCCGATTCGAACATGTAGCCGGACAGTCGAGTGTCTTTGCCTATCAGAACCGTCCCGCCTTCCGGAACGAGCGCTTGTGCAGCGGCGCTGGCCAGGCGCATGGCGAAATCGGCCGTCATCGGATCAGTGCCGACTTTGCCTCTTATTCCATCTGTTCCGAAATACTTTCTGCTCATAAGTCCTTGCCTGATTCGATCAAACTTCGCGCAACCCTTAACGCATCAACAGTCTCCGCGACGTCATGCGCCCTGATGATTTGCGCACCTTGCATGGCGGCGACCACCGCCGCCGCGATACTGGCCGGCAACAGGTCATCTACTTCGCGACCCGTAATGACACCAAGTGTCGATTTACGCGACACGCCGATCAGCACCGGACAGCCGATTCGCTGCAATTGTCGCAGATTCGCGAGCAACTCGACATTGTGTGCGGGCGTTTTCCCGAAACCGAATCCGGGATCCACGACCAGCAGATTCTTGCCGAGCCCCGCTTCGACACATTGTGTCACGCGGCTCGCCAGGAATTGTGTGACCTCATCCATGACATTGTCGTATTGAGGCTGTACCTGCATGCTGCGCGGCTGCCCCTGCATATGCATCAGGCAGACGGGTTTCTGCAGTTCCACAGCCGCCGCCAGCGCACCGTCAGCTTGCAACGCACACACATCATTAATCATCGCCGCACCAGCTGCCACCGCTTCCCGCATGACACCCGGCTTGCTTGTGTCAATCGACACGGCAACATCGAATTCAGCACCGATCGCTTCGATGATGGGTATGACCCGGTCGAGTTCTTCCTGCTCCCCGACCGGCGTAGCACCTGGTCGCGTGGATTCACCGCCAATATCGAGAATTTGCGCCCCGGCACTGACCATCTTGCCAGCTTCCTGAAGCGCGTCATCGGGCACGAAGAATTTGCCACCATCCGAAAACGAATCCGGGGTGACGTTAATAACGCCCATGACTGACGGGCTATCGAGTTCGATACTGCCCAATCGAACGATCATAAGGAGGTGTCAGGCCGGCGCCCTGGTCTTGGAGAGGTTTCCCAACGCGCCTAGTGTTCGCTCGCAGGACCACCGATCGAACCAGTCGACTCGGTCGACTCGGGTTCCGGTTTCGTGGTGTCCTGATCCGGCTTCACATCCGTCGAATCGTTCCAATCCTCGGGCGGCTGCGGTTCCTTGCCGTTCATGATGTCCTCGATCTGCCCGCTGTCAATCGTTTCATACTTGACGAGTGCTTCGGCCATCGCGTGCAACTTCTTGACGTTTTTCTTGAGCAACTCTTCGGCACGAGCGTAGTTCAAATCGATGATTCGACGAACTTCTTCGTCAATAGCATTGGCCGTAACGTCCGAGACCTGCTTGTGCTGAGTCACCGATCGACCAAGAAATATTTCGCCATCCTCTTCGCTGTATGTCAGTGGACCCAGTCGATCTGAAAGCCCCCACTTCGTCACCATATTGCGCGCGATTTCGGTTGCGCGCTCAATATCGTTCGACGCTCCCGTGGTTACACCTTCGCTGCCAAGAACCATAGCTTCGGCGATTCGCCCGCCAAACAGACTCGATATCTGACTTTCCAGACGTTGCTTGGATATGCTGTAACGATCTTCTTCAGGCAAATACATCGTCACACCCAATGCCCGGCCCCGCGGAATGATTGTCACCTTATAAACCGGATCGTGCTCGGGCATGAGATAACCAATGATCGCGTGACCAGCCTCATGATAGGCCGTATTCAGCTTTTCCTGTTCACTCATGACCATGGAACGCCGTTCGGCGCCCATCATGATCTTGTCTTTGGCCTTTTCGAAATGTTCCATGCTCACCACACGCCGGTTCGCGCGTGCCGCATACAGTGCCGATTCATTGACGAGATTGGCGAGATCGGCGCCAGAGAATCCAGGCGTACCACGCGCGATAACGCTGGCAACGACGTCGTCGTCGAGCGGAATCTTGCGCATGTGAACCTTCAGTATCAGCTCCCGCCCACGTATGTCGGGGAGCGGCACGACGACATGACGATCAAACCGCCCAGGTCGAAGCAATGCCGGATCCAGAACATCCGGCCGATTGGTCGCGGCAATGACAATGACGCCTTCGCTGCCCTCAAATCCGTCCATTTCAACGAGCAGCTGGTTAAGCGTCTGCTCACGCTCATCATGTCCACCGCCTAGCCCGGCACCGCGATGACGGCCAACGGCATCGAGTTCGTCAATAAAGATGATGCAAGGCGCCTGTTTCTTGGCTTGGTCGAACATATCGCGAACACGGGAGGCACCAACGCCGACAAACATCTCGACGAAATCGGAGCCCGATATCGTGAAGAACGGGACTTTTGCCTCACCGGCGATGGCTCTTGCCAGTAATGTTTTTCCCGTGCCGGGTGGGCCAACCATCAATACGCCCTTCGGAATTTTACCGCCGAGACGCTGGAATTTGCTCGGATCCTTGAGGAATTCAACGATTTCGGAGACTTCCTCTTTCGCTTCATCCACACCCGCTACGTCGGCGAAAGTGATGCCAACCTGGTCCTCTTCGAGAAGTCTTGCTTTACTTTTCCCAAAGGACATGGCGCCTCGTCCTCCGCCACCTCCCTGCATTTGGCGCATGAAATAGATCCAGACGCCGATCAGCAATAAGATCGGAAATGAACTGATCAGCAGCTGACCGATGAGGCTTTGTGACTTGGGCTCGGCCGCACCGAACTTGACGCCATTCTTGTCCAACATTCCGATCAGCGTGTTGTTGTCGGTCTCCGGACTGATCGTGTAATACGCCAGTGGCGGGCGGCTCCCAAAATTGATGCGCTGGCCATCGATCTCGACCAGGTCCACCTGACCCGACCTGACTTGCGACAGGAATTCCGAGTAACCCATTGCTTGCGGCTGGCCACTGCTGACACCCGAAAGCCCCTGTACGACAGACAGCAGCACTACGATTATTACGATGAAAACGAGTATATTTTTGGTTAAATCATTCACATTCAGAATCCGCGGGTTAGGCGTTAGAAACAGACTTTTAGATAGCTTCTAACGGTTTAGACACTACTACAATTGATAGTTTCTCGCTACCAAGTACACCTCACGGCTCCCTGCCCTGGAAGCCTTGGGTTTATTGACTTTGACCCGCTCAAAACAGTTCCGGGTGGCGGCCAGAAACGGGTCGAATCCGGCACCTTGAAACAGCTTGCAGACAAAGTCTCCGCGGCCGCCCAGCACCTGTTGTGCAAAGTCCAGCGACAGCTCAGCGAGAAGCATTGCGCGGGGCTGGTCAATCGCCCGATTTCCGCTGATATTGGGGGCCATGTCGCTCATTACAAGGTCGACGTTGCGCTCACCTACCTGCTGCTGCAACGCATTCGACACCGCATCGTCTGTGAAATCACCCTGGATGAATTCCAACCCTGGCAAGGAATCCATGGGTAGCAGATCGAGTGCGAAAATTTGCGCCTTGCCTTTGAGCTTCTCCGTAACATACTGGCTCCAACTGCCAGGAGCCGCGCCCAGATCTACAATCGTCATGCCAGGCTTTAACAAACGTTCCCGCTTATCGATTTCCTCGAGTTTGTAGACGGCGCGCGACCGCCATCCTTCTCGTCGTGCCCGTTGCACATACGGATCGCGCTCCTGACGCTCGCGCCAGCTCAATCCGCTACCTCGTGGCTTACTCAACTTACGCCACCAGCCATCGGAGCAACCGGCGGGTCACGCTGTTACACTTCGCGCCCATGGCACCCAGTGACGCACAGAAAAAATTCCTGCGCGGGCTCGGACACCAGCTCAAACCCGTCATCATGATTGCGGAATCGGGCTTGTCAGAGTCGCTGCTAGCGGAATGCGGATCCACTATTTCGCACCATGAACTTATCAAGGTCAGCGTCAGGGTCGGAGATCGCACGGCACGCGGCGCGATTATCGAAGCACTCTGTGCAAAGACGTCAGCCGAACTCGTGCAACGCGTTGGCAACATTGCTCTGCTTTATCGTGAAAATCCGGAGAAGAAGAAAAAAATAACTTTGCCCAAGCGATAATCACACGTAAGTAATTTGAGAATCAGACATATCTGATTTGAGAATCAGACATATCTGATTTCAATAACCTCGAATTGCTTTTCGCCGCCCGGCGCAGAAAACGAAATTTCATCGCCCTCATTTTTACCGATTAGTGCACGCGCGATCGGCGACGCAAAAGAAATCAATCCTTGCTTGATGTCTGCTTCGTCCTCGCCGACGAGCTTGTAGGAAATTTCCTCGCCGGACCCTTGGTCGAGCAATTCCACAGTAGACCCGAAAACAATTTTTCCCTTGGCATCGATCGCAGTGACATCGATGATTTGAAGGTTGGACAATTTGGCTTCGAGTTCCTTGATGCGACCTTCAATAAAACCTTGTTGATCTTTCGCGGCATGGTACTCGGCGTTCTCCTTGAGATCTCCGTGCGCCCTTGCCTCGGCGATTGCCTGAATCACAGCGGGCCGATCGACACTCTTCAATTTCTTGAGTTCTGCTTGCAATAATTCGTGACCACGCACTGTCATCGGTACTTTGTTCATGCTGCGACCTCTTTGTGCAAATCCTGCAATCGATTCACTTCGGAATTTTCCAGATGTTCAATCGCCATGCAGGTCGCTACCGCAGCACCCAGGGTTGTGTAATAGGTGACGTTTCTGCGCACCGCTTCAGCGTGAATTGAGTGCGATTCCATGATTGCCTGCTTTCCCTCTGTCGTGTTCACGATCAAATTTACTTCGCCATTCTTTATCATGTCGACGATGTGCGGCCGTCCCTCGCGAACTTTGTTTGCACGTCGGCATGATACCCCGGCTTCCTGTAGTTTTTGTGCAGTGCCATGCGTAGCAACGATATCAAAGCCACGCTCGGCCAGGATTTTCGCCAGCTCGACGGCACCGTCTTTGTCCGCGTCGCGCACACTGAGCAATACCGCACCCTGGGTTGGCAAAATTACGCCCGATGCCAATTGCGCCTTCGCATAGGCCTCGCCAAAAGAACGCCCCACACCCATTACTTCACCCGTGGACTTCATTTCTGGTCCGAGAATCGGATCCGCACCGGTAAACCTGAGGAACGGGAATACAGATTCTTTGACAGAGTAATACTCCGGAATTCGCTGATTTACGAATCCTTGCTTCGCTAATGACTCGCCAACCATGACTCTGGCTCCAATCTTCGCTAGGGGAACACCAATCGCTTTTGACACGAACGGAATAGTTCGTGATGCCCGAGGATTGACTTCGAGCAAGTAGACAACGTTATTCTGAATCGCAAATTGGGTGTTCATCAGACCGACAACATTCAATCCCTGGGCCAGCTTTATGACCTGTGAGATCATTTCTTGCTGTACCTCGTCGGACAGGCTGAATGGCGGCAACGAACAGCCGGAATCTCCGGAATGGACGCCGGCCTGTTCGATATGTTCCATCACTCCACCAATCAGAACCTGTTGACCATCGCTTACGCAGTCAACATCGACTTCCGTGGCAATATCGAGGAAGCGGTCCAGCAAAACCGGACTGTCGTTGGACACATCGATCGCGGCATCCATGTAGATCGCGAGGTCTTCTTCATTGTGCACTATTTCCATAGCTCGACCGCCCAGAACATAAGAAGGTCGAACCACCAGCGGAAAACCGACATCCGAACTTGATGCCAGCGCTTCATCCTTGTTGCGCGCCGTGCAGTTAGGTGGCTGCCTGAGGTCCAGTGATTCAACCAGTTTTTGAAACCGCTCACGGTCCTCCGCCAGATCGATTGAGTCAGGCGTTGTGCCAATTATCGGGGCACCCGCGGCCTGCAGATCGCGCGCTAGCTTTAACGGGGTCTGTCCTCCGTACTGAACGATAACTCCGTTCGGTTGCTCTTTATCAATGACCTCCATGACGTCTTCAAACGTCAGCGACTCAAAATACAATCGATCTGACGTGTCGTAGTCGGTCGACACTGTCTCCGGATTGCAATTGACCATGACAGTCTCGTAGCCGGAGTCTTTCAGCGCCAGCGACGCGTGCACGCAGCAGTAATCAAACTCAATGCCTTGCCCTATTCGGTTTGGTCCGCCACCCAGTATCAATATCTTCGGGCGGTCGGTCGGTGCTGCCTCGCACTCTTCCTCGTAGGTTGAATACAGATACGCTGTTGTTGTCGCGAATTCGGCGGCGCAAGTGTCGACCCGCTTGAAAACAGGCCGGATGTTCTGGTGCAGCCGCCGCTCACGAACTGCGAACTCGGTTGCGCCGACCAGTTCGGCGATGCGCGCATCCGAAAATCCTTGTCGCTTGACCGCACGCATCAATGTTTCGTCGAGGCCCGCCAGACCTGCATCACCGATCTCCGTCTCGCTCTTCAACAGGTCTTCGATTTGTGCCAGAAACCAGCGGTCAATCCTGGTTATTTTGGCGACATCCTCGAATGAAAAGCCCAGTCTCATGGCATCCGCCACATACCAGATACGATCTGGACCCGGAACTCGCAACTCGTGGCGCAGTCGATCCCGATCCGCATCGGAAGGAATTGAGGTTATCTTTTCGTTGAGTCCGGTCATGCCAGTTTCGAGGCCACGAAGGGCCTTTTGAAAGGATTCCTGAAACGTACGGCCGATAGCCATGACTTCACCAACCGATTTCATCTGCGTCGTCAATCGGTCATTCGCGCCGGAAAACTTCTCAAAGGTAAAGCGTGGAATTTTGGTAACTACATAGTCGATACTGGGTTCGAACGATGCCGGGGTTGCGCCGCCCGTAATGTCATTCTTGAGTTCATCAAGCGTATAGCCAATCGCAAGCTTGGCGGCGACCTTGGCAATAGGGAAACCGGTCGCTTTCGAGGCCAGCGCAGACGACCGCGAAACGCGCGGATTCATTTCGATAACCAGGACGCGACCGTCTTCCGGGTTGATCGCAAATTGCACATTGGATCCACCTGTGTCTACGCCGATTTTTCGCAATACGTCAATCGATGCGTTACGCAGCCGCTGATATTCTTTGTCCGTGAGCGTCTGCGCGGGTGCGACTGTGATCGAGTCACCCGTGTGTACACCCATCGGGTCAATATTTTCGATTGAGCAGACGATAATGCAGTTATCGTTCCTGTCTCGGACAACCTCCATTTCAAATTCTTTCCAGCCGACGACCGACTCTTCGAGGAGGATCTCTGTCGTCGGCGACATTTCGAGACCGTGAGTTGCCATCCGCTCAAATTCTTCCGGGTTGTACGCAATTCCACCACCGGTTCCGCCGAGCGTAAACGACGGCCGAATGACGGTTGGAAAACCTATGTTCCCCTGTTTTTCAAGCGCTTCGTCGAGTGTGTGCGCAATCTCAGCATTGGGGACGTCCAGCCCGATTTCTGTCATCGCCTGGCGAAACAGTTGTCGATCCTCGGCCATATCGATGGCTTCCCGGCTCGCGGCAATCATTTCGACGTCATATTTCTCGAGCACGCCCTCTCGAGCAAGGTCCAGCGCACAATTGAGTGCTGTTTGACCGCCCATGGTTGGCAATAAAGCGTCCGGACGTTCTTTCTCGATAATTCTCTGCACAGCGACCCAGTGCACGGGCTCTATGTAGATTGCGTCGGCGGTTTCCGGATCGGTCATGATCGTTGCCGGATTTGAATTGACAAGGATGACGCGAATGCCTTCCTCTTGGAGGGCTTTGCACGCCTGGGCGCCTGAGTAGTCAAATTCACAGGCCTGGCCGATGACGATCGGTCCCGCGCCGATGATCAGAACGCTGTTGATGTCAGTTCGTTTGGGCATTTTCAATTGTCATAATTAACATTAAGTAAGTCATGTAAATAATTGTTTATTAATACTATTTATAAACCGATGCTGATCTTGATGTGGCCTTATTAACATCCATTGCCCGGATAAATTGCTCGAACAGCGGCGACACGTCGTGCGGTCCCGGACTGGCTTCCGGATGCCCCTGGAATCCGAAAGCTGCTCGGTCTTTGCAAGCAATCCCCTGCAGGCTGCCGTCAAACAGCGAGCGATGCGTTGCCTCCACAGTCGAAGGCAGGCTCTCCTCATCGATCTCAAAGCCGTGATTCTGGCTGGTGATCAGAACCTGTCCGGTGGTGAGATCCTGCACCGGATGATTTGCACCGTGATGACCAAATTTCATCTTCTTGGTACGCGCGCCCGCCGCCAGTCCAAGCAACTGGTGGCCCAGGCAGATACCGAACACGGGAATATCGAGATTGAGAAACTCCTGAATCGCGCTAATCGCATAACCACAAGGTTCCGGATCACCGGGTCCATTTGAAAGAAAAATGCCGTCCGGAGATAGAGCCATCGCCGCATCCGCGGTAGTCGTCGCCGGCACCACCGTCATGCGGCAATCGAGATCCGACAGCAGCCGCAGAATGTTGCGCTTGATGCCGAAATCGTACGCGACGACGTGATGCCGCGCGATTCGCCGGCTGAAAATTCGTGGCCCACGACCAAAGGTCGTGCCGTAGCACCATTGGTACGCCTTGTCCGTTGTAACGAACTTGGCCAGGTCCATGCCTTCAATTCCGGGAAACTTGCGTGCATGTGCAATCGCAGTTTCCGGGTCCACATCGCCCGTCATGATGCAGCCTGACTGGGCGCCCTGCTCCCGAATGATGCGTGTCAGTTTTCGGGTATCCACATCACCGATGGCCACCGTACCGCTCTGCCGCAAATAGTCGCCGAAAGATCGTTCTGATCGCCAGCTACTACTAACCATGGAACTGTCACGAACCACAAGTCCGGACGCGTGTGTACGCGCCGATTCCATGTCGTCGCTGTTGGTGCCGGTATTGCCGATGTGCGGATAAGTGAGCGTGATTATTTGGCGGCAATAAGAGGGGTCCGTCAGGATTTCCTGGTAACCGGTCATCGCCGTATTGAAAACGACTTCACCAATAGTCTTGCCATCGGCCCCAATAGAAGTTCCGCGGAAGATTGTTCCGTCTTGAAGTGCCAGGACAGCAGGCGTTACCAAAAGCGACCCTCAGTCAATACCGAACCCGAGATCGCAAGCGGGCGTTGGTTTCAGATGCACAAAAGCGGAAGGACATGGCCTCCCGCTCGCGATTTCGCTGACCGCCCAGCGATCTGGCGTAGTTTACTGAAGCGCAACAGGTCGCGCCAGACTGGACGACAATTTTTTTATGCTTATCTGCCGTCAAACAACACATCGCGCATCCGATAAAGACCGGGTGGCCGACCGACAACCCATCGGGCGGCGCGAATTGCGCCATCTGCGAATACTTGCCGTGTCGTCACGCTGTGTCCCAGCGTCAGGGTTTCCGTCGGACTTGAGAATATGACGGTATGGTCCCCGGGGACTTCACCACGGCGTTCCACCTCAAATCGAACCGCATCCTCGTCAGTATTCCGTGGCCTCGCCGCAACGATCGATTCCCCAAGCTGCAGAGCAGTGCCCGATGGCGAATCGACCTTGTGAACGTGATGCGTCTCGTGGACTTCAACCGCAAATTCCGCACCCAATGAACTGGCCGCCCGGCTGACAAGATCGTCCAGCACAGCGATGCCCTGACTCATGTTTCGGTCATAGACGAGCGGTATCACGGTTGCCGCCTGCTGCAGCGCTTTCCATAGCGAATCATCAAGCCCGCTGACACCACAAACGAGCGGTTTTTGATGACTTGATACTGCTTCCAGCACGGTTGCAGTCGCGTCGGGAAGACTGAAATCGATAATGACGTCAGCTGCAGCCACGACCTCATCGATGGATTCGCCTCGCGCCCATATCCCCGAAACCTGCAAGTCATCCGCAGCATCGATTGCCTGCATGATCGCCTTGCCCATGCGGCCCGCTCCGGATATTCCTACATTGATTGAATTAATAGGGCTGTCCTCACTAACTGATGCGATCGAAGAATCGCTTGACTGTGTCGAGCCAGCCGCCCGCACGCGGACTGTGTTTTTCGCCACCGGCGCGAATCAACTCATCGAATTGGCCGAGCAGTTCTTTTTGCTCGGGCGTCAAATTGACCGGTGTCTCGATGGCGACCTTGGCAAACAGATCACCTATGCGCGGATCGCGCACCGTGATCACACCCTTGCCCCGCAGGCGAAATATCTTGCCTGACTGCGTACCGGCCGGAACCTTGAGCGATACGTTCCCATCCAGAGTTGGTAGCTCAACCTCGCCGCCGAGCGTACCAGTCGCGACACTGACCGGGATCTCGCAGGCAAGGTCTGCGCCATCGCGGGTAAACAACTTATGCGGATTTACCCGAATTTCGACGTACAGATCGCCGGGTGGCCCACCATTTCGTCCTGCCTCGCCCTCTCCCGAAAGTCGAATACGATCGCCGTCATCGACGCCAGCAGGTACTTTGACCGACAAAGTCTTGGTCTTGCGCACACGTCCGCGGCCGTGACATACGGTACAGGGATCCGCAATGACGGTTCCGACGCCCTTGCAAGCCGGGCAGGCCTGTTGGATTGAGAAATTCCCGCGCTGCATCCGGACCTGACCGACGCCATTACAGGTCGTGCAAGATACCGGTTTGGTGCCTTTCTTCGCACCACTGCCGTCGCAGGTCTCGCAGCTAATTTGTGTGGGCACATCGATGGTGACTGAATCGCCACTGATAGCGTCCTCGAGATCGAGGCGCATTTCATACCCCAGATCGGCGCCGCGATAAACCTGGCGGCCCCGTCGTCGGCCGCCGCCCAGAATGTCGCCAAACGCGTCGCCGAATATGTCGCCGAATATGTCGCCAAAACCGTCACCACTGAAACCGCCTGGCCCGGCAGACCGTGCGCTCAGGCCCTCATGTCCAAACTGGTCGTAGCTTGCGCGCTTATCGGCGTCGCTAAGCACCTCGTAGGCTTCCTTGACCTCTTTAAATTTCGCCTCAGCACTGTCGTCGTCGGTGTTGCGATCCGGGTGATGCTTCATCGCAAGACGACGATACGACTTCTTGATGTCGGCGCCGGACGCCGATTTCGAGACCCCAAGCGTTTCGTAATAGTCGCGTTTGGCCATGGCTTCTTAAGTTTATTAACAATAGGCGCCGCAAGCGGCGCCCTTGGTTTTCGTCAAGATGTGAAGTTTACTCAGACTTCGGGCTGTCGTCGTCGACTTCCTCGAATTTCGAGTTGTCGTCGTCGACTTCCTCGAATTCCGCATCAACGACATCGTCGTCTGCCGTGGCATCGCCCGAAGACTCGGCACCCTCTTTCGCTGCCTGTTCTTCGTAAAGCCGCTGCGCGAGGCCGCCGGACGCCTCTGCGAGTGCCGCTGTCTTGGCTTCGATTTGCTCCTTGTCGTCTTTCTCCAACGCTGTTTTTAAATCCGCTACAGCGTTTTCGACCTGCAGCCTTTCCTCACCGCTGGCTTTGTCGCCCAGTTCACTCATTGTTTTCTCAGCTGCGTGCATCAAGCCGTCAGCCTGATTGCGTACATCCACAAGCTCACGAAACTTGCGATCTTCCTCTGCGTGAGTTTCAGCGTCGGCAACCATCTGTTCAACTTCATCGTCTGATAGTCCGCTGGATGCCTTTATCACGATGGTCTGGCTCTTGCCCGTCGCTTTGTCCTTCGCCGATACATTGAGAATGCCATTCGCGTCGATGTCGAACGTCACCTCAATTTGCGGCAGACCACGCGGTGCAATCGGAATGTTAGCGAGATCAAATCGTCCCAGCGATTTATTGTCAGCCGAACGCTCGCGCTCACCTTGCAACACGTGAATCGTCACGGCCGTCTGATTATCGTCGGCAGTTGAGAATACCTGCTCCGCGTTTGCCGGAATTGTCGTGTTCTTGTCGATTAACTTGGTCATCACAGCACCGAGCGTTTCGATACCCAATGACAAAGGCGTAACGTCGAGCAACAGGACATCCTTGACCTCGCCGGCCAGAACGCCGCCTTGAATCGCCGCGCCGAGCGCAACAGCTTCATCTGCATTTACGTCCTTGCGGGGCTCTTTGCCGAAGAAATTCTGCACTTCCTCCTGATCCTTGGGCATACGTGTCTGACCACCAACGAGAATCACGTCGTCGATTTCGTTCACTTTCAGGCCAGCGTCGTTCAGCGCGATCTTGCACGGGCCGATCGTACGTTCGATCAACTTCTCAACCAGAGACTCCAGCTTCGCCCGGGTCAGCTTGATATTGAGATGCTTGGGCCCGCTTGCATCGGCCGTGATATACGGCAGATTTACTTCGGTCTGTTGCTGTGACGAAAGCGGTGTGGATATAACGGGTG
>PVMK01132375.1_pt1 | contig 25336 bp, 22 predicted proteins | sample 1853481 | NCBI WGS metagenome assembly PVMK01 (sample SAMN08533507, study PRJNA380276) | Marine sediment metagenome, whole genome shotgun sequencing project.
GGGGCGAGCATGGAGTGCTCGCCCTATTTTTTTAGCCGGCATCCGCGTTTGTTACAATTCGGAATAACGTTTATGTTTCAATGCTTGTCGAGGGTGACTTATGAAGGCTATCCGCACACTCAGACATAATTGCCGCTTAAGAACCGTTCTGGTTTTCGCGTCCATGATGCTTATGTCTACGATCGTTCGCGCGGAAAGCATTCCGATGAACGCCTGGATTCATGATCCGGTTATTTCCAGTGTCAGCATCAGTCCGAATGGCAACAAACTCGTTGCCCTTACATTGTCCAACGTCAACGAAGCGCCGGACGTAACCGTTTGGGACACACGCAGTCTGTCCATTGCGCCCAAACGATTCAGGCCTGAAGACTCGAAGTCACTTTTCGTCACCTGGCTGAATGACGACCGCTTGCTCGTGGTAGGCCGGCAGAAATTCGACTACCGGATCGGAGGCAAAGTCACGAAATGGTTTCGCGACAAGGCCTACATCGTCGATGCGGAAGGCAAACGCTTTCGGGAAATTCTGAAAAACAAAGAGAGCATCGGTATCAGTGTGTTCGACCTATTGCCGAGGCATAAGGACAAGATTCTTGTCTCTGTAATCAATCTGGAATTTGCCGAGGATATCTATGAGGTCGACCTCAAGAAATTTCTGTCGCGGAGGATCCTCAGAGGTGCGACCGGAGAGACGTTTTTTGCGGATCACAAGGGCAATGTCAGAGGGAAATCGGAAATCCTCGGCCGGGGCGATGAGGCGAGAATCGAGTTTTCCTACCGTCATCCTGAAAGCGACAAATGGGAGATGCATCATGCTCTGTATGCCTCGCATCGCGAGGGCATGCAGCCTGCTGGATTCGATCCGGACGGTCGCACCGTCTACATGCTCGACAACACGGGCCGGGACAAGCGGGTTATCAGAAAGTACGACCTGATCACGCGGAAGCTCGGTGAATCGGTGTTCGGCGATTCTACGTTTGAAGCAACGGCCGTATTACAAAGTAGCCAGCCGGAAGACTTCGGAAAAATCATCGGCTACGGCGGTCAAGGCATCCAATCATTCCGACAATACACAGACACTGAATGGGAAACTATTCAACGCAGGATCGATGAGGCCTTGCCAAAGGGACAGACACACACGATTAGCTCGATCTCTGATGATTTCAGCATGACTGTAATCAATTCAACCGGGCCTAAGGAACCGGGTGCCTACTATTTGATGGTGGGCGGCAGCCAGATAATTCCACTTGGCCGCAGCATGCCGTTTCTCGAGCCCGACAAGCTTGCCGAGATGAAGTTCGTCAGGTACGAGGCCCGCGACGGGATGGTGATCCCCGCCTACCTGACGATACCGCGCTCCGGTAGTGCCCCCTATCCTGCGGTCATCATGCCGCACGGTGGGCCATGGGCGCGCGACAGTCTGCGATTCGATCTATGGGCGCAATTCCTGGCGAATCGGGGCTACCTCGTGCTGCAACCCCAGTATCGCGGCTCCGACGGCTGGGGCCAGGCGCTCTGGCGTGCCGGCGATCGCGAGTGGGGCGGCAAGATGCAGGATGACAAGGACGATGGCGCAAAGTGGCTGGTGGAACAGGGACTCACCGATGACGATCGCATTGCGATATACGGCTATTCTTACGGGGGTTACGCGGCGATGGCGGCGATCGTTCGACCGGACACGCCATACCAGTGTGCGATTGCCGGAGCAGGGATATCGCAACTCAAATGGGTCGACAAGGTAACATTTGATGGCGAGTGGGGCCGCGAATACCAGAATCCTACGATCAAAGGCTTGTCGCCGTTGGACGTGGCGAAAAACGCCAGTATTCCGATCTATATTTTCCACGGTAACCGGGACCAGCGCGTACCTATAGAACAGTCAAGAAAGTATGTATCCGCGCTGAAGCGCGCGGGTAAAGATGTCGAGTTCCAAGAGATCGTCGATCTCTGGCACAGCGGCCCTTGGTTTCCCCAGCATCACCTTGCTGTGCTGTCCTCAATCGAGGATTACCTGGCGAACCGCTGCGGTCCGGGCGGCCTATAATCGATGCATGAGTAGAAAATCCGTGAGATTTCGGCATGCCAGCAAGTGGCTGCTATCGCCGATCATGCTGAAAATTTGCAGCGGGCCGCTCGAAGGAAGAAAGTGGAAAGGCCTCAAGCGGCATCCGACGATCAGATCGACGCTGAATGCCGCACTCTGTTGCGAGGGTGGAATTACGACATGCAGGACATCGATCACGAGTCCGGCACCGTTGAAATTATCGTCACGCCGCAACTATAAGACCGGGATTCGCCGATGACGCTCAAAGACGTCCAGAAAACTTACGAAGCCTACGGCAAAGAGGATCCCCTCTACGCAGTCCTCAGCGTAAAGGACGCGAAAAACAACAAGTGGGACGTGAACGAGTTCTATGCGACCGGCAGACAAGAGATTGCCAATGCGATGAGACACCTGGCAAAGCTTGGGGTTGAACTCAACAAAGGCAGGGCCATGGACTTCGGCTGCGGCGTCGGGCGGCTGACGCAGGCACTTTGCGGAGAATTCAGTGAAGCCGTCGGCGTCGATATCTCCTACTCGATGATCGAGAACGCGGAAAAATACAACAAGTTCGGCGATCGCTGCGAGTACCGCGTCAACACAACCGACGACCTGGCGCAGCTGGACGACGACAGCTTCGACTTTATCTACAGCAGACGCACTCTCCAGCACAGTCCGCCCGAGGCATCGTCAAAGTACATTGCCGAATTTCTTCGGATCTTGCGGCCCGGCGGCATCGCACTATTCCAGATCCCGAGTGGGCCGCGCCATGAACCGGGTTCATTGGGTGCAAGAATCTATTCCATCAAGAGAGGACCGTTACGCAGATTCTGGAAGCGGATTCGCGGCATGCCGACCGTGGAAATTCACTACGTGAATCAGTCGCTGGTCGAGGAAATCATCAAAGCCAGTGGCGGCCGCCTTATCGATGCGACCCAGCAAGGTTCCGTTCGCGGCTCGCGCGTCGGCATGTTGTATTGCGCCGTTCGTGACTGACTACGGTCAGCGGACCCGAATAACGTCCACGGACTCCAGCGCCTGTAAGTACTCGCTGACGTATTCGATCGGCACCGGTCCCAGTTCCGCAGTCAGCCAGTTGCGTATGTCGGTAACCGTTCGATTTCCGTTCACGAGATTCAATGCTTCATAGACGTATTCGCCACCGCTGCCATTCGTCCCGGTGTGTTTCGGCAGTTTCAATTCTTCATATCGCTCTTCGGTGTACTTGTCCGTGAGGTACGAGTATCCGAACGCCCTCATCGGCCCCCGGATATCGGTATTGCGTTCATAAACCGTGTCATCCCCAGGCGATTGGCTGCCGGCCGATGGCGAGCCAACCAGACCCGCCAGGTTTCTCAAATACGCGATCGCGATCGAACGATCTGATTTGGAGACGTCGGCGAATTCGCTGATGCTGTTCAGCTTGCCCCGCTCTACCTGCCAGTGAATGTTGGTGACCGCTTCCGCGTCGGCGGGACCGAGTTGCGTGCGCGTCTCAATCAACTCCGCGCTCCGCTTCAGCGCGTTTCGCCTTAGAAGTGACAGCACGGCCGGCACCTCTTTTTCGGACATGTTGGCAAGAAAATAAGCACTGACCGCGCCGATAAATGCCGCACGCTTCAGTTTGGTCGGATCGATGTTCGCTGCTGTGTCGAAGTTGGTATGAATGTATCTATCCGGCCAGTCATGCAAATAGAGGCCGGGAATTCGCCAGGTTCCCTCGCGAAAGACGTCGTGGTCGCTTCCCATAGCAATCCCTTCCATCAGCGCCAGCAACGGCTCTTTGCCCCCCTCCGGGGAATTCAGCGGAAATGCTACGTCCGCGCCACCCGCAAATGCGTCAGTCTGCGCGTTGACGGAATGGCCAAGCTCAGGTCCTACGTCGGCGATAAACGTCGGCACGCTAATCGGCCCTCCGGATATCCGAAACACCGCCTTTGTCTCCGGCCCTCCGCCCACCATATCCATATGAATATTCGCTTTGATGAGATGCGCATGCGGATGCCCGGCCAGGTACATGATGCTGCCTTCGATCTCGGCCGGCCACAGGAAGCGAATCGTACGTGCCGGCCGTGGCAATATCTCTGCGTCGATCAGAGTCTTCAACGACCGTGCCACCTCGAGAATCGACACGCATCCTGATGCATTGTCGTTGGCGCTCGGGCGCGGATGATCCATATGGCAAGTCAGAATGATCTCTTCGGACACACGCTCCGGGTCCGCCCCCGTGATCGCTGCATGGGCGTACGAATACTTGCCGATTCGATGATCAGCTATCACTTTTGCGTGAAAATAAATGTCCTCCCCTTGTCCCAGCCGCAATTGCAGGTTCCGCGCTTCCTGCAGCGAAATCATAAACGCGAATGACTTCGTCTTCGGGAAACTACCCATATGTCCCCAGCGCACTAGCCGGTCATCCTGCTTCCACCAGGCAGATTTCTGATTAGGTGCATAGGAGATGATGCCGGCGGCACCAAATTGCCCGACCGCACGATCGACGATGTCACCGGGCTGACTCGAGGTGAGTACGAGTCTTCCGTCGATATTCCTGCCGGCGTAATCCTCATCTGATGTTCCGGCACCAACATCCACAAGTGTTGTCGTTGCTTCACCGGACAGACTGTCCTGCGCAAGACTCATCGGCATCGCATCCCAGCTACCGATTCGTCGCTGACGAACACGTTCACTGTCCTTGTCTGCCAGTTCCCAAAGCTCGGCGAATTCCACCTGCCAGACAGGACGGGACTTTTGCGTACCAAACATCGTTTCGCCGTCAGCCGCGAACTCGATAATCCCGGCTTCATCCATGCCGTAGTGCTTTAGCTGTCTCAATACGTGGGCACTTGCATCATCAAATTGCGCGCTGGCCCGCATACGATGATAAAGCGTCAGCGTATCGAGATTGCGCTTCGCTTCCACACCTGAGACTTCCTCGGCAATCTGTTTAAGCACACTTTCAGGGACGAGCTCGCGAATGTCCGCTTGAGTGTTTGCCGAGATGGCCAGGATACAGGCGACCGTCAGCGTTCGGATCCATGACATTCTCATCTTGCCTCCTGGATTTTAGCGTTGCGCCATGTCGGCATAGGCTGCGCCGATCAGCGCCGCGGAGCTGCCAATGCGTCTGCCGCTCTCCCAGCGCCCATCGTATTCTCTCGTCAGGCCCGCCGCCTGAGCTTCCTCGAGACTCATGCCTTCATCGATGCCGGCTTTGACCCGGTCACGTATGACCAGAAGCATATCGAGAAATACTTGGACTTCGCCTGCATTTGAAATGACGCCATGCCCCGGAATTATTCTGGTGTCGCCATCAGCGACGTCGACCAGCAGTTCGAGTGCCTTGATGGTTCCCAGAAAACTGCCGCCGTTATTCATATCGATATACGGGTAGCTTGTCGTTCGATAAACATCACCCGCGTGTATTACATTGGACCCTTTGAAAAAGATGTACGAGTCGCCGTTCGTGTGCGCATCAGGTGTCTTGAAAACATGCACTGTCTCGCCGTTGATGTGGAATGACACGTCCCGGCTGTACGTGACGAGCGGCGGCTCCTGCGTGTAGGCGCTGATTTGCATCTGACGGCGAACATTGTCGTGTCCGAAAACGAGTACACCCATCTTGCCGAAGTTCTCATTGCCGCCGGTATGGTCCGGGTGCAGATGCGTGTTCACGAGAAAACGAATCGGCTTGTCGGACAAGGGCCTGATCGCCGCAACAATCTTGTCCGTAAGCGGCGCAAACTGGTCGTCGACGAGGAACACCCCGTCGTCGCCGACAAACAGGCCGATGTTTCCTCCACGGCCCTCGATGTAGTACACCTGCCCTGCCACCGGATGTACGTTAATCTCGACTTCATCGAAGTCCTGGGCAACAGCAGTGCCGCTCGTGTGTAACATCGGAAAAGCGCTGAAAAACAATACCTTATGGAAATTATTCATTGTTTTTGTCCTTGCTGATTCTTCTTATATGCTGGACCGGGCAGATTATCTCAATCGGCTGTCATTCGCATCACGAATCTGATTGAAGACGCAATAACAGGGGTGCAGACGCGTTAGCGCCTGGGCGATAGCGTCTTGTCCCAGTTGAGCACGTTGTATTTCTCGAGGATCTTCCGTACCGCAATGATGGATATTGCGTGCCTGGTGCCGCGGGAGCTTTCGATAGTAGTGGCCTTGAACAGTGCGTTATAGATCGCCTCTTCGGTTGCTTCCGCAGTAGCCGCAAATAGCGGCGACATCGATTCATTGACGAGCGACAGACTACTGACAGGAACTTTGCTTGTCCGGGGTCGCCTGCCAGTTTTGTCCGTCGAGAAGGCGATTACATAGTCGCCCGAGCCGTTGCTGGCATATGAGCCCGTGCGTGCCAGACCCATCATGGCTCGCATCGCTAGCCTGTCCAGGCTGCGTGCATTCAGCGGTGCATCAGTGGCAACAACTATCATGATCGAACCATCTTCTCTGCTACTGGCTTCAGTTCCGGAATCGAGTTCCTCCTTGAAGGCATAGTTATTCAATTCGCGCCCCACGGGGGCCCCATTGATTGTCAAGATTCCACTGTAATTGGTTTGTACCAGTACGCCGATCGTGTAGCCGCCCAATGAACCAGGCAAGACGCGGGAACTCGTACCGATGCCGCCTTTCCAGCCAAAGGCCTGTGTGCCGGTTCCGGCTCCGACGCTGCCCTCCTCAACCGGCCCTTCACTTGCACTGTTCAGTGCTTCATAGACCTGTGCGCGCTGTACCGGGTCTGCCCACATATTGTTTACGTGGGAATCGTTTGTCTCGCCCACCACAGGATTCAATGTGTGTTCGCCCATTCCCGGTTGCTCGTACATCCACTCTTTCAAGCTGTTTGCCGCGCTCCAGACACAGAGCGTACAGGTGAGCAAAATCGGCGTCTCGATCTCACCGAACTCTCTCACCTGAGTTTCGCCGATGAGTTTTCCGTAGCCATTACCGACATGAATCCATGCTGGCACCGGATTCGTATAGAGGTTACCTGGGGCCGGGATGACTGCAGTAACGCCCGTTCGAATGTCGTCTCCCTCGATGATTGTGCTGTGACCGACTTTCACGCCCGCGACGTCGGTAATAGCATTCAGGGGCCCTGTCGGAAAAATGCCCACCACGAGACCGATGTCTCGTGCCCTCGGTCTGTCGCCGGACTCCGCCGCATCGGCGAAAGCAATAGGTAATAAGCATAGTGCCGTGAGGATCAGTCTCATGGTTAATCTCCTGGAATTCCGGGCCTGACCGGTACGTTTCTTGCCATCCATCAGATTTCGCGCATCGCCCGTCAGGACGGGCTCCTACGCGGGCGTCTATTAGCTATCGTAGGAGCCCGTCCTGACGGGCGATTCCTGGAACACGGAGTCTGTCGCCTTATCTATTCGGTGGATATGCCCAGCCGCTTGTGCATGATCGGGCTCGTTGTCGTGTACTGGACATGTACTTTCTTGTCCGGCTCTATTCTGTGCTTGATCGCAAAAGCGGCCAGTGCCGCTTCGTGAAACCCGCAGAGGATCAGTTTTTTCTTCCCGGGATAAAAGTTGATGTCGCCAACCGCATAGATTCCCGGTTCTGAAGTTTCAAATTTTTCAGTGTCGACATTGATCGTCTTGCGATTGATGTCGAGGCCCCATTCTGCGATCGGGCCGAGCTTCGGCGCCAATCCGAAAAACACCAAAACGTGGTCGACAGGGACATCGACCGCTTCGCCTTCTTTAGGCTGAATCGTGATCGACTTGACGACGCCATCATTACCCTCGATCACGGTCGCTTTGGCGTTCTCGATTACATCCATTTTTCCATCAGTCACCAGTTGTCGCATTTTCTCGACTGACGCCGGTACCGCGCGATACTCGTCGCGGCGGTGTACGAGCGTAATGTGCTCCGCAACATCGACCAGCTCCAACACCCAGTCCAACGCCGAATCACCGCCGCCGAGGATAACCAGCTTCTTGCCGGCGAATCGTTTCGGGTCCTGCACCCGGTAATGCAGAGATTTGCCGGCAAAGTCCTCGGCTGCCGGCACCCTCAGCTGTCGCGGCTGAAAGGAGCCGACGCCACCTGCAATAACGACCGCCTTGGCCTGAAACTGCTTGCCGGCATTGGTCTCGACATGAAAGGAATCGTCGTCATTTCTCCTGACAACCGTGACTTCTTCACCCAGATGCATGCCACAGTCGAATGGCTCGATCTGCTTGAGCAGGGCCTCGGTAAGCTCCTCCCCGGAACAGATCGGAATGGCCGGGATATCGTAAATCGGCTTGTCCGGATAGAGCTCGGTGCATTGCCCGCCTGGTTGCCGGATTGAATCGATAATCTCGGCCTTCAACCCGAGCAGCCCGAGCTCGAATACCTGGAACAAGCCACAGGGGCCCGCGCCGACGATGACTACATCTGTTTTTATCACCCGATAACTCCGTCTGACCAACAGTGTGCATTGTCCGAAGTCTGACTCGACGCTGCAAACACTAAATCAGATATTGTTGCCTGCCCGACGAATCGCACGCAGATTGATTGCCGCGAATAGGGGCCTCAAAACCCGCTCCTAGGGCGGGCAAGCAAGGAACACCGGCAGCGCCTCCGCCCGCTCGCTGTATTCGATGAGGTAAGGATGGTCAGCCGACGGGACGGTGCTCGAAGTCACGCGCTGTATGAAATTCCAGGCAACAGCCGTCGTGATGTCTGCCTGCATGGGGTCGGTGCCCGACAACCACTGATTGCCGTTTTCGATAGCAGCCTCTACCGAAGCCTCCATAAGTCCGGCAGCGCTGATGACCTGCTGCTCGAGTCGATTGATCCACGGTTTGTGTTGAACGTCCGCCGGTCGCTGCTTTTCTTCGTAAATGAGCTGGACGACTTTTTCCATTGCCACCAGCGCTTCGCCGATCTGCTGCAATGCCGTTCTCCTGGCAGCAGGATCCTTGGGCATCAGGCTTTTTTCCGGCTCGACCAGTGACTCCAGGTAGTCGATGATGAGCGTCGAATCGACCAGCATTTCGCCGTCGTCACAAACAAGGGTCGGTACCTTTACGAGCGGATGAACGGATCGAAATTCTTCGAATGAGTCAAAAATAGACAATGGCCGGTGTCGATAGTTGATACCAAGCACCTGCATCGTAATCGCAACCCGGCGCACGAACGGTGAGTCCAGCATTCCTATCAATTCCACTACTTATACCTCAGTTCTGTCGGATCGAATTCCTGAAAGAAACAGGCCGGGCTTGGCGACAGCGCGCACCACAGCTCCTGCTGACTGGTTGTGGCCACACCCGGAAAATCGGCATCGAGATCCAGAAGGTCCAGTATCAGCTGCAGATGCAAGTGCGGCGGCCAGTTGCCATTCTCTGGCGGACGGCCCACCGCCGCTATCTGATCACCGGCTGTGAGTTTCTGACCCACTTCGAGGGCGTCCAGACAGCTTGAACTGAGGTGCCCATACAGGGTGAAAAACGGTTCCCCGGCGTCTGTAGTATGCCTCAACACCAGCATCGGCCCGTAGTCGAGTTCGCGATTATTGTTCGCGAGTAGTTCGACCCTGGCATCCAGCGGCGCATAAACCGGAGTGTCGGCGGGACAGAAAACATCGATACCGAGATGCACGGTCCTGCACCCGGAAGCTTGATCCGGATCACCGAAATTCTCGTTGTTATAAAGCGCGCGGGGCTCGGCGTAACGCCCGAAACCGAAGCTGGCATCAGCCTCCCCGATGGCGCCGTCAATCAGCGCAGCCAATCGTTCGAGTCCCAGATCGCAGGGCTCGGAACCAAGTAAGTCACTGTTTTTACCAAGGTCTAGCACGATCGATCGGCCATCCGTCCTGATCACTTCCGACCGGTTCAACTCGTTCGACTGGATATATCGCGTCGCTGTCTCGGCATTTTCAGTGACGGGTAGTGAGCAAGCCTGCCGGAACTGACACTCCGCGACTCGCGGTGAAAGATCGCCAAGCAGCGACAGTGCACGGATGGCAGGATCCTCATTCGCGCTGTTGTACGGGTCGTCCGAGTCCTCAATCCGGCCGGCGGCCGCGATTGCGATACCGACCGCCAGCCGCGTCATTATCAGGTCATAAAGCACTGCCAGTTCGCCACCGCTCAGTGACTTGATCTCGTTGTAAGCTTCGAGAAATCTGGCACAGACTGTGAGCGGATCGTTTTTGTCCAGAACAGCGTAAGCCAGCGCAATCGCAACCTCGCAGACTATCGGTTGATAAGTGATGTCCCCGAAGTCGATAAGCCCGTCGACGGCACCGCATCCGTCTTCTGTGACATTGATGAGCACATTTTCGTTGTTCGCGTCACCATGAATAACACTGTGCGGCAGACGCTCCAGTTTCTTCGCCGTTACGTTCTCGAATCGCCGCAGCACAGCATCTACCTGTCTCGCCACATCGCCAGCGAGGTGTTGTACCAGCGAACGTGCCGCAGCAGCACGCGTTAACTCCCATCGATGGCCCTGCCTCATTGCGGGGTGTGTGAATGACTCAAGCCCAACGTCGAACAGAGCCATCGTGCGACCGAAACTCCGCATCACTTCGTCAGTATGCGGCGTAAAATCCGCCAGCAAGGTTCCCCGGCAAAACATGAGTGACCAAACCAGTCGATCGACACCGTCGACCGACACAACAGTGTAGAGCTGACCGGCTTTCGTGGGAATCACCCGCGGCAGCTTCAGTTCGGCGGCAGTATCGGCCAGACGCGCCATCGCCTGACACTGGAGATCCACGCGTTGCTCTTTGCAGCCGTCGTGCATGATTTTCAGAATCCGTTTCTCGCCATTTCCGGTAACGGCAAGGAAGTTGTCGTCCAGTTCCCCGTATAGCACTGTCAGTTCCGCATCGAGGTCATACAAGTCCTTGAGAACCTGTCTGGCTGCGCTTGTGCTGATCATCGACTCACAGCCGGTACTGGGATATCTGAATCTCGGTACCGTAGTCCGCATAATCGCCATCGGTGCGCTGGCCACGGAACTCTGCCCAGTTGATTGTCCGGTACGCACTCGGTCGCGAATCGCTGATGACGGTCGGCAGCGGGCTGACTCGAGTCTCTGCGGAGGGGTTGAAGAAAAAAGGAATGCTGTAGCGGTCACAGCTTTCCATCGCCAGGACACGGTGCATCGCCGCCTGGTACGTATCGTTGGACCACACCTGCATCATGTCACCCGTGTTGATCACGAATCCGCCCTCGACCGGCGGGATTTCGTGCCAGCAACCGCTCCTGTGAACCTGCAATCCGCCGACCTCATCCTGAAGCAGAATCGTCAGGGCCCCCGCATCCGTATGATGGTGTACGCCGAGATCGGCTTCAGGCAGCTCTTCGATCGCCGCCCCGGCCAGCGGGTCTTCGACCGGATAATGGTTCAGCCGGATAAAGCCCGTGTGCCCGGGTTCGAAGTGCTTTTTCAGGTAATCCGCCGGCAGATCGAGGCCCACACAGAAAGCTTCCAGCAAACTTAGAGAAAGATCGGTGCACGCCGTCAGATACGCAAGCATCGTGGCGCGGAAGGCGTCGTTCGACTCCGGCCAGCGATTTTCGGATCGATAAATCGGATCGGTACCCTGGGTTGTGTAATCGAATACCTCTTTTTTGTCGCGCCGGTTCTTTGTCAGCTCGTTATTGTAATAACCCCAGGGATTATCCCTCGTCCTGAGAATCGACTCCTTAGTGGCGCGGGGTAGACGAAAGAACTGCCGCATCTGGCGCCAGACATCGTCAATCAGCTCCCCGGGAACGCCGTGATTGACGACCTGAAAAAACCCCCAATCCCTGCACGCCGTTGCGATTTCCTCGATCGCGTCATCGGCGCGGCCAGCGCGCAATCCGCCGATATCGATCACTGGAACAGAAGAGCCAAACTCCGCCGTCGTTGCAATCGGACGTTTGTCCAGGTCTGTGTGGTTCTGACTGGTCAAAATAAGTGCTTCAGGGGCCTGGTGGCTGATCTGGGAATATACTCGATTCCTGCGCTGAGAGTGTTCGAAGCCCGGAATCCGTGGTGCCGTATGCGTGAATCCCTGGCCTCAGTCCGGCGTCGCAGGACCTTCTGCCCTGCCTGTCGTTTTCGCTTTTATCGATCATCGGCTAATCACCGAGGCCGCCGGCACGTCCGCACAAAGACACGCCTTTTCGTCATTCACCGAGGCGCCGAGAAATTCTCCAGCCGGCATTTAACAGGAAAAAACAGGTTCGACATTGCCGCTCGGCGACACGACATAAAGATTCAGCCGCCACGTGACGAGGAAACTTCCCTGTCTCGTCCGGATTCTCGCAAACCTCGATCTCCTGCGGTCTTACGTGGTCGCAAAGGCGATCGCTCAATACATCGGCAATGCTGGGTTTCTCTGCTGCATATACGATATCCATGATGGTCTCCTTGCTGGCGCTATCATCATTGTCGCTTGCAGCTTATTGCAGACCGGCTTAACCGTGCCTGAAAGATTGGTGAACGTTAGCTGAATGCCGCAGATTCTTATTGTCTTAAATAATCGTCAGTTTGATTCAGCCAGTCGTCGCGCCTGGGCGCCCACATGTCCGTTTCGACGACGTCCCCGACTACCCAGTGCTTCATGGGGCAGATTCGCCGGAATCACGATGACCTGGCCGGGACCGACATCTATCGTTTCGTCACCATCCTTGCCAAGTCGGAACTTCAGGACACCGGAGATAACCTGTGTGATCTGCTCATTATGATGACTGTGCATCGGCACCAGAAAACCATCCTTTAAATATATTCGTGCAACTGTCATCAACTCTCCGGTGATGATCTGGCGCCGCATCGACGGATTGACCGTTTCCATCGGAATATCATCCCACTGCAATAACTCCACGTTACCCTGCGTTGACATTGTATTCTCCGTACCACTGTTTAAGTTGTGCAGCTAAAGCTGGCTGTCTCGGGGATCAACTACCCAATCGCGAACAAGTTCGTCGACAGGCGTGACCGATTCATTTACACCGATGCCAGGATGACGCGCCAGCGTCATCAATGAACCGGGCGAACGCTATCAGTTTGTCGGGTTAAGGCCAATGACAACCGGATCGTGATCCGACGCACGATAAGGTGTGGTGCTATCAAAAATATCGGGGTTGCGGCCAAACTCGAGATTGTAGTCATGGACCGGCGACTCGTCGGTATTGATATGCCATTCAGCCACACCGGTGACCTGACCGACCAGGCTTCGTGATGCAAGTACATGATCGAGCGCGCCTGCCCGACCCTCAAAGACGAAAGAATAGCTGCCTGTTCCAATGTACTTCCTGAGCAAATTGTCGAATCCGGCAGCTTCGAGTATCGTTACAGGGTCTTCGAGCATGTGCGAGTTAGGGTCGCCAATAATCAAAACGTCCGGGTCACCGCTGGCAGTCGGATCGGTCGCCAGCCATTCTGCCAGTGCCGTCGCCGCATTGGAACGCGTAACGTTGCAATCATCCTGGCCGTCATTCAGATCCGGATCGCCGACACTATCGCAACTGGATCCTTTCGACTTAAAGTGAGTGAGAACAATCGTTAGAATCGCAGCGTTCGAGTTCTGCGTAAAACTCTGTGCCAGTACCGGACGATTTCTCGAATCGTCAAAGCGCTGGTCTGTGTTTGAGTCAAGGACGGCATATGCGCCTGTCGTCGATATGCTTGCCGGTTTGTACAGAAACCCGACGCGTATGGCGTCGGATCCGATCGTACCGGTATCGACAAATGCGTATGTACTGGCGCCGGCTACAGCATTCAACCCGTCTGCCAGACTCTGCAACGAACCGCTCGCATTATTTTCAATTTCCGTAAGACCGACGATGTCAGCATCCAGCAGCATAAGTGCGTTGATGATCTTCCTTTGGTGACGATCGAACTCCTGCTGGCTATCGGCGCCCCTGCATCTACTGTTGCCAGCCGGTCCCGCAAATGCTCTGCCCGGAGTTGATTGTCGTGAAGTAATTATCCAGGTTTACGCTTGCTACTGTCAGCGTGGCGCCGACATCCGGCGAAGTCGCCGGCCGCGCATTGACCGATACGAATGACGGTTCGCTTGTCGGTACGAGTCGGTAGATTTCAAAGCCATTGCTGCCACTGCCCCGGGCAAAACGAATATTACCGCTCAGATTCGTCGTCGTATCGCCATTTCGAATCGCAGGATACGGCGCAGGTCCGACAAAGGAATGATTCAGATACCGAACCGGGTCGGCATTGTGAATCGACAGGCCGTCGTCCAGCATGATACTGCGCGCGGCCACCTCGTCCTGATAGGCAGCGTATCCGGCGACGTCTGGTGCATTCTCGTTTGTAAAAATGAAAAGCCGTCCATTTTGTGACAGCAGGATCTCGCCGTATCGTTCCATGCCGAACAGATCGGTGACAGTCAAGACCTGCGGAAATCTGACGAGCATGCCTTCGAACTGCTCCAGGTCCGCGATGAGCTTGCCGTCGCTGTTGGTCACCGTAGCGGCTGCCGGCAGAATCACGTCGGACGCCTGAATCGCGCCTGCACCTGCGGCCGTGACCTCGACACGCATCGCAGTAATCTGCGTCTCACCGAAATATTCGTTCACTGTGCCGTCGACGGTAACCCTGTCGCCGACGCTGACGTCAATCGCCGGTGTCGCACCGTCAAACACGAAGACACCGTCCGAGGTCGCCGGGTCCGCATCCGGATGCTCTTCCTGCAGATAGAAGCCGCCGAGCTCGTTTTGTGAGTCGGCGTCGCCGTCCTGAAAGTCTCCCGTGACGATACCGCGTACCGTGACATTCTGCCCGTCCATCGGGCTTGCGCGTCCGCTGCCCTGGATATCATGCAGCGGAGTTACAACAGGATTGTTCGGCGCTGGCGATATGACCGCTATGGTGCCACCGCCGCCGCTACCGCAAGCAGACACGGTAACCACCATGACTACAGCCAGGATCACGGCTCGCAACAGATACTCCCTCTCGGGCATCGGATTCAGGGATACGTTTTATATCATGCTTGCGCCAACAGAGTACAAGGCACCTTACGACTCAGTGCGAGACTTCTGCGAATGAGGAAAGAAACTCAAGTCCCTTGCGTAGCTGATGCCGGTCTATGGTTTCCGGAACCACCCTTTTGTAGTCGGCAACGACCCAGCGCAGCTCATGCGTACGGCAGTAACCCCACAAGATTCGACCGATCGGCCAGACGTCGCTCTGCGCGCCGCAATGCGGACAGGCGCGAACACTCATGCGACGGTCAAGCGGAAACGGAATCACATTGTCAGGAGTGGCGGCCATTTGCAGATCTTCGAATCAACGATGATCTGAAATAAATAACCGTCCCTTGTGTAACAGACTGTGACCGGACTCTCAGGCCAGCCGATACCAGCGATTTTCATGCGGTTTCTGAGACATCTGTTCGGACCGGAGTCACACTCGCAAACAAAACGACGGACCTGAAACTCAGGGCGCAAGCGCTTCTTGCGTCGCTCGAATCACCGGTCAATGGCAGGAACGACCCGCCGGCATTGGCAATGCTCACGTCAGTGATGTAAAACCTGCCTGCATAAAGAGAACAAGAAGTCGGAACCATTCGGAGAATTATCATGATCAGTCGATTTGTCGCCGGGCTATTGCTCATCGTCGTTTCGGCCGGGCCAATACTGGCTCAGGAATCCGGGATAAGTTTCAAATCGATCGAACTCTCGGAGGGCCTTTACATGCTGGAGGGCCAGGGCGGTTTTGCCGGCGGCAACCTGGGACTCCTGACCGGAAGCGACGGTGTTATTTTGATCGATGATGCGCTCGAGTCATTCTCGGGCCTCATGATCAAAGCAGTGGAAGAGCATACGCAGGCACCGGTCGATTTTGTGATCAACACTCACGTGCATGGCGACCACATTGGTGGCAATGTCGCCCTTCGCAACACCGGTGCAACGATCATAAGCCACGACAATATTCGTCATCGCATGCTCGCGGACAATAAGGCAAGAGACGCTCTGCCCGAAGTTACATTTGCTGACTCCGTCACTTTTCATCTCAACGGGCACACGGCCTTTGTGTTCCATATTCCGCAAGCCCACACGGACGGTGATGCCGCGATTCACTTTTCCGATGTGAACGTCATCCACTCGGGCGATTTGCTTTTTAACGGCATATTTCCGTTCATTGATTTGGATTCCGGTGGCAGCGTCTCCGGGTATATCGCCGGGCAGGAGAAAATCCTGTCGATGGCCGATGCAGATACGAAGATCATTTCCGGACATGGCCCGCTGGCCAGCAAAGCGGATTTACAGGCTGCACATGATATGTTGGTCGACGCACTGGCACGCGTGAAAGTACTGGTTGATGCCGGCAAGTCAGAGGACGAAATCCTGGCCGAGAACCCACTGGCCTTGTATCACGATGACTGGAGCTGGTCTTTCATTACGACCGAAATTATCACCCGGACACTCTACCGATCTCTGACCGAAGGCGAATGAAGGGATGTATACCTGCTGATTCCGCAGACTCATCACAACAACACATAGACGATGACCTGTCGTCAGTGCACTTATCGTCCAGTGGCATTGCTTTGGAGAATTACAGGATGACCACATCGAAAGCAGATTTTCACGACAAGCGATTACCCAACGAGTCGCCTGAATACAGGGCCGCGAGAAACGAACTGCTTGCAGAAGAAGTATCACTCAGAGAGCAGCTTGAGCGCGTCGCAGTATTGCGGCGACGGCTTCCATTGGGTGGTGAGCTCAAAGAAGACTACGAGTTCGAAGAAATCGACCTGTCGGACGGCAGCACACGTCCGATACGTTTCTCAGAGATTTTTGGAGAAAACACTGATCTTCTGGTGTACAGCTATATGTACGGGCCCGACTGGGAGAGCCCCTGCCCGTCCTGTACCTCAGTCATCGATGGCATCAACGCCGCCAGCCGTCATGTGCGACGACAAGTTGAACTCGTGGTCATCGGCAAGGCAACACCGGCACAGCTTCACGACATCGCTAAAGAACGCAACTGGCAAGACCTTCGATTGCTATCGTCCGAGAAAAACGACTACGCACGCGACTACCACTCGCAACCCGGCGAGACTTCCGAATCTCTCATGCCTGTCTTGAATGCATTTAAGAAGGAAAGCGACAGGATTCGTCACTTCTGGGCATCGGAATTGCTCTGGACGCCGATGGCAGGCGGACACCCGCGCCATGTCGATATCATCTGGCCAGTGTGGGGCCTGCTGGACATGACGCGTTCCGGCCGGCATCCCGAGAAGACACCGCAACTACATTACCAGGAATAAAAAAGAACCTGATGGATATCCAAAAAACAAAAGAATTTGTCAGTGAGGCCTGGGATGACTCGATCATTCCCGAGCTTTGCGAGTACATCAAAGTGCCGAACAAGTCCCCGGTCTTCGATCCCGAATGGGAGAAGCACGGGTATATGGAAGAAGCCGTGGGCATGTTCGAAAAGTGGTGCAGGCAGCAAGCAATCGAAGGCATGCAGCTCGAAATCGTGCGCCTCGAGGGGCGTACGCCGATCCTGTTCATGGACATCCCGGGCGCGTCCGACGACGTCGTATTGCTCTATGGCCACTACGACAAACAACCGGAGTTCACGGGCTGGGACGACGACCTGGATCCCTGGAACCCGGTCATCAAAGACGGCAAGCTGTACGGCCGCGGCGGTGCTGACGACGGCTATGCCGTATTCGGATCTCTGACGGCGATTCGGGCATTGCAGGAACAGGGCATCGATCATGCTCATTGCGTCGTACTCATCGAAGGCTGCGAGGAGAGCGGCAGTTTTGATCTGCCTTACTACATCGAGAAGCTCGGGGACCGCATCGGCTCGCCGAGCCTCGTCATCTGTCTCGATGCGGAATGCGGCAATTACGATCAGTTCTGGTGCACAACGTCCCTGCGCGGCAACCTGACCGGCACATTAAACGTCGAAGTCCTCACAGAGGGTGTGCATTCCGGCAGTGCCGGCGGCATTGTGCCGTCCAGTTTTCGGGTGCTACGGCAACTCCTTGGCCGTATCGAGGACGAGACCAGCGGAAAAATCCTGCTCGATGTTCTGCACGAGGAGATCCCGGAGCAACGTAAGCAACAGGCCAGGCTGGCCGCCGAAGTGCTCGGCGACTCCGTTTATCGCAAGTATCCCTGGGCCGTCGCCGACCCGTCGCCGACCGAGTCGCCGTACGAACTCCTGCTCAATAATACCTGGCGACCAGCGCTCACCGTTACCGGCGCTGATGGTCTCCCGGCGCTCGTCAATGCTGGTAACGTCTTGTTGCCGGGTACGACATTGAAGCTGTCGTTCCGTCTGCCGCCGGCCTGTGATGCCGACAAGGCGGCCCAGGCGGTAAAGAGCGCGCTGGAAGACGATGTTCCGCCTTTGTCCGCGGTTCGATTTGACCTCGAGTCGACAATGGCGGGATGGAATGCACCGGAAGTGGCGAAATGGCTTGAAGCTTCGATGCAACAGGCGTCTCAGGATTTCTTCGGCGAGCCTTCGATGTACATGGGTACCGGCGGCACGATTCCTTTCATGGGCATGCTCGGCGAAAAATTTCCCGAGGCTCAGTTCCTGGTGACAGGTTTGCTGGGACCCAAGTCAAATGCACACGGGCCGAACGAATTCCTGCATATCGAGACCGGCAAGAGACTGACCTGCTGCGTGGCGCAGGTATTGGAGGATCACTTCAACCGGTCTTGAGCACACCGCAACGCGTCTTGTATTGGATCGCTCATTTTTGTGGCCGGCGGCGGCGCCGACCTGGCGTGATTCGGGATAGAGCAGCATGGCACACCGTTCGAGGTGTGTCGTCTCATTGACCAAACGCTAGTCTTTTCCTGGCTTCAGAACGCAGTGCTTGCCGGTGCTGTTATAGGGATCGCCATCACCATCACCATAGGAGTTATCGTCGATTGTGAGCGCGGTAGCTTCTATTTCGTCCACATCCGTCATGCGAACATCGTTCACAACGACAATATTATGGTGAATGCGGCTCGAGCGTTTCGGCGCAGCCTCGACCGATTGCGGCTTTTCCGCAGGCACTACTGTATCAATGTAATCTTTCGTTCCCATAACCGAATACTATGAAAACGCCGTGCCTATTGTAATGCTACCGGTCGGAAAATCAGTACCGCTTATCGGATAGCTGCCGTTTATCGACCTGGAGATACCGTTCGTCGCAACGAACAGCCGCGGGCTCCTAGATACACCACTCTGCCACGCCGGCTTCAGTTTCGGCGATAGTTGCTGCCGCTTCTTCGGCGGAAAGATATTCCCGCTCACCGTCTGTGTTGGTCTTGTACAATCGTGGCGCGTTGGCGTATGCGTCGTAGAGCTCCTTCGCCCGCTTGCAGTAGTAGGATTGCGCCATTTCCCGTTCCAGTTGCTCGAGGACGGTCTCATTGGGATCGGTTTCTACGCCCGAAATTGCGTCTGCTTGACTGCCGTTTGGCCCTGAACTGGACAGGCTGCCGCCAGAGTGCCATACGAATTCCACGCTTACCGCGCTTTCATGTTCCGGTGTATCGCTGTAGTAAACCTTGCCGTACTCATCCACCCAGGTATAAATGGGGAGGCTTGTATCGACGAAGTGAGTCTTGCCATGCGCATCCACCCACTTCCAGATGTCAGCGCTTGCATTGACACACAGGCCGAACAGCAAAATCAGAATTGTTGCTATGTTTTTCATGGGCACGTTACCGCATGATCAGTATGACTGTTTTGGCGCCCGGAACCATTGAGCTCCGTCACAATAATGCCCCGCATGCCGCAACCTATCCGCCCCGTCACAGCGACCGTTATGTCTAATTGGGCCGAGCTATGTTTGCACCGGCAGCGCGAAGTTGTTGTCGGGTGATGAAGACCTGGCCGACCAGGTACGGGAAGCCTGGTCTGGGCACTGTCTATGAACTTTATCTTGGTTTCTCGCCGACTTGCGGTGCTCAATTACCGTGCTTGCGAGTCGAATGGTCGTGTTCTGTTTCTTTGCCGCCAGATGCTTCTAACGTTGGGTCGACCGCATTATGTAGTTGGTGCTCGGACTCATCGTGAGATTCAGATTGAGTGTCATGATGACCATCACTGTTGCTCGAGTGATGTCCCATACCCTTCGCACTCAGTAACATGGATTCATAGGATGCTGCGTCAATGTTCGGTAGTTCCTTCATGAACGCCACTACGGCCCACAAATCCTCATCATCGTGCGTCGCCCCCCAGGATGGCATACCCGTCATCTTGATGCCCTGTTTGGTTACCCAGAAGAGTTCCGCAGGCGTCATTTCAGAGGCAGACTCCTTTAGATCGGGCGGCGGCGGGTTCATTCCCTTACCTACCGCTTCGGCCGGGTAACCGGGCGCGCCGTGGCAGCTCCTGCACATAGCATCAAAATCGCTGATACCGGCAATTTGCAACGCTTCATCATTCAGGTCAGGTACTGCGATCTCTTTAGAACGGCGCTTAACCGACGCGCGCATCGCCATAGTCGCCAACCAGTTTGTAAACCCGCTGTGCGGGGACCTGGCGCTTACATCGTAGAATCCCGAATAAGCAAAACTCACCAGTAGAATGTACGCAATAATGATGGTGATCAGGAACACACTGACAATTTTCATAAGCGCTTCATCGTCAAAGTTCCGCGTCCTAGATCGTCAATCGGCGAAGCCGTAGTGCATTACTAATCACAGACACCGAGCTGAATGACATGGCCGCCGCTGCAATCATCGGGCTGAGCAATAATCCGAACACAGGGTATAAGACACCGGCAGCGATGGGTATGCCGAGCGCGTTGTAGGCGAACGCGAAAAAGAGATTTTGCCGAATGTTCTTCATGGTGGCGCGACTCAGCGCGCGCGCGGTCGCGATGCCGCGCAAGTCGCCCTTCACCAGCGTCACCGCAGCGCTCTCCATAGCTACGTCGGTTCCCGTGCCCATCGCGATGCCCACCTGCGCCTGCGCCAGTGCCGGGGCATCGTTCACCCCGTCACCTGCCATGGCGACAATATGACCGCCCGCCTGAAGGTCTTTCACGACAGCCACTTTCTGATCGGGCAAGACATCAGCAATCACGCGCTCCAAGCCCAGTTGCCGAGCGACGGTGTTCGCCGTCTTCGCGTTGTCTCCCGTCAACATGACGATCGACACTTTCTCGTCGTGAAGTCGTCGGATCGCATCGTGAGTCGATGCTTTAATAGGGTCTGCAACGCTGATGACGCCGGCGATCGTCCCATTGACGACCACAAACATGGCAGTTTCGCCCTGCGCCCGATGCTCATCGGCCCGCCGCGCCAGGTCACCGGGATCAACGTCGCGATCACTCAACAGCGCAGCATTACCAATCGCGGTCACGTGACCATCGACGGTACCCACCACCCCTTTGCCCGTGATGGATTCAAAGTCCTGAACGCCCGTCAGCTCGATACCTTGATCTTCGGCATAGGAGACTATCGCGGCAGACAAGGGATGCTCGCTCCCGCGTTCAAGACTGGCAGCAATTCTGACCACAGAATCTTCGTCCCATCCATTCGCACAAAGCACAGCCGCGACTTCCGGTTTGCCGACAGTCAGGGTTCCGGTTTTGTCGACGACCAGCGTATCGACATCGCGCATGAGTTCGACGGCTTCGGCATTCCTGAACAACACGCCCATGCTCGCGCCTCGACCGGTGGCTACCATGATGGAGATCGGCGTCGCGAGGCCCAGCGCGCAGGGACAGGCGATGATCAACACAGCGATCGCGTTGATGAGCGCATAGCTCATGCTCGGTTGAGGACCCCAGATGGCCCACACGACGAAGGTGAGGATCGAAGCGACAACGACGGCCGGCACGAAGTAGCCCGCGACGACATCGGCCAGTTTCTGAATCGGTGCGCGGCTGCGCTGTGCCTCCGCCACCATTTGCACAATCCTTGACAGCAATGTATCGGCGCCGACTTTCTCGGCCGCCATCACAAGGGTACCCGTTCCATTGACCGTGCCACCCACCACCTTATCGTCGGCCTGCTTTTCGACCGGCACCGGTTCACCCGTCACCATGGATTCATCGACCGAGCTATGTCCCTCAATCACACGACCGTCGACCGGCACTTTTTCACCGGGGCGGATGCGCAAGCGATCGCCCGGCTGTATCACCTCTATCGGCACGTCCTCTTCTTCGCCCGACATCGACACTCGCCTTGCGGTCTTTGGCGCCAAACCGAGCAGGGCCTTTATCGCCTCACCGGTTCGGCTGCGCGCACGTAGCTCCAATACCTGACCGAGCAAGACCAGGGTCACGATGACCGCTGCCGCTTCGAAATACACTGCGACATGTCCATTGACACCGCGAAACGCTGCCGGAAACAGATCCGGTAACAGCACGGCAACGACGCTGTAGCCGTACGCGACGGCAACCCCGAGGCCAATCAACGTGAACATATTGAGATTGAGTGTCACGATCGATCGCCAGGCGCGCACGAAAAACGGCCGGGCGCCCCATAACACCACGGGAGCGGCCAACAGCAGTTCCATCCAGGGACGAACGGCGGCGGGCAGGATGGCACTCACGGGCTGTCCCGGCAGCAAGTCGCCCATGGCGATGAGAAAGACCGGGACCGTAAATACCAGGCTCACCCAGAATCGCCGGGTCATATCGATCAGTTCGCTATTATCCTCTTCGTCCTCGGTCACGACGACGGACTCCAGTGCCATGCCACAGACAGGACAGTCGCCGGGCTCATCTCGAATAATTTCCGGGTGCATGGGGCAGGTGTACTGCCGGGACGGGGTGGCGACAATGACGCGCTCCAATGCCATACCGCAACTCGGACAATCACCGGGCTCATCGTGCATAATTTCCGGATGCATGGGGCAGGTATACTGCCGGGACGGGGTGGCCACGATGATGCGATCCAATGCCATACCGCAACTTGGACAATCACCCGCCTGGTCGGATTCGACCTCGGGATGCATCGGGCACGACCACACCGCGCTCATGACCCGACTCCCTGAAGTTTCGCCAGGATCGGACAGTCCGGTCGTGAACCGCCATCGCATCGTGCGGCCAGGTCCTCCAGGGTATCGACCATGGACTGGAGTTCCGCGATTTTCCGGCGCATCTCCTCAACGTGGGCCAACGCGACTTTCTTGACATCCGCACTACAGCTCTGACGGTCTCGCCAGAGCGCTAACAAAGTGGCTATCTGGGGAATCGAAAAACCAAGCTGACGGGCACGACGAATGAAACGCACCGTGTGCAAGTCGCGTTCTTCATAGACACGATATCCCGCGTCACTTCGCCTGGCCGCATCGATGAGACCAATCTGCTCGTAATAGCGAATCCGCTTGGCTGAGACGCCTGCCGAATCGGCCACTTGTCCAATATGCATCCCTTGATTTCCTGTTCGTTGCTCACGCTCAGTCTACGCCTTCCCATTATGGGAAGGTCAACAAGAAAAAGGGGTAGAAAAAGAGACGAAGGGGTCGAAGAGACGTAAGGGGTCGGATCCAAATTCTCAAAAATCGGATCCGACCCCTAATGCTGCACCGTGACCCGGCGAATCTCTGCCAACGCTCTCAGCACACAGCCCTCGCCTTCCTTGATTGCTTCGGCGGCGCGGTGAAACTCCAACATGCCAATTTGGGCAAGGTGGGGTGATAGCAGCACGTCCGCCGGATCGCCAGCGAGTCGGCTTCGGGTGATTCTGTCCTGGACAATATTGACGGAGTTGGCGATTGCATAGAACAAGCCCGGGGCCTCATCCTTTCCATCGCGATTTGGAAAGATGGAATTCGAATACTCCTTCGCCTGTTGTTTGAAGCTACTCAATACGCCTCGTTTATCCTCGGCAGTGACTTCCGGCGTTCCGCTGCTGCGCTTGCCGATAATGCCCGAATTCAGGTTGACAGCAATCACGATATCCGCCCCCAGTGCGCGGCAGACGGTCACCGGCACGGGATTGACCAGACCGCCATCCACCAGCCAACGATGATCATTGCGAACCGCCGGGAACAATCCCGGCAATGCCATCGAGGCTCGAACAGCATCCGCGAGCCCTCCCTCCATAAACCAGACTTCGCGGCCGGTATCGAGGTTGGTCGACACAGCCGCGTATTTCTTCGGCATGTCCTCGATGCGTTGGTCCTCGGCAGCAACATAGCTGTGTAGAAACCAGCTCAATCGCTCCGTGTCGACAAAACCGGATTTTGAGAGACTGACATCAAAAAATCGCAGCACGTCGGTTCGGGTTGAGCCGAGAACCCAGTGCTCCAGTTTCTCCAGATTGCCGGCCACGTATGAGCCGCCAATGATGGCGCCGACTGATGTTCCGCAGACGATATCGGGTTCGATACCTTCTCTTGATAGCGCCTTGATCACACCTATGTGTGACCAGCCGCGCGAGGCGCCAGATCCCAGGGCAAGGCCGATTTTTGGCAAAATGGTTACGTTATTCAAACATTGAGGCCCGGATCAGGCTGGGCATATATTGTAGACGAATGAAAAAGGGTGATCGATCGTCACTTGTGGGTTTTCTTCTTCGGTACCGGGTTATTAACGCGGCTGCGGTTGCGCACAGAATACTTGGGCACCCTGTGCCGTTCGTTCAATTTGGCGGTAATCTCCTCCACCTTCGTCGTCACGGCCTCGAGATCCCCTTCTCGGCAGCCGCGAATGGTGTTGGTGCCTTTAAACGCGATCACATAGCGATGCCAGTTGGAGCCTGCCGCGCCGGGCGGAGGCTTTGCCCGCCGGACCGATATGATCTCGTAGGGATGCCCCATTGCTGAGGGTTCATTAGTCATGCATTTTCAAGTGCAAGTGATCACGCCCGCCAGCTCGATGCTGGGTAGCGCATGATGTCAGTAGATCAATATTATTGAGGGAAAGGGCTTACCAGCGATTTCCGCCGCCTTTTCCGAGAGCAATATTTAGTAGCGTAACCAAATTAAATGATGGTGTATTACTTGTCAAGATAGTATCGGAACGCTACTATCCGGCGATGGCCGCAGCTTCGGATGTTAGCGCTCGAACAGTAGCCGGGCTGGTTGTGCAGTTGGGCTGCCTGACCCGCGGAGAGGGTTTCGTTGCCAATCTTACATTCGCCCAGTGGACGGCATTGCGATATTTTTCCAGCGCCAATCGCTTCTCACGAACCGTATCCGCCTTTGCAGAGTTCCATGGCACCACACGTGGCACGGCATCTCAGACCATCAAAAGCCTGGTGCAGAATGACTATTTGACGCGCCAGCGCTCGAAGAGCGATGGCCGAAGTATTGATTTCACTCTGACTTACGAATCGAAGAAGTTGCTCGCCGAGGATCCCTTTGAGGCGTTGGTGGTTGCAGCCAGCGCACTATCGA
>PVMK01128766.1_pt1 | contig 25331 bp, 25 predicted proteins | sample 1853481 | NCBI WGS metagenome assembly PVMK01 (sample SAMN08533507, study PRJNA380276) | Marine sediment metagenome, whole genome shotgun sequencing project.
ATAGACCAGAGACTGGCCCAGGGCAAGCAGCTCAGCTTCTTCAGCGAGATCTCCGACATCAATACCGGTGGTATCCTGCAACCAGATGATCGGCAGGTTGTCGCGACCACAGAGAGTGACAAACTCGCCGATAGTTGGCCCCGGTAAATGCCTGAATATATTTGCGCAAATCGACCAACGAAACAATCTCGTCAACAAACCCCTTTTCGGCACTGTAAACCGGACGCGACTTGTCGTGATAGTCCTGGATCATCTGGTTCATTTTTGTCCAGAACCGGAGAAAGGTCGTTGCCAGCATCGTCTTCCTTGACCAGACGTCGGGCATAAGATGCAGCTGCGGCGGTTTCACCGTGCATGACATAGATCTCTGTCAACGGAGTACCGAGGGTGAAAGCGTTGTTATTGTTGGCTTGTGGCCCGCACATGATGTAGTGGGCAGCGGCGGTTCCTTTGCGCAGGACAATACACATCATGGAGAGCTCGGTCTGCTCGATGGAATAGACCAGAGACTGGCCCAGGGCAAGCAGCTCAGCTTCTTCAGCGAGATCTCCGACATCGATACCGGTGGTATCCTGCAGCCAGATGATCGGCAGGTTATCGCGACCACAGAGAGTGACAAACTCGCCCTGTTTGATGAGACCCTCGCGGTAGTGCTTGCCACCGACACCGGGATATTCGCCATTGGCGTATTCTGGATAGCCAGAAAAAACACCCTGCTGGTTACCGACAAAGGCAACCGGAAAGCCGTCAATTTTGGCAATACCAGTAAAAACTTCGCGACCGTAGTCGGGACGGTATTCCATGAACTCGCTGTTGTCAGTAAGGCGTGCCAGAATCTGGATTGCATCGTAGGGACGCTTCTGGTTAGCGGGGAGGAGCATATTGAGATCCTCGACCGCCAGCTTCGGCTCGGCGGGTTCAGCCACCCGGAACATGATCGGATCGTAAGCAGGCATCATGCGCATGTAGTCCTTGATGCCATCGAGGACGCCTTGCTCGGTATCATGAGCTTCACGGAAATAGGCGGTCTGATCGAAGTGGGTTTCTACCCGACCCGGAGCCTTACCCTTGAAGTTTTTGGTGCCTTCAATGAGTGCCCGGGCGGCTTCTTCATCAATATATCCCTTGGGATTCATGCCGCCAACAATGCCAGCACCGCCAACGGCGATATTCGCGCCGTCGTGAGCCAATAATATAGTGGGACTGATCCCCTGGTAACCGCCGCCGGCCGGGTTGGTCCCGTAGATGCCGTTGAGGATCGGTATCCCCAGATGGTTGAGGTCGGCGTGACGGTAGAAGGGCGCACCACTGGAGCGGCGACCGGCGTAGACGGTCTCCTGTTCCATAAGCTTGACGCCGCTGCAGTTAGTCAGCCAGACCAGAGGGATATTGAGACGCTTTGCCAGGTCGGTAACCATAAGGATGTTTTCTGCTTGGCCCGCGATCCAGGCTCCAGCCATGACTTTATTGTCAAAACCAATGATGACCGCCCACTTCTCTTCGATTTTGCCAAGGCCGTTAACAACACCGGTGCAGCCCTCTTCGTTGTCAGCAGGGTTATAGAGGGTATGTAGAGGGTTCCAGCTTCCTTCGTCAACAAGGTATTCGAGGCGATCGTAGATGGTCATCCCACCGCGCTGGTGAATCTTCTCGGCGGGGATTCCCGCGTTTTTCACCCGCAGGACTTCCTGAGCGATAATCTCCTCCTGCTCTCGAACAAGATCGACGTTGGCTTGAGAGCGGCGCACCTCACCCTCCCTCAATTCTTTGCCGATTTCAGGCATTTTCTCAAAATACGGGCGCAGTGGTGTTTGCTTGCGTGACATGATAAATCCTTTTTGACTGTAGAGGCGCCACATGCTGCGCCCTTTTTATTGCAGGGCGCTGTTTGCTGCTCCCCTACGTGTTGCGAATGGCGTCAGCCAATTACGGCCAGCACATCCCCTTCGTTGACCGCATCGCCTTCCTTGACTCTGAGTTCAGTGATGGTGCCACCGTCATCGCAATAAATGGGGGTTTCCATCTTCAAGGCTTCGAGGATGATCACTTCATCGTCCAACTCGACTTTATCGCCCACAGCGACGAGGATTTTCCAGACATTCCCGGCAAGAGGTGCAATCAGTTCAGGCATCAGCTTTCTCCTTTTTCGTGGATGGTTTCGAATTCAGGCCAAGTATAACAACTTATCCGAGATTTTTTAGCAGGATGGCCGCAGCCACCACAGTTCCGATAACACCAGCCACATTCGGGCCCATAGCATACATCAGCAGATAGTTGCGTCGATTGGCTTCGGAGCCGACTTTGTGGACACAACGAGCTGCCATGGGTACGGCTGATACACCAGCCGCTCCGATGAGCGGGTTGATTTTGTCTTTAAGGAACAGGTTCATGAATTTGGCCATAAGCAGGCCCGCAGCGGTACTGATAACGAAGGCGAACAAGCCGAGGAAAAAGATGAACAGAACCTTGGGGCTCAGGAAGGTCGAGGCGGTCATAGTAGCGCCGATGGACAGTCCGAGAAAAATGGTGACAATGTTCATCAACTCGTTGGAGGCAGCATTGGTCAGACGCTCGACGACGCCCGATTCTTTAAAGAGGTTGCCGAGCATGAGCATGGAGATCAACGGCGCCGCAGGAGGTACCACCAGCATGATGGTCATACCGGTAACAATCGGAAAACAGATTTTCTGCAACTTGCTCACCGGGCGCAGCTTGGTCATAACAATCTTACGCTCGTGATCGGTGGTCAGCAGCTTCATCATCGGTGGCTGAATGATAGGCACAAGAGCCATGTAGGCGTAGGCAGAGACTGCCGTGGCACCTAGTAAATGTGGGGCGAGCTTGGAGGTCAGGTAGATGGTGGTCGGGCCGTCGGCCCCGCCAATGATGGCAATGGAGCCTGCCTCCTTGAGATCAAAACCGAACAGAATGGCGGCGAAGAAAGTAACGTAAAGGCCAGCCTGAGCTCCCGCACCCCGAAGTAGAGTCTTGGGGTTGGCTATCAGTGGACCAAAATCGATCATCGCTCCAAGCCCCAGAAAGATCAGCGGCGGTATGATATCCTGTTCAATCCCATAGTGGTAAAAGAACCAGATCAGGCCGTGTTCGGGTTCCATGAGGAAAGTCAGTGGCAGATTAACAACCAGTATACCGAAGGCAATCGGCAGCAACAGCAGTGGCTCGTACTGTTTCTTGATGGCCAGATAGAGCAACACAAAAGCCACCAGCCACATCACCAGGTTGCCGCCGGTCAGGCTGACCACACCGCTTGAATAAATAAGTTCCTTGAGTATGTTGAACATGGCCTATCCCCCTAGTCTTTCGTCACTGCTTCTGCTTCCTCACCCTTGTTACTCTTTTCGATAGCGTCGATGATTCTGGTACTGAGTTGGGTCAGGATCTGCAGAAGAAACATGACCAGAAAAACGCCAATGATACCACTGCCGAAGACTTCCAGAACTTTGGGCCAATCGGTCTCCATCTTTGACTCCTTTTACGATAAACCTGTGTGATTTTCTGATGTGGAAACCAGTTAACGGTTGGCAACATCCCCCATGGCGATACCGGCGATGATAATCTTCTGGATGTTGCTGGTCCCTTCAACCACCCGCAGGGACTGGGCATCACGCAGGAAACGCTCGGCAGGGTACTCGGTGGAGAAACCGTAACTACCAAAGATCTTCATTGTCTCGCTGGCGGTATGAACCGCAGCCTCGGAGGCGAAAAGCTTGGCAATGGATGTCTGTTGCTGATTGGGCAATCCTTGATCCTTGAGCCAGGCAGCCCGATAAACAAGGAGTTGGGCAGCTTCATGCTCAGCGACCATGTCAGCGATCTGGGCCTGGATCATCTGGTAGGCTCCGATTTTTTTACCGAACTGGGTCCGTTCGTTGGCATACTCAATAGCAGCATCGATGGCACCTCCCGCAATGCCGAGAGCACCGGCGGAGCAGCTGATACGGGTGTTATTGAGCTGCCACATGCAGATCTGAAAGCCCTGACCGACCTCACCGAGAACGGAGTCCTTAGGAATCTTCGCCTTAGTGAAGGCAATTTCTCCGGTGGGTGCACAGTGCAATCCGAGTTTGGTCTCGATAGGGGCAGTGACGATCCCCTCGTTGTCCTTAAGGTTAATGATAAAGCAGGACATCCCTTTATACTTTTTGCTCTTGTCAGTGAAGGCATAAAGCAGTCCCCAGTCGCCGACATGGGCGTTGGAAATCCACATCTTCTGGCCGTTGAGCTCCCAGTGATCACCGCAATCGGTGGCCGTGGTCCCCATGCTGGCAACATCAGAGCCAGAGTTGGGCTCGGTGATGGCGAAGAATCCACAGGACTCGGCATTGACCCAGTCGGGGATGAAGCGCTGCTTTTGTTCCTCACTGCCGAACTTGTTAACGGTTACGGCGGGACCGATATTTTGCATATTGAAAGGTAGCCGCCACGAACCGCTTACCTTGGCGATCTGTTCGGCAAGGATAACAGATTCAAGGAATCCGAAACCATTGCCGTCGTACTCCTCGGGCAGGGCGCAACCGAAGAAGCCGAGAGAGGCCATCTGTTTGACCAGTTCGGGGCGATACCTGTGGTTCGCCTCATCGTCCTTGAGGTTGGGAAGGATTTCTTTTTGCGCAAAATCCCTGGCCATTTCTTGCATCATCCGTTGTTCATCGGTTAGTCCGAACTGCATTTTGACCTCCTGAGTAAAGCTTTGGGTATTTTTATCTCTGTCGTTTCACGCTTATCTCTCTAGAGATTACCGAGGCTCCGGCTGATCTCAACCAAACGTGGTCCAATCTCATTCTCGAGTTTTTCGGCACTGAGTTGCCATGCCGGGCCGCCGCAATTGATAGCCAGCACAGAGTTGTCAGCCTGGATCAGAGGAACGGCAATTGAGTTAACGTTTTCGCGCCAGTCGCCAAGGGAGAAGCAGAAACCTTTTTCCCGGTAGTCGATAATTCCCTGGTCGATCCCATCTTTGATCTGTTGCCATTCCCCTTTTGGGATGGCTTGTCGGATTTGACTGATCAGATCAGCGCGTTCTTCATCAGGCAGACCACAGAGCAGAGCTCTGCCCATAGCGGTATTGGCGATCCGTGTACGCGCACCCACATCGATGCGCAAGGTAATCATATTAGCGCGGGCAACACAGTTTTCCAGATAGACCATGTGCAGACCGTCACGAGCTGCCAGTGATACGGAAGCTTCCGCATTATCGGCCAGTTCCTGCATCAGCGGACGAGCGGATTTGAGAATATCCAGATTGCCGAGCATGGAATAGCCTAAGGAGAGGACAGCCGGCCCGAGGCTATACTGGCTGAAACGTTTGGAATGGTGCAAATAACCTAAAACAGTCAAGGTGTGGGTCAGGCGAGAGACAGTTGCTTTGGGTAGGCCGGTACGCTCGGCGATCTCTTGATTGCCGAGAAAACGATCTCCCTGACGAAAGCTGCGCAGTACGCTTAAGCCCCGCGCCAGTGCAGTAACAACCTGACGTTCTTTTTCTACGGTGACTGTTTTGTTTTCGTCGCTCATCTTTGCTGACCTTGAAAAGTTCCAGAAGGGATTTCTACTTATGAATCATGCTTAGTATCTTTGCATGACGAGGACTGGCAGTCAACACTTTTTTGGAATTCAATTCCATAGAGCGGAATTGCACAGTGTCTCTGCTGCACGAAAAAGAGAAAGTCAATAGAAAGGCAAAAGGCCCACCGGAGTTTATCCAGAGAGGCCTTTTGTTTGATACTCATCGTTCAATTCAGCTTGATGTTTTGCTAAGTAGTCGAATCCCTGACTCAAGCCCCCCAAGAGTCAAAGGGAACATCCGCCCTTCCATAAGCTGTTTCACCATACCAACGGACTGCGTGAAGTTCCACCAGCCCTGCGGACTCGGATTGAGCCAGATAGCATCTTTGTAAACATCAGTTAAACGCTGGTGCCAGATGTAGCCTGCCTCTTCGTTCATATGCTCGACGCTACCGCCCACCATGGAGACTTCATAAGGGCTCATAGAGGCATCCCCGACGAAAATCAGTTTATAATCAGGACCGTAAGTATGGATAATATCCCAGAGAGGAATCCGCTCGGCACGGTAGCGTTGGTTGTCGCGCCAGACGCTCTCATAGATAAAATTGTGGAAATAGAAATATTCCAGATGTTTAAATTCAACGCGGGCGGCAGAGAAGAGCTCTTCACAGACCTTGATATGATCATCCATGGAGCCACCAACATCAAAAAAGAGCAGGACTTTAATCTTGTTGTGTAGCTTTGGCACAAGTTGCAGATCGAGATAGCCGGCATTATTGGCGGTGGCACGAACGGTACCAGGCAAATCGAGTATTTCCGGTGCTCCTTCACGAGCAAAATGCCGTAACCTGCGCAGGGCGACTTTGATGTTACGGGTACCCAGTTCCACCGAGCCATCGAGGTTTTTAAACTCGCGCCGATCCCAGACCTTCACAGCCCGACGATGCCGTGAGCCATCCTGGCCGATACGGATCCCTTCCGGGTTGTAGCCGTAGGCACCAAAAGGAGAACGGCCGCCGGTGCCGACCCACTTACTCCCCCCCTGATGTCGGCCTTTCTGTTCGGCAAGTCGCTGCTTCAGCGTTTCCATCAACTTTTCGAAACCACCAAGCGCATCGATCTGGGCTTTTTCCTCTTCGGAAAGAACCAGTTCAGTCAGTTTACGTAGCCATTCCTCCGGGATATGAGCCTTGATCTCATCGCTGAGCTCTGTCACTCCCTCAAAATATTGGGCAAAGACCCGGTCGAATTTATCGAAGTTGGTCTCATCCTTGACCAGACAGAGCCGCGCAAGGTAATAGAAATCCTCGACGCTGCCCCAGACCACCTGCTGATCCAGAGCCTCGAGCAGGCTCAGGTATTCACGAATGGATACCGGAACCTTTGCTTGCTTAAGTTGTAAGAAGAAATCGACTAACATAAAGGCTATTTTATAGCTCGCAGATTACACAGGTCCCCATAATCACTTGCCTTAAAGCACAGTTTCTGGGTCGCTTCTCCCCATCGTTTGCGTTCCGCAATAAGTTTCAGCAAAAGCATGCCATCGCTGACAAAACGACCACCGAGAACGTGTATCCCCCGGTCAAACAGGGGGTCAGGGAAATATCCGGCGGTAGGCCCCAGCACTGAGATGTGTTGAGCATTCGTACACTGTTGAAGCACGTCGTCAAGGGTATCGTTCAGCAGGGTCGTACTGGTGCAAAGGACTTTGTTGCAGCTGTTCAACTCGCTGGCATCAAGGGTCACATGTAATTTTGGGTAACGCTCGACCAGTTGCTGATTTTTTTCCACGATGATGAGTTCAGCGTTGCGGTTCTGCATATATTTCAGCAAAGGTGGGAAAAAGCCCACCATACCCACGCGGTCGCCATCCTCAATGTTCATAAGCCCGAGAGAGTCTATAGCAGCATCGGGTACGCAGTCGCATATCCGCATCACATGCTGACAAATGACGTTGATGCAAGCGAGACCCAGCATATTTTGTATGGGATCGCCACTGGCGAAACATTCGACATACTGCTCAGGGTGGGTACCAATAAAAGACTGTGGCTTTAAAAGCCGGTATTCCTTTGCGCTGCTGTCAGGCAACAGCAGGTAACTTACCCCCCCTGCCCCGCCTTCAAGCGCCAAGGCCATAAACTCGCACTCTTTTGGTTGGCCACCTTCGTAAAAGGGAGGGAAGACAATACCGGCAATTTTCGGGATTTGAAAACGTGAGGCGAGCCCCAGAGCCAGATCCCGCATTTCAGTCATAATACGCATAGGTCACAACTCTATATTTTCTCTCAGCGACCGCGTCGCGACATACCAACCAATCTCTCAAACAACCCCACATCCTGCTCGTTTTTCAGTAGAGCACCGTGCAGCGGCGGGATCGACTTGCCGGGCGCCTTACTATGCAGGGCTTCAGCGGGGATTTCTTCGGCCACCAACAGTTTGAGCCAGTCGAGCAGTTCTGAGGTAGATGGTTTCTTTTTCAGACCGGGCACTTCGCGCATACCAAAGAAGGTTTCCAGAGCGCTTTTGAGCAACGACTGTTTGATTCCCGGATAGTGCACCTCGACGATCTGCGCCATGGTCTCGGCCTCTGGAAAACGGATATAGTGAAAAAAACAGCGCCGCAAAAAGGCATCAGGCAGTTCTTTCTCATTGTTGCTGGTGATGATAATCACCGGCCGGTGTTTTGCTGTAATCAGTTGTCGGGTCTCGTAGACGTAGAACTCCATCCGATCGAGTTCCTGCAACAGATCATTGGGAAATTCAATGTCGGCCTTGTCGACCTCATCGATCAACAGCACTGCTCGCTGCTCAGATTCGAAAGCTTCCCACAGCTTGCCCTTGACGATGTAGTTGCCGATATCATGTACCCGTTCATCGCCGAGTTGGGAATCGCGCAGGCGGGAGACAGCATCATATTCGTACAGGCCTTGATTCGCCTTGGTCGTTGATTTGACATGCCACTGATAGAGCGGCATATCCAAAGCTCGTGCCACCTCCTCTGCGAGCATGGTCTTGCCGGTACCAGGCTCTCCCTTTATCAACAGAGGACGGCCCAGTGTGATAGCAGCATTCACTGCCAGGTTAAGATCATCAGTCGCTACATAAGAATCGGTTCCGGTAAATCGCATAATATCTTTTTCCTACCTTGTCATTGAAACAGTAAAGACAGTATTTAACGACTGTCATTCTCTTTTAGCAGATCCAGATTCCGACGCACAAAATCGGAGACAGTGCGGCCGGACAGTTTAGCTAACTCCTCCAACAATACTTTCTCCTCATGGTTCACACGGAAAGTGACGATATGCCTCACCGGATCATCAGAATGTCGTGCCATAGCTAAAAACCCCTTAGTGTAGTTAATCCATTACAACAGACGACAAGTATCAATCAGCATAATAAATATCAATTAGTTGTTTCGCTACAATTGCAATTGCTCTGGATGACTGTAGATTTCCATATTATTACCACGCAAGTAACCGATCAGGGTGATCCCGGCTTGCTCGCAGAGTTCTATCGCTTTATCGGTTGGCGAGGTGCGCGAGGCAATCAAGCCGACACCAATTCGTGCCGCCTTGGCAACCATCTCGGTGGATATCCGCCCGGATGTGACCAACATCTTGTCTTTCAGCTCGATTCTCTTAAAGAGGGCTTCGCCGACGAGTCGATCGAGGGTGTTGTGACGACCGATATCTTCGGCATGCAATAGCAGGCCGTCATCGTCTCCGATAGCAGCAGAATGGATGCCACCATGGCTGCGATATTGTTCGGTCAACCCCTGCAAATCATCCATCAATTTAAACAGATCGGCACCCTGATAGCTACGCAGGCGCTGTTGCGAAAGATCGAGGAGATTTTGCGGCAGATTATAGGCAACTCCGGTACCGCAACCGGATGTCAGGGTTGGTTGCAGACGTTCTGGCAATTCAGCACGAATACGGATCTCGGCCAGACCATATTCATCGCAAACCCCCATGGAAAGAATATCTTCAAGACTATTGATGAACCCTTGCAGGCGGAAGAAACCGGCGAGCAGGAAATTGAGCTGGTGTGGCGAGCAGACCAGAGTTGCCAGATCGCGGCCGTTGACGCGCAGACGCAAGGGGTATTCCTTAACAACCTGGCGCTTGGCCAACTCTTGCTTACCCTGAGTTACGCGGATGATATTGAGAGTGGACGGACCTTCCATCAGTCACCATTCCATGCATTCATTTAGCGTGAGCATCCCCCACCGCAAGACGGCAAGGTTGAATCTGGCGGTTCAAGCAATGACTCTGTTAATACATAGGCTGCCTGCAGTGCTGAAGTGGGGCATAACGGAAAACATTCTTTGCAATCCCAGCATTCCCTCATTGCAACCTCCGGGATAAAAGCAATCTCCCGTTTCGAGCCCCGGTCAAAAAAGCCGATGGCGTGTACCTGTTTAATCTCGGCACAGTATCTCACACAGAGGCCACAGAGGATGCAGAAGTTAGCCTCTTTTTCAAAGCGATCGCGGTCGGCGCCATAGATATTTGCCAGTTCGTTTATCTGCTCGGAATCAGGAGCGTGCGCCAGCATCTGCTCTAAAAGCATCTTGCGAATTTTATCAACCTGCTCGGTTCTGGTTCTAACCACCAAGCCATCTTCCACCGGGTGCTGACAGGCGGCCAGGAGACTGGTCCTCTCGTTGGCATCCGCCTCAACCGTACAGACCCGGCAGGCACCGTATGGGTGCAGCTTTTCGTGGTCACAAAGAGTCGGGATAAAAACACCCACACTGCGTGCTGCATCAAGGATGGTCATGCCTTCGCTGGCAGTCACCTTTTTTCCATCTATCTGCAAGTTGATTTCACTCATAATTATTATCCTTCTGTTACAACAGTTGGTACCGTTTCTCCAGACAAAATTCTCACCGCGTCAAAAGCAGCCGGGCAGACCTCAGCACAGCCTCTGCACTTGGTGCACTTATCCTGATCAATCACATGCACCTGTTTCTTTTCACCAGTGATAGCATCTGCCGGACACTTGCGGAAACAGGCTCCACAGCCCTTACACTTTTCCGGCTCGATATAGAAATCAATCAACTCCTTGCAGGCAAGTGACGGACATCTTTGGTGATTGATGTGCGCGTCATATTCATCCCTGAAGTGTTTTAAAGTACTGAGAACCGGGTTGGGGGCAGTTTTTCCCAGTGCACACATGGAAGAGCCCTTTGTGGTCTCGGCCAGTTCCAGGAGCAGGTCGACATCACCCTCCTGCCCTAACCCTTTGGTCATATTGGTCAGAATTTTGAGCATCTGCCGGATACCTTCCCGACATGGGGTACACTTGCCGCACGACTCGTCACTGAGGAATTCCAGGAAATATCTGGCAATATCGACCAGGCAGGTATCCTCATCCATGACGATCATCCCGCCTGACCCCATCATAGCGCCAGCCTTATTCAACTCGTCAAAGTCAACCTTGGTGTCAAGCAGGTTTTCTGGTAGACACCCGCCAGACGGGCCGCCGGTCTGTACCGCCTTGAACTGCTTACCATCCGGAACCCCGCCGCCAATTTTGAAAATGATATCGCGCAAAGTAGCACCCATCGGCACTTCGACCAGACCAGTGTTATTAACCTTGCCGACCAGAGAGAAAATCTTCGTCCCCTTGCTGCCATCGGTGCCAATCGCACTGAAAGCTTCAGCACCTTTATTGATGATCAGAGGAATGTTGGCCCAGGTCTCGACATTATTGATATTGGTTGGTTTGCCCCACAGGCCCTTGGTCGCAGGGAATGGCGGTCTGGCGTTCGGCTCGCCTGGTTTGCCTTCCAGAGAGTTGAGAAGCGAGGTCTCCTCGCCACAGATAAAAGCGCCAGCTCCGCGATGCACCTTGACGATAAAGTTGAAGCCGGAACCAAGGATATTCTCGCCAAGAAAACCGTACTCTTCAGCTTTCTTGATGGCGATTTCCAGGTTCTGTACCGCCAGGGGATATTCCTGACGAACGTACACGTAACCCTCGTTAGCGCCAATGGCGTAAGCACCGATCATCAGGCCCTCAAGCACGGCGAAAGGATTTCCTTCCATCACCGAACGATCCATATAGGCGCCCGGATCGCCCTCGTCGCAGTTGACCACCACGTACTTTTTATCCCCCGGCGCCTTACGGGCAAAATCCCACTTGACGCCAGATGGAAAACCGGCACCACCGCGACCGCGCAGTTTGGATTCTTTGACTTCATCGACTACCTGCTCCGGGGTCATCTCGAAGAGAGATTTCACCAGGGCCTGGTAACCGCCGACTGCCAGATAATCATCCAGTTTTTTTGGATCGATTTTCAGGTTGGAGCCAAGGATCAACCGCTCCTGGTTCTTATAGAAAGGGATATCCTCTTCAAGGGTCGTTTTCTCGCCGCTGTTTGGATCGACGTAAAGCAGCCGTTCGACAATCTTATCCTCCTTGATTGTCTCGGAGATGATCTCGGCGATATCTTCCGGCTGGACCTTAAGGTAACAGATCCCCTGCGGATAGATGACCACGATCGGCCCCTGCTCGCAGAAGCCGTGGCAACCGGTGCGTCTGAAGCTGACATCGGCGGCAACACCCTGCGCTTCGATTTCCTGTTCTATGGCCGTCGAGACCTTGTTGCTACCGGTCGCATGACAGGCGCTGCCGGAGCAGAGGGTGATACAAGGTTTATCCGCATCTCTCTGGGAAAGGATCTCCTGACGAAAGGCTTCTAATTCAGCGGGTGTATTGAGCCTAGACATATTCTAATTCCTCACTGACAAGCACAGAGTTTCACAACTTCAGACGTCTCCGCACTCTTCAATTTCTCCAGGGTTTCCGCCGTTTCGACCAGCTTCAACTTGTTCAGCACCTCGGCCGTCTCGGCCTGCTCGACGTTGCCATGATATTCGCCGTCGACGACGATAACCGGTCCCAAGGCACAGCAACCAAGACAACTGACCGTCTCGACAGTGAATTGCAGATCCGGGTCGGTTTCACCCGGACCAACCCCTGTCACCTCCTCGACCGTAGCAAGGATGTCCTGGGCACCGCGCACGTGACAGGCGGTCCCCAGACAGACATGAATCTCATGACGCCCCTTGGGTGTAAGACTGAAGGTCTTGTAAAAAGTGGTGATGTGCTGGATACGGCTCATCGGCACAGCCAGTTTTTCACTGACCCGATCCAACGCCTCTTTTGGAAGCCAGTTGTTCTCTCTCTGGATGTCCAGTAAGACCTGAATCAGCGCACCAGCTTCGGCGCCATAGCTGTCTATAATCTGATCGATTTTGCCGATATCCATATTGTCCTCGTCTTCTTTGTAAACAAGTACTTTAAACTTAAATCAGGCTTTTTAACTCGCTAACGCAAAGCACTTTTTACCATCATCGAAACGCACCAGGCCAAGTCGTGATGAGTTACTCAAGTGCCTGGAAACCTCGTTCGCTTCTATGCTGAGAGAATCAGCAATATCCCTGGCAGAAAGAGGGTTGTCCCGTAGCAGCAGCATAATCCGACTGATAGCCAGTTTATCCACGATCAATTCCTCGAAGAGACGATTGAACTCGTCACTGGCGAAGTACTCATCGTATTTCTCCTGTTTATCAAACCGAACCCGGAGCCGCTCGCGTTCCACCAGCTTGGCGTAAGGGAGTAATTTGGTCACTGCCATCAGATTGAGTTTCAGTGTTTCGGCATCAAGCCCCTCGCTCTCGCCGAGAGGTCCCAGCTCCTTGAGCTGTTTGCCGAAGTCGTTCATCACCTCGGCGTAACGAGTTCCTTCTGATGCAGAAATCCATTCAAGTCGCAGCCGTTTCGGATTAATGCCGATCCTTTCGAGCAATTTACGTCCGAAATGCATGTTGAATAAGGCGTCGTAGTTACCCTCAGTCACGTAATGACATTCGCCTAACCAGCAACCGCCGACAAAGACCCCGTCCGCACCTTTGGAGAGGGCACGCAAGACAAATTCCAGGTCAACGCGACCGGTACACATGACTCGGATAATTTTTGTTTCAGTACTATATTGTTGTCTGGAAACTCCAGACAGGTCCGCAGCTCCGTATGCTCACCAGGTGCACAAAAAGCCGATGACGTTAGGCGTAAATTCGAATCCCATTTTTACCTCCTTGCTCAATCATTTTTGAAGCTTTAAAACTTCTTTTGGACACGGATTTCACGGATAAATACGGATCAAACAAAATCTATATGCTTATACCCGCTTGGTTATGGGTTTATGCTCCTAAATCCGTGAAAATCAGATTTGATCCGTGTCCAAATAATTTTGTTTTTTTAGGCCTTCTATTCAACTCTCTGAAAACGCCCCGTCAATTTGGGCAAAAAGCTCATCATCAGTGTAGTGTTTCAGGTAGATAGCTCCGGTCGGACATTTTGCATTGCAGAGTCCATCGCCTTTGCAGAGGACCGCCTCAACCCGGGCTTTTTTGCCCTGTGGCGTATCAACAAATGTAATAGCGTCGTAAGTGCATGCGGTGATGCAGGCGCCGCATGAGATGCAGTCATGCTCGTTAACATCGCAAACTGCACCTGAGGCAGTGACCGTATCACCAGCGAGGATGCCGATGGCGCGTCCCGCAGCCCCGTAGGCTTGGCTGATGGTTTCGCTGATGTGCTTGGGATACTGGGCAGCGCCGCAGAGGAAGACCCCTTCGGCGGCAAAATCGACCGGCCGCAGCTTGACGTGCGCTTCCTGGAAGAAGCCGTCCGGGTTAAACGAAGCCTTGAACATCCGTGCCAAATCGCGACTAGATTCGGCCGGTACCGTCGCTGCTGCCAGAGCGACCAGGTCGGTCTCCAGTTCCAGTTTTTGCCCAAGCACCGGATCGGTGACGGTACCACCGTCAGGCCGTTGCCGCTCGCCTTAACGACCGGCTTGTCCTCCGGCTCAAAGCGGATGAATTTGATATCCTTGTCCGCCGCCTCGCGGTAGTAATCCTCCTTGAAGCCGTAGGTGCGCATATCGCGGAAGAGGATGTGGATATCAATCTCCGGGTTGATCTCTTTTAGCTTCAGGGCGTTCTTGACCGACTGACCGCAACAGACGCGGCTGCAGTAGTTGTTCTCTTCATTGCGGCAGCCGACGCACTGGATCATGACCAGACTCTCGGCAGCCGTGACTTTTTCATTGTCGGTGGCGATCTCCCCTTCCAGCTCCAGCAGGGTCATGACCCGGTCGCTTTCAGCGTAGAGGTATTCGTCTGGTTTATGCTCATCGGCGCCGGTGGCGAGGATGGCAATGCCGTGGGTGATCTCCCTGACCCGTCCTTCGGTATCAACGGTAGTGACGAAGTTGCCGACATAACCGGAGACGTTGGTGATAGTCGAATCGCAGGCGACGCGAATCAGCGGATTGCGGTAGACCTTGCTGATCAGCTCGCTGAGATGAGACTGCACATCCATGCCGTCGAGGGTGTAATGGATTCGCCGTGCCATGCCGCCGAGGTCGTTATCCTTTTCGATCAGGTAAACCTCGAAGCCCTGCTCGGCCATGTTCAGTGCGCTGGTCATTCCGGCCAGGCCGCCACCGACCACCACCGCGGTCTTATTGACCGGCAGTTCGAACTCCTGCAGTGGCTGCAGATGGGCAGCTCTCGCCACGGACATGCGGATGATATCTTTCGCCTTCTGGGTGGCGCTCTCTTTCTCGCGCGAATGGACCCAGGAGCAATGCTCACGGATATTCGCCATCTCGAAGAAATACTGGTTGATACCCGCCTCGCGACAGGTATCACGGAACAACGGCTCATGTGTCCGTGGGGTACAAGCCGCCAGCACCAGTCGATTGAGACCTTTCTCCGCGATCGCATCGGCGATCTGCTGTGCGTTCTCCGTCGAACAGGCAAAGAGGTTCTCACCAGCCCAGGTCACGTTTGGCAGGGTTGAAGCGTATTCGACCACCGCCGGGATATCGACCACCCGGCCGATATTGGCGCCGCAGTGACAGACAACCACACCGATTTTCGGTTCCTCTTCGGAGGTATCACGCTCCTCGGGATAGACTCGCTCGCGACTCAACTTGCCGCGACGGGCGTCCAGTAACTGACCGACCAGAGCATCGGCGCCGCTGGCGGATACCACCGACTCGGGGATATCCATCGGCCCCTGGAAGGCACCGCTGACAAACACGCCTTCGCGGCTGGTCAGGATCGGATTGTTCGGGGCCGTTTTGCAGAAACCATGCTCGTTGAGCTCGATATCGAAGGTCTTAGAGAGCCCCTCGACATTTTTCGGTGGATTGAGACCGACCGAGAGCACAACCAGGTCAAATTCTTCTTCCTTGACGCCGTCATCGAGGGTCGAGTAGCGGATTGTGACGTTCTTGGTCACCGGGTCTTCACTACCGACGGAGACGTAACTGCGGATAAAGCGCACGTCGTCAAGCTTCTCGGCGCGCTGGTAGAAACGCTCAAAATCCTTGCCGTAGGCGCGGATGTCGTTATGGAAAATGGTGGCATCGAGGCCAGTGTCGTGGTCTTTGGCCAGGATCACCTGTTTCTGGGTATAGGTACAGCAGACCGCCGAGCAGTAGCTGTTGCCGCCTTCAATAACTTGTCGGGAGCCAACGCACTGAATCCAGGCGATTCTTTTCGGATGAGACAGGTCAGAGGGGCGACGCACCTCCCCTTCGTAGGGACCGGTGGAACAGAGGATGCGCTCAAAATCGAGACTGGTGACGACGTTCTCCATCAAACCGTAACCGAAGTCGTTGCGCAGTTTCGGATCAAAGGTGTCGAAACCGGGCGAAAGCACGATCGCGCCGACCTCTATCTCAAACTGTTCCGGTTTCTGGTGCAGATCGATCGCGTTGGTCTTGCAGACGCCGACGCAGATCTGGCACTTGCCCTCTTGCAGGTAGAGACAGGTCGCCTCATCGACATAAGTGACCAGCGGCACCGCCTGCGAGAAGTAGATGTGTACCGACTTGTTCTCGGAAAGTTCCTGGTTGAACGGATCGGGTATCTTGACCGGACAGTAATCAACGCAGATATTACAGCCGGTACATTTCTCTTCAATGATGTAACGGGGCTTTTTAGTCAGCGTCACCTTGAAGTCACCCGCCTCTCCTTCAACGCGGTCAACCTCAGTATAGGTGATAATCTCGATATTTGGATTGCGAGCACATTCAATGAACTTGGGTGACTCGATACACATGGAGCAATCATTGGATGGGAAGGTTTTATCCAGTTGGGCCATTTTACCGCCGAGCGCCGGCGCCTTATCGACCAGATAAACTTTAAAGCCAGAATCGGCGAGATCAAGAGAGGCCTGAATACCGCTGATTCCGCCACCGACAACCAGAACGTCGCCAACATTTCTGTCTGCGGAGTTGTCAAAAGGTAGTATTTCGACTGGATTGCTTGCCATTACTTCTTCCTTTATCTAAAGCACAGCCTGAATAATTTCTGTGATGTCCATAATCTCCAAGGCTTCATCATCATTCAGATCCAGACTGCTATCAGTAAAATTGGTGATGCAGTAAGGGCAGGAAGTGACCAGAACTTCGGCTCCGACATCAACAGCCTGTCTCACTCTGAGATCTGAGAAACGATCTTCCTTGGGCGTCTCCATCCAGATCCTTCCACCGCCGCCGCCGCAACAGAGGCTCTTTTCGCGGCAATCGGTCATCTCGCTCAACTCCAGTCCCGAGACCTGCTGCAGTACCTCGCGCGGCTCATCGTAGATGTCGTTATGGCGGCCCAGATAGCAGGGGTCGTGATAGGTGACCTTCTTTGCGAACTCATTTTTTAGCTCGAGCCGACCCTCTTTCACCAGCTCATTGATATATTGAGAGATAAAGACCACCTCGAAGTTAACCATGAACTCTGGATATTCGTTTTTGAAACTATGGTAACAATGTGGCGAGGAGACCAGCACCTTTTTCACGCCGTGATCAATGAAGGCCTTGATGTTCTCCTTGGCCAAACGCTTGAACAGCTCTTCACTGCCGGCCTTACGGATACTTTCACCACAACAGCTTTCCTTCGAGCCGAGGATGCCAAACTCAACGCCAGCCTTATTCAGGATTCCGGCGGTAGCGGCCGCCACTTTTTTCATTCTTGGGTCGTAGCTCAGGTAACAGCCGGTGAAATAGAGGACTTCCATTCCTTCTGAATAAGTTTTAACTGACAGCTCTTTGGCCCATTCTGCGCGTTTATCCCGGTCCTCCCCCAGAGAGTTACCTTCGGAGGTCAGATTAGCGACCACCGTCTGAATGGGACCGACATTGCCTGGATAGACGTCATATTCTGCACCAAGCTTACGCAGGGCGACCCCGGCGGTAATCTGATCTACTCCTCGCGGGCAGTTATCGACACAGGTTTTACAGGTGGTACAGCGCCACATCTCTTCCTGCTCGATTTCGGTCAGACCGAAGGTCGCCTGGCGAATGAGTTTGCGCATGCTGAAATCTCGCACCCGGTTCCAGGGGCAGACAACGTCGCAGCGTCCGCACTGATAGCAGTACTTGAACGAATCGCCACCGCTCTCTTTTATAACCTCGATTATTTCTTTTTCGGGGACTACGGTTTCCACAATATGACCTGTCCTGTTAGTCTCAATTTAACGTTTCGAAGATTTGGAAATCTGCGCGACAATATCAGCGACCTTCTCTATACCATGCTTATTTATTAACGATTCCAGGCCTATTTCGACCTCTTCCGGTGTCTCTTCTTCTACCTCAGCACCCACTTCTCGCTCTTCGTAAATCAGAGCATCAGCATGGCACCACTTGACACACAAGGGCTCATCTTCGCCTTCACACATATCGCATTTGAGCGGGAGGCCGGAGTCAGGTTCTTTGAACAGGTCCCTGGATGGGCAAGAGGCCCTGCAGAAGGCGCACTCGTCATATTCCTTGCCGTCGATGATGTACTTATCCCTGCCGGCACACTCGGCGACAGTATATTCGCCTGCGTAGACAGGAACATAGACATCTCTTAATGGCTCGCGAGTCACCCGGATACGGGATCTCTCCGGATTATTGCTGCTATATTTCGGCGTAGCGTGGAAGGAGGAACAGATGACCTCGCAGGCCCGGCAGCCGTTGCACTTGCTGATATCGATTTTTATCGTCTTTATAATTTTCTTTTCACTCTTCAAGGCTCTCGCCCTCCACTCTAGTTTTCCTCTGTTGTCGCCGAAACCTCTTCACCGTCGACCAAGATACCCCGTTCGATAAAATCGTCGCTTACGTAATCCAGGCCCAATTCATGTAAAGACTCCTTGGTCGGAATACCATCTTTATTCCACCCCTTGAGTTTGTAATAGCCATCCAAAAGCTGCTCTTCAAGTTCAGGAAACCTTTTCTTCCAATGGTTTTCTGGCGGCTTCTCATCTTTACGCCGCATGCCTCTGCTTATATTGACAGCTCGTACTAAAGTCCGATAACGCTTGGCGGCTTGCGTGAGTTTGTCTTTATCCATATCGATCCCGGCCCCTGCTGAGATAAATTTCGGGTAATTGTGGATATGATACGGAGGTTTAAGAGGGAATGACGACAGACCGGCACACTGGCCGAGCGCATCATCAATGTAGTGCATCGTCTCTTGCCAATCGACAATATCGCAGGACATTTCAACCGTTGGATAATAAGGATTGGAGTTTTCGCCACGGAATTCCCAGTCCAGCAAAATCTGCTTGAACTTCTCATCAGGAACCTGAATCCAATCCGAAACAAAAGCTTCTCTCTCCTCTTTAGTTGCAAATGGTGCCTGAGGAAACTGCCCTTCAATCTGAGTAATGTTAAATTTTTCACCAACAGAATACATAATGAAATAGACCGGGTTCAGCATTGAGAGTTTCAGAGGCAACTGCTCGGTCTTCTTGATATTGTTATGCGCGTAGGCATCTGCGCCATTGCCAATTTCTTTGGCAGCCCAATAGGTGCCATTGGCCAGCACATCACCGATCCCCTCCCGCCGGACAATCTTGTCAAGCAGGTAGAAGAACCGACCTTCGCTATCCTCCGGCATCTCTGGAAAGTCCTTATCCGTCAAAATGCCATTTTCCAAAAGTTCCAGGGCAAAAGCCATAACTTGTGGAGCGGAGAATCCGTCTACGCCATACTCAGTAGCCTTCTGGGCAATTCTCAGACCAAAGTCCAGATCCGAAAAAGCCCCCATGGTATAGGTCAGCTTGGTGAAACACTTCATCATGTAGGTTGGCAGACCCGGCATGGAAATGGTTGCCCCGCATTCCATCGGGCAGTTAAAGCAACTGACCAACCGCGTCCGGGCCTTTTCCATCGTATCTGTCCACTCTTTTTCTACTTCCTCATTCCAGAAGTCTCTTTTGCGAACACGGGAATTACCCCACATGAAATTCTCGGTGTGCCACTTTTCATCATGAACCTTCATTTCTTGCGGCGAGCCAAGCCCGGCTAAGATAGGCATGACCCCCGGAATGGGATTACTTTCCCGTTTCTTTATATAGGCAAGGATATCGTTACAAAGCCCTATGTATTCCGCCGGTTGAGCAACGCTGATGTCATTGGTGCCACGAACAACGATTGCCTTAACGCCTTTATCTCCCATCACAGCGCCGATACCGCCGCGGCTGGCACTGGATCTACCCTGTTCAATAGAAGCATAATATACCCGGTTTTCACCGGCCATACCGATAGCCGCCACCTGAGCTTTCGGCTCCTTCAACTCCTCTTTAATAAGTTCTGCGGTTTCAATCGCACCTTTACCGCGCAAATGTGAGGCGTCACGTATTTCTATCTTGTCATTGTGAATCCACAAATAAATCAGATCGGGGGATTTACCGCGCAGGATCACTTTGTCATAACCGGCATATTTCAGCTCCGGAGCCCAGAATCCGCCCATCATCGAAAAGGCCATCAACTCAGACTGAGGGGAAATGGTAGAGACAATGGTACGGTTACAACCGGTGGCTGGTGTACCGCACAAAAGACCGGTGCCGAAGATCAGAAGATTCTCTGGAGAAAAAGGCTCTGTCTCGGGAGGAACTCTGTCCCAGAGAATCTTGGTGTTCGTTCCCAGCCCTCCGAGATAAAGCTCAGTATCCTTTGGATCAGTAGCAACCTTCTCAATGTTTCCTCGGGTGAGATCAATCTCTAAATTAATCCCTGTCTCTGCGTACCTCATCTGCTTACCTCATTCATGTTGTTCGTTAGACTTTGCGCCCGCAGGTCGTAAAAAACATCGCGCTTGATTTTATTAAGCAAAGCATTTATGTAAAAAGGTACCGCAATACCTATTTAATTGTCAAGAGAATACAATCATGTTATTAAATCGGGTAAACAGATTTTCTCCTGTCCTTCTCAATGGCCCAACATTGCCCAAAACAGCGAGGCATAATCCTTTAAAAATGAACAGTTTTGAAACCGGTCCAATCCGGCCCCCCAGCGAGGCTGGAAGTTATCTTATACGCCTGACACGTGGTTGCCCGTGGAACAAATGCAAGTTCTGCCGCACGTATCGTAAGCATGCCTTTGAGATCCGCGATGCTGCCGAGGTTATGGCGGACATCGATGCCATGGCGAGGATCAGAGACGAGATAAAGAGCGGCAATCCAGTGGTCGATGAATACGGTTGGATGGTCGAGAACGCACTCAGTCGCGGTGGCACAACTGCATTCCTCCAGGATGGCGACTCTCTTGCCATGAAGCCAGACGCTGTCCGTCAAATTCTGGCACATTTGCAAAAGCGTTTCCCCGAGGTCACAAGAATAACCAGTTATGCCCGATCCCGGACCATGGCAAGTCGTTCCGCCGCAGATCTTGTCTCCTACAGAGAGTTTGGTCTCACCCGTATCCATATCGGTATGGAGAGCGGTCATGATCCTCTCCTACAGGTCATCAAAAAAGGAGCTACCGGCGACATTCATATTCGTGGCGGCAAGCGGGTTATTGAAGCTGGCATAGAACTGAGTGAATACATTATGCCCGGTCTCGGTGGTCTCAAGTTTACCGAGGGACACGCAATCGACTCTGCACGCATCCTGAATGAGATAAATCCAGATTTCATCAGACTCCGTACCATCTGTCTCGGCCCAGGTATCCCATTCTGGGAGGAGTTTTCTTCAGGTCAATTAACTAGACTTACCGACATGGAAATCGTCAATGAGATTCGCACTTTCATTGAGGCCCTGAATGTTGATGGAACAAAGATTGCCAGCGACCACATTCTCAATCTTCTGGGGGAACTTGATGGCAAACTCCCGACAGACAAGGAGAGGCTTCTAGTCATCATCGACACCTTCCTTGCGCTTCCTAAAGAGGAACGAGAACTTTTCCAGGTTGCGCGCCGTGCAGGAATGTTGGAGAAACTATCCGACCTTGACCATCAAAGAGTACAAGTTCGCGCAAGGAAGTTACTTGATGAAATCTATCGCCACTACGGCAGGGATGGGGTCGAAGATGCGGTACAGGAGATGATGAAACGCTTCATCTAGTTGCTATCCGGAAACATAGCCATGCAAAAATTGACTTGTACGGTCGACAATGATTATGGTACCACAATACCAGATTCGAGTTACAAAACGCTAATGATCAATTGGGTTTATAAATGACAGATCAAGCCATCATACGAAAAGCCGTAGCGGATGACTTTGACGCCGTGATCGCATTGGATCTTGACGGAGTCATAGCAGAGAAACCGGCCTATTGGCGCGGCATCTTTGACCGCTATGTGACAACTGACAGGGACGGCGGTTTTTTTCTCGTCGCTGAAATTAGTGGTGGGATAGTCGGTTTTATTGTTGGCGAAGTACGTGCATGGGAATTTGGCTCACCACCGTGCGGTTGGGTCTTTGCTCTGAGCGTGTCGCCGGAACACCGTGAGATGGGTGTCGGTCAGCTCATGCTGAAAGAGATGTGTCAACGCCTGAAAAAGGCTGGTGTGACCACCGTACGAACGATGGTTGACCGGGAAGACAAACTGACTTTGTCGTTTTTTCGTAGCCAGGGTTTACGGACAGGTCGCTATGTCGAACTCGAAAAGTTGCTTGATGACATTTAACCTCCTCACCATTTGGATCACCCTATGAAGATACAAAAGGCGAGCCTCTTTGCCCTATACGCAGTACTGGAACTGGCCAGCGATCCCGAACGTCAACTTTCAACCACTGACATCGCTGACAAATACGGAATCTCCACACATCACCTCGCAAAAATATTACGCACGCTTGTGCGCTCGAAACTTGTACAGGCTGTACGTGGCGCTGGCGGCGGTTATCGCTTTACCGGAGTCACCAACCGAACCACATTGCTCGATGTCATTGAGTTGTTTGAAACGTTGGAATCAGAGTTTGATACTCCGCATTCCAGTGATCAGACAGGTGTCGCCGTTATAGAAGAACTGCAGAGCATTACCCGCGAGATTGACGACCTCACCAAAGCCGTTCTTGACACAATCACGCTGGAAACGGCTCTCAACAGCTCACGCTCACGCGCCAAGATCTCCGTTCAAGGATGATGACTTTTTAGAGTAACAACGGAAGAGAAAGCATTTGGTATGAATAATGCAGGATAAGACCGGAAACAGTTGTGAAAACAGCGAAAGAATGGGCAGAATTGGCGATGGTCCCTACTGGATCCTGAATCTTTCCATTCTGATCAGGGCGGCACACCAGATTGGGGTTGCAGTCTTTCTTGCCGCCTACCTTCTTGAAGCCATCCCCGGACCACCGAAGATATATGTGTTTATTGCATTTATCAGCGGCGGACTGCTGCTTGCAACCGAATGGTTACGCCATCGCCAAATTTTCAGGGAGCTGGCAGGGATGGTCAGCGTAGTAAAACTCCTGCTCCTGGGGGCCGCTTACCATGGTTTTCTGCCTCTACCAGCAACAGTGCTACTGATCTTCGTCATCGCCTCGATCGGAGCTCATGCACCGAAAAAAGGTGCGACACAGACTCCTATTTTGAATCCGCCTGTTCACTGCAGCGACCCAACCCCAGGAACCGGCGCGGGTTCTCTGAAAAGACCTTAGTCTCAACCTCCTCCGATAGTCTAAGCGACCTCACCAACTCAATATAATCAAGAACAATCTCTGGCTGGTAAATGAGTGCGTCGGAGCCGAAACAAACCCGATTCTGGTAATGGTAGATGAAGTCAGAGTAACTCGCAGGGTTGTTCTGAATATGCGGCAACATGAAGGCGATATCAGTATAGACGTTTGGATAACGATCAAGGATTTTGCGAAAGGCTTTCCGACCGATACCGAAATGGGGGAAATTGATCCTCAGATGAGGGAAGTCCTCCAGTATGGCCAGCATTACATCAGCGTTACGGTTGGCATCCATGTGATAGAGGACTGGCAGATCGTTAGCCTCGGCGAAAGCAAAAACTTCCCATTCACGCTGATGATATTGTTTGAGACTGATACCGAAGGTGCTGGGAACACTGGAAACGCCAAGATCATTACCCTCATCAGCCAGGTAGAGCCCCTTGATTCCCCGGAAACCTCGCAGAAGATGTTTGTGTAGAAAACTCTGAATCTCACCATTCAACATGCGTGTATCAAGCATCGGGAAAAGCATCGAACCATTTTGCTGCGCGAATTGCAGAAGGTTATCGGCCTCGTTGAAGAGCGGATCACCCAGGTTTTCAAAACCCTCCGGGATAAGTTTCCAGACATCCTGTGCATTGAGGCTGGTATTGACTAACCCCATGACGGCCATGTGGCTGACACCTTCTTTACGCAACTGAGCCAGGCCGTGAGAAACCCTCTCAGCCTGACCCATTCCTGCAAAAAAATGGCAGTGGACATCGATAATTTCCTGGCCGGTAACCTGGCTTTTTTGAATCAGCGATTCTCCCATTTTGCTTGCCGTTTCTCGATAAAAGCAGTCAAGCCTTCGACTGCGTCATGGGTCTTCATCAACTCACCCAGGTAGAGAGTCTCCACCCGCTCCAGCTTGGTGATGACTCGCTGTCGGTATTCATCCCGTGCAGCCAAAACCGCAAACCGCAGAGTGCTGGCACTGCTCGGTGCCAGATATTTATCGAAATACGTTAGGGCGGCCAATTCCGGATCTTCAGTTACACTGTCGACCAGCCCTGTCGCCAAGGCTTCATCCGCACCCATGCTGCGGCCGGAAAGGAGCAGGTCTTCTGCCTTGGCCTGCCCTATCCTCTCGGGTAGCAAACAACTTGCCGCCGGGGCAAAGACTGCCAATTTGATTTCCGGTTGACCTAGTTTGGCATCCTCCGCAGCGAACAACATGCTACCCGCAGCAGCAACCTCCAAACCACCACCCAAGCACTGACCTTTGATCGCCACCAGTAGTGGTAGCGGGAAATTGATCATGCTGCGCACCAGAGCGTGCAAAGATTTGAGCATGTCGGCACATTGATCCGGCATATGTTCGGCAACGCTGGCTCCAAAGCTGAAATGCGAACCTTCATGATCGAGTAGCACCGCGCGCAGATTTTTGGCATCGCAATACTCAGCCAGTGCAGCATCAAGGGCACCGATCATAGCCGCATCGACGATATTGGCTTTGGGTTGTGCAAGGCGTAAACGTAGCAGCGTGCCATCGCGGTCGAGCCAGACTTTCAGTGGACTATCACTCATTTCTTCAGCCCTCCTTATTACCCGGCATCAGACTTTCGATCAGTTCTTCTGTCCAGGGGACCCCTTTGGCCAGGCCCTGACGCAGTTTGACGAAATCGATCTCGCGTCCAGTCTCCTTGTTGCCTTCGTTAAAAGCACGAAAGCCGGTACGTGCTTCGTTCATCATGTTGAGAGCCAGCCAGGCGCGGGAATTTTCCTTATTCTGGTTCCAGGCTTGCAGCTTTGGCTTACGCAATTCTTCAAGACTTTTAGCCATACACTCGGGG
>PVMK01128829.1_pt1 | contig 25328 bp, 20 predicted proteins | sample 1853481 | NCBI WGS metagenome assembly PVMK01 (sample SAMN08533507, study PRJNA380276) | Marine sediment metagenome, whole genome shotgun sequencing project.
CTTCCAGGGCCGCCTGCTTGCCGATAAAATCTGCATCCTTGCTGTAGTGCACAAACCGGTCCATACCGGTCTCCACCGGCATGAAGTCGGGCCGGAACTCCCGCAGCCATGAGCCGAAGGATTTTTCCAACCGAAGGCTCATCATCGCCCGCATTCCGAATGGCCGCAATCCCAGGTCGTTGCCTGCCCGGGTTAACGTGTCATAGAGGGCAACCTGCTGGTTGGCAGGCACATAGATTTCATAGCCCAGGTCCCCGGTATAGGAAACCCTTTGCACAATGGCCTGGCACGGGCCGACCTGCATGTGCCGGACACCGAGAAGGGAAAGGCCTCGTTTGACACATCTCCCCTGGCAACACGGGACAGCAGCTCCCGGGAGCTGGGCCCGGCAATCTGGAATCCGATTCGCTGCTGGGAGATATTGCGAACCTCTACGCCGGAGTCCGGCAGATGATCTTCGAACCAGCGCATGTGATAGGACTGTGATGCATAGGAAGCGTTCATCTGGTAACGCTCGTCCCCGAGATTGGATATAGTGAAATCGCCAAACAGCTTGCCCTTCGGACTGAGCATGGGCGCCAGGGTGAGACGGCCTTCCCTCGGCATCCTGCCCGCCATGACGATGTCAATCCAGCCCAGCGCGCCTTCTCCTGTGACTTCAAACTTGCTGAAATTATGGATTTCATTAATACCCACCGCGGTGCGTACCGCCTGGCATTCACCGGCAACTGTATCAAAGGCATTGGAACGCCGGAAGCTGGGGATTTCATAGGGATCCTCACCCTCAGGAGCGAAGTAATTAACCGCCTCCATGCCGTAGGCGGACCCGAACACCGCATTCTGTGATTTCCAGATCCCATAGGCCGGGGTGGTATGAAAAGGCCTCGCCGCAGGCAACTCTTCGTTGGGGTATGAGACAGAAAAGCGTCGCTGGTAGTTTTCCCTGACCTTGATTCGAGTATAAGAGCGGGTGCAGTAGTCGCCGAATCGGGACACATCCATGGCAAATACATCCCTGGATGGCTCACCGTCAATCATCCACTCGGCCAGGGTCAGGCCAACACCGCCACCCTGGCTGAACCCCGCCATCACCCCACAGGCCGACCAGTAGTTCTTGAGGCCTGGTACCGGACCCACCAGGGGATTACCGTCGGGCGCAAAGGTAAACGGGCCATTGATGATATTCTTGATGCCCGCTTTCTCAAGCACCGGAAAACGCTTGAAAGCAAAAGCCATGGCATCACTTATGCGATCCAGGTTGTCCGGCAGCAGCTCGTGGCCGAAGTCCCAGGGAGTTCCATCCACAGCCCATGGATCACACTCCTGCTCGTAGAATCCAATAACCAGCCCCTGGCGCTCCTGGCGCAGGTAACTTTCCCCTTCCGGATCCATTACGTGGGGCAACTCGGTGCCATGATTTACAACTTCGTCGATCTTGTCCGTCGCCAGGTACTGGTGTTCCATGGGATGCAGGGGCAAATAGATTCCTGCCATCTCCCCAACTTCGCGGGCCCACAGCCCTGCTGCATTAACCACATAGTCGGCGATCACTGTACCCTGTTCGGTCACCAGTTCCCAGCTGCCGTCCGGCCGGGGATTGGTTTCAAGCACCCTGTTGCGCAGCACGATTTCAGCGCCCTGCTTCTGTGCCGCCCTGGCATAGGCATGGGTTGTTCCCGAGGGGTCCAGGTGACCATCCAGGGGGTCATACAATGCCCCGAGCACCCCATCGGTATTGGTAATTGGAGACAGCTCCCGAATTTCCTCGGGGGTGACCAGGTGGGTTTCCAGCCCCATGTAGCGGTGATCTGCCCGCTCGGCTCCCAAACAGTCCATCCGGTCCGGGGTCCCCGCCAGGGTTATGCCGCCGACATGGTGTAGTCCACAGCTTTGCCCGGATATCTCTTCAATCTCTTTATAAAGGCCTATGGTGTAACCCTGGAGTGCCGCCATGTTAGTATCGGCATTGAGGGTGTGAAAGCCCCCGGCAGCATGCCAGGTTGACCCCGAAGTGAGTTCCGACTGTTCGATCAGCATCACATCATTCCAGCCAAATTTGGTCAGGTGGTAAAGTACGCTGCAGCCGATAACGCCGCCACCGATAACTGCAACCCGGGTATGCGATTTCATATTAAAACTGTATCTCCAGCTCTTTATATTGTTTTAACAAATTGATTTAATGGGGACACTCACCAGTCGGGCTTGATTTCCAGTTTTCTCCTGGCCACGTAGTCATCAATCTGCTCCCGGATGCCTGGGTCGAGTTCCGGTTCCTCGTACACCGCAAGAATCTCCTTGAAAACCCGATTTGCCCTCTGTGCTGTCTCCACCGATCCGTTTTCCTCCCAGGTCTCGAAATTGCTCCAGTCGGTGCAAATCGGCGTATAAAATGCATCCTTATAGCGGTCTATCGTATGCTGGGTGCCAAAAAAATGTCCCCCTGCGCCGACCTCCTTTATTGCGTCCAGGGCCAGCTCGCTTTCATCCACCTTCAGCGGCTGCAGGAATTCCGACATCATCTGCACCATTTCCATATCCACGATGAGTTTCTCGAAGGAAGCGCACAGCCCGCCCTCCAACCAGCCACCACTGTGCTTGATCATATTGCCGTGGGACATCACCGAAGACCACAGGGACATGCCCGACTCCCACGCAGCCTGGGCATCCACACAGTTTGACGCGTTGACGTTGGAAGTCCGGTAGGGAATTTTATATCGCCGGGCCAGTTGCCCTCCCGCGTGCACTGCCTTGGCATACTCCGGAGTTCCGAATGCCGGGGCGCCGGATTTCATATCGACGTTCGATGTGAATCCTCCATACATGGCCGGGGCACCCGGATTTACCATCTGGGTTACCGCGAGTATGGCGAGTGCTTCGGCGTTCTGCTGGGCCAGCGCACCGGCAATGGTGACTGGACTCATTGCACCCGAAAGGGTAAATGGGGTGACTACAACCGGCTGGCCATGCTCCGCCAGCAGCATCAGTCCATCCAGCATCGGTACATCAACCTTGAGTGGGGAATTGGTATTGACTACGGTCATGATGCTTGGCTCGCGCTTTAACTGATCCTTGTCGATTCCCCGTGCCATGCAAATCATTTCGATGGCATCTTCAATTTTTCCATTGCCGAGGCTATAGGCATGCCAGGGCTTTTCGGTGAGGGTGATGAAAGCCCGGTAAGCATCGAGGTGGCGGGTATGCGCCGGCAGGTCGATCGGCTCAACCGGGTAGCCGGAATGACTGGAAATACAGTTGAAAGTCTGGCCGAGTTTGAGAAACTTGCAATAGTCTTCGTAGTTTCCTGTTCGCCTGCCGTTGTCGAGGTCAGAACAGTTCGGGGCGCTGGCCACCAGGGTGAAATTAATGTGATTGCCGCCGTATACCGTATTGAATTTCGGGTTCCTGGCATGGTACGTGAACTCGGAGGGAATGGTCGATATCTTCTCCAGTACCATGTCCCGATCCATACGCACGTATTCGGTATCAGGATCAATGGTAGCGCCGTGCTCAACCATGAGGTTTCGGGCCCGCTCATTCATTATCTGCAGCCCGATCTGCTCGAGGATTCGCATCGATGCGTCATGGATCAGTTCAAGCGATTCATCATCCAGCACCCGGGTGGGTTCGTAGTTATTACGTAATTCCCGGATCGGCAGCTGATCCAGTTTGAAGGCGGGTTTTTCCCGGGTCCTGCGGGGTCTCCTGGACATATTTAATTCTCATGAATGGTGAAAACAAAGAGAATATAATCAAAAATTCAATATAGTGGAAGCATTTTTGATATATCAAATAACGCGTAATCATCCGGGATCGGGGATAAATGTGCTTTGCTATCAATGCGAGAGATGACACCTTTCAATTCCTGCCACATCACGCACAATACCCCAATGAGCAGCCATCCACCTGATCGAATTTGAGGGAGTTGCTAATGTTACTGCTAAGTATTAACCGGTGACCCCGCTTCGCGGGTGGCTTCACGAACACGCATGGATTCTGAGCCCGGTTGTAGCTAAACTCTCCCTATGACGGAGAGAATCCAACGAAGACTGGCGGCTATCGTTTCTGCTGACGTTGTCGGTTATTCGCGCCTGATGGGCGTGGACGAAACCGGCACGCTTGCGACACTTCGTGCCCATCGAACAGAAATGATCGATCCCAGGATTACAGAACATGGCGGCCGTATTGTAAAGACCATGGGGGATGGCCTGTTGCTGGAATTCCCCTCCGTGGTCGATGCCACCCAGTGCATGGTCGAAATCCAGTTGGGCATGGCCAAACGCAACCAGGGAATTGAAGATGACCGGCGCATTACTTTCCGTGTCGGCATAAACCTGGGTGACATCATTATTGAAGGTGAAGATATCCTCGGCGACGGTGTTAACGTTGCCGCCAGATTGCAGGAGATTTCCGAGCCGGGTGGTATATCGATATCACGGCGTGTCTATGAGGATGTGCAAGAACGGCTCGACGCCAAATTTGACGATGCCGGTGAACAATCACTGAAGAACATCGCCAGGCCGGTCCAGGTCTGGCGTTGGTCTCCAGCAGAAACGTCAGCTGATATCGCAACCGAAACCGTCACCGATGAAATATTGCCACTTCCTGACAAACCCTCCATCGCGGTGCTGCCATTTGACAATATGTCCGGCGATCCGGAGCAGGAGTATTTTGCGGACGGTATGGTGGAGGACATCATTACCGCGCTCTCGCGCTCGCCCTGGCTCTTCATTATCGCCCGTAACACGACCTTTACCTATAAAGGCGAGAACATAGACATCAAGCGGGTCGCGCAAGAACTGGGAGTCCGATATGTGCTGGAAGGCAGCGTCCGCAAGGCCGGCAACCGGATTAGAGTAACAGCACAGCTAATCGACGGCTCCACTGGCGGGCACGTCTGGTCGGAACGCTACGACGGCGAATTGACCGATATCTTCGATCTTCAGGATGAGATCACACGAAACGTCGTCGCAACGGTTCTGACACAAGTGCACCTGACCGCGAGCGAACCGACCAGGAAAAGCAATCGCCCTGACCTGACGGTATGGGAGTTGACCATGCGAGGCTGGCAGCTCTTGTACGACTTCTCAGCGGAAAGCTTTGCTACCGCCAAGACCCTGCTCGAACAAGCGATCGCGCACGATCCCAACAGCGCCGAAGCTCACCTGGTCCTTGCACTGATTCATCATCACGATGCGTTCATGGGTTTTGCGAGCGACGTCCAGACGACGCAGACCACGGCCCATGAACTGGCTCTACGCGCGACCCGTCTCGACGATCAAAACGAGTATGCGCACTGGGCACTCGGTATCAGCTATTTTGGCCTTGGCCGGCACAAGGAGTCGATCGCTGCCCTGGAGCGGGCACTGGAGCTTAACCCGAACTGCTCGGTTGCCTACGGTAGTCTCGGCACAGCATTGAGCCTGGTTGGCCGCGGTGACGAGGCGATAGCCAATTCGGAAATAGCAATCCGTTCCAATCCGCGCGATCCCAGTATCTTCTTCCGCTTTACCGTGATCGGCATGGCCCACTATCTGGCCGGACGATACGACGCCGCGATCGAGTGGGCCGACAAGGCAGTACACCGTATGCCGAGCTGGTACCTTGGCCATTTTCTTGTTGTCGCCAGCCATGTACAGGCAGACCGCCTGGGGGAAGCCAAAGTTGCTGTGGACCGTTGTCGCGAGGTATTGCCCGACGCGTCAGTTTCGCAGCTTGACATGATGCCTATAAAGGACGCGACCGACATGGAGCGGTTCCATGACAGCCTTCGCAGAGCCGGCCTACCGGATTGACCGCTTCGAATTAATCGAAACTGTCATTGGAGCGATAAAAAATCCGGCTTAGTGTATCCGTTAAACTGGGGCGAGGTTCACTCCGCCCCCTTTAATTTTTCCACATTGTGATGTGTTTTACTCCGTTTTAATTGTTAATGGAGTTTTTACTACACCCGCATAAAATACGATAATCTCTGCTGGCTCGGAGCCACTATTTATGCCTCGATGTACTTTACCGATGACTTCCACAATAGTATCACCGGCAACCAGTTCGTGTTTTTCGCCACCTTTGGTAATAACTGTTAATTTGCCCTTGACCATGACGCCGGCATTGATTGTTGGGTGGGTGTGCCAAGGCAACTCTACATTAGGTTGGACCGTAATTTTTAGTATTGTAATTTCCGGTTGGCCTTCCTTATATGATGGTAATGCAGATCCGTCCCAACTCATAGTGGTTTTTACCAGCTCCTCGACACTAACCGGCTGGCTGTCAACAGCAACCAAGTAACTTGGAAATGCGATGAATACTAAAATTAATACTTTTTTCATAATTCTACCTTGTGGACATATAACGCTCCGCATCAGCGGCCGATCGCTCGCGTAGCGAGTGCGAGGTCCGTCTGCATGCGCTTGTCAGGGGGCTTCACCCGGTGGTTTCCATGTGTCTGGAGGCCTTTCCTCGAATTGCGGGAGATCATCATTTATTTCCTACCATTGAGCCTTGGAACCTACGAAGATATGTGACTCTGGCTTTATACCTGGATCTCCTTCAACCGTACCTAGCGTTACCGTGGTGATCCTGCCTTTTTCGGTTCCTGCCAAAGACGAGCCACACTCACTACAAAAACACCATCCGGCACCCGCTAACGTTTCGTATACTTTTACATGGTCTTCTCCTGAGATCCATTTAAAATCGCCTGGGTTGAATTCCGCATAAGTCGAAAATGCCGCACCATGCTGCCGCCTACACATAGAACAATGGCAGTGATCCGCATCAAAGAGGGATCCAGTGATTTCGTAACGAACTCTGCCGCATAAACATCCACCTTTAATTGCTACCCTGGTTTTCATCTATATGCCCCCACGTCTAGCTCGGCGCCCGAGAAACCAAGCGCGGTAAAATATGGGAACGATAGCGACCACCGCGCGTCTTTCGAGGTGTGTTACAGCGTCTTGTTATACGTATTTCCAGAACTTATAATTTTTCTCATCCAAACACTTCTACAACTTCAAAACGCTCGCATACTAATTTCATGTCAGGATCGAAATCGCCGTTACGCTCAAAGTACTCCCGATGGTCTTTTCGCCACCCTTCTAGATCTTCGTTCTCACCTTCATCAAGGGCAAATTCTTCTCCTACCTCACAAAATTTCTTTATTTCTAATTCTACAGTTCGGATAGCAACAGCAGGCTTACCTTCCCAATTCAAAGCAACATCAATTCGACCAACTCTCGGCATTTCTTCCTTCCCAGTTTCGTAAAAACTCAGAACATCGCATGTAGCTATCTTTTTGCCACTTATTACTAGCGAGGTCAGTTCGTCACATAATTCTTTACTGTCACCAAACCTAAAAGTTTCCGAATCAGTGTATTTAGCTTTTACTTCAGATAGATTCATTTTCTAAATACGCATAATGTCGCAATAACCGCCCGACATTAGTCGGTACGGTATTTTCTCGAAGAGAAAAAACGAAGTTCATTGCCTTGTTATGAGTCACGATAAACTTTACTCCACCTCTCCTTCCTTCTTAATAGCCTTTCATCTATAGATTCTCGCGAATAATCCTTCGGCTCCGAGTCTAATTGACAGTTTTTTACACCCATAACAACTTAATTTATAATGCCGAAATATTTACCATCTATATCGCAAGTTACAAAGGCAATTCCGCATTCCTTACACTCATGAAATTCTGCTGTACCGTGTCCATGTTTCACAACGGCGTGTTTTGATTCGTCAAAAATTCTGTAAGAAAACTCCGAATCTGAATCACTTACATACTCGCCTTTATGTCTTTTGCAATAGTCACATCCGCACTTCCGAGAATTAATAACACCCGGCATACGATTCCACTCGATTGAAATATTCTCGCAGTCACACTGTAGATTCATTGCATAAACCTCATAACGATAAGCTAAACAGCCTGTGGGCGCAGCCCGAAGGTCCGTGTTGAGCGACTTGTTATCTCTATTCTCTTGAAACGGCTCAAGAAACATCTTGGCCAAACCTCAGAACAAATCCGTTTAAGTCTCGAATCAAAAGCTCGCGCTGTTGATACTCCCTATCCACTGGCCCCTCGACGATATCCGCACCGCTCTGCTGATACTCATTCGCCAGGACAGACACATCATCTAAATCAATATACACATCACTTCCTACCGATCGAAATGCACTATTAGGAGATGCGCTGCCCGCATCACCCTTGCCAAAGTGAAGCGTCACCTTGCCACGACGGACCATTCCGTAGACAGGCGGGTCGAGAAAATAGTCCACGATCTCAAATCCAAGCCTGGACACATAATATTCCGCAGTAGCTTTGACGTCGTCAACGACAAAAACGGGAGAAACTCCGCCAAACTTGACTGCTGTTTTCATCTTTGGTATCGCCATGCGCTTGCTTTTTTTATGAGAGATAACAGTTTACTCTACGAACCCAGTCGTATATTTCAATCTTCGTTTTGGATAGTTTCATTACTATCTTCGCTTTAATCAACGGCTTAGCGGAAAGGAACCGAGATGTATTTAGAGATAAGCGAATCGGGGCGTGTATATGCGTTTGTATAGTCCCGGGGCCTGATTACGGCTGGTGATGGGTCAGTATACTATGGAATTCCTGATGAGGTGTGAGGGCTGGAATGGGCTTCGTTTTGATGCTCATACGGATGTGATGAGGCCCCCGCTTTCGCGGGGACGGGTCAGGTGAGCGGTATCAGTTTTCAACAGGGTCAGGGATAAGATAAATCGGGCTTGACCAGGCAAAGTGGCCGTCTTCCTGGGTAACCCGGACATAGAACGCATCGTCTCTAGTCGGATCGATCTTCAGGTTTCTTTTGATGGTCACGCTGTTGTGGGTGTTTTGGTCCGGTAATCGAAATACCCTTATGCGGCGGTCGATGCCGCCGTTTTCGAATACCTGCTCATCACGGCCGATTGAATCAATGAGTATTTCCTCCTGGACCAGTGCGGTATTGATGGACAGCGTTCCACCTGAAACATTATCCAGAACCGCATCGAATCCACCGAATCCGCCGGTGGTCAGGGCGGTCCATTCAAGCTGGTTCTCATCAACCAGGTCGAATTTCTTGTCCAGGTTGTAACGGTTGATGGGAGTTACATTTTTGAAACTGTTCCCTTTGAGGCTCGCCGACCCGTCCCAGATGGTTTCGCGGCCACGGCCCCGATACTCGGAGCCTTCCCACAATACCCTGATGCGGCGGCCCAGATCTGCATCTGTGTAAGGCCGGTAAACCTCCAGGGTTTCGAGTCCATTTCGAATGTCTATTCTTTCGATAGGGGCACTGGCAACCACATCGATGGTCAGGGTCACCTCTTCGTCCGAAGTGGCGACGATATCCCCCATGATGGCACTGGAAACCAGTGAAAAATCGCTTTTGCCGGAATTGGGGTCTTCATCGTATATCCGCGACTCACTGGCAAATTGGGCTTCGACACTCAAAATGGTGCGGCATCCGGTGGTGCCGTAGTGATGTCGCTTGCGTAACGATTCCATAATGCCGCTGCGGGTCAGTTCCGAGGCCAGCATGCAGGTCAGTCCGCCATAGGAACCAAATTTGGTTGCCCCGGGGTAGGACGCTCCCGGCCTGCCCTTGTGGCCGTCTGAATTGGACAAGATGCCGACCCGGTAGCCCTGCTCGAAGGCATCCTGCACCAGCCACTCGAATGTGCCCCAGGCCGAATGTACTTCCACCCCACGCTCGAGCCGCTGGTCATGGGCAACCCGGATATCCGCATAACGTCCACCGATATGGGCGAAGACCACGCAGTCCCGGTCCTGGAGAACATCAAACAGGTCAGATGCCGAATTCGCATCAGTGTCAACGTCACTAAGATCATCGACCAGGGCATGGGATGAGCGGTGGATCTGCTCCCCCTCATTCATCATCAATACGTTGCGGTCGCCACCCAGGCCGGTGTTGCCGGACCACTCCCAGCCGGGAAAAACTACGAATCGGTGATCCTCGTTAAACTCTGCTGACAATTCATTGAGCCATTGCCAAAACTCGTTGGTGATCTGGAAATCATTGCCCCTGGTGGACACAGACATCGAGGAATGCCTTGTCCCGGGCAAACTCGTAGAAATCCCTGGCCGAATTGGTGCCGATGGTTTCTTCCGACTGGCCGTGCAGGTCTCCCCAGAATGGCAGCAACGAGGGTTTCTCGGTATACGGTTCGGATTGGATATCGTAACTGCCCCGTTGTTGGCGTCCTCAAGCTCGATAAACAGGTCACCAGAATTCTCAACGGTAAGGTTCTCCAGGCTGAGGGAAAATGCGCCGCGCTCCCAGGCGAATTGATTGCGGCAGATTCTCCACCGTCATGTTCGCCCGCACTGCCAGTTCCTGGTCACACTGGTCCGTGGGATTTCCCCACTGGTCCTCACCCTTGATGTAAAGAGTGAATTTCTCTCCCCACGGGGGTCATAGTCGGCATGATCGCCTTGAACCGTGCCGGGGGTGCCCGGAATGATGGCGATTTCCGGTTGCTGGGGCAACTCCACGTAGTTGTAGGTTGCGATGGCATCAACCAGGATCCGGAATTCGAAGGTGTGTTCGCAGAATGTCTGTAGCCGGATTCCCGGCGAGCCCTGCCTGCGATCTCCGAAACGCACGGTAATCCTGTCCCCCTCCCGCAGGAATCCCCGCACCACCTTGATATAGAGGGTCTTGTCCCAGGGGCGTATGTTTTGCTTCATATCGTATTCGACATGCAGCACCGCGCCGTTGCTGGCTTCCACCGTGGTGTAGTTCGGGGCCGTGGGATTATCGGACTGGGGGCGCCCCATGTCCGAAGCGAAGCGGTGGACCACTTTTATGGACCCGGTGTCATCAATGCCAAAGTATCCGGCGGTATAGGTTACAGTGAATTCCTGCAATGACCCGGCTTCGAAGCTGCCCAGGGGGGAGACCGTTGCCGATCCCATTTTTTCCGGAAGGTATGTGGAATGGGGCATCTATCGGGTCCTTGTATCTAATTCTTGCATCTGGTTTCGGTATCTCGCTTCTGTATTTGGATTGTGTATTTGGATTGTGTATTTGGATTCTGTATTTATTCGGTACTGCGAAAAGCCCAGGGTTGGGCAAAATCTTCCTGCAGGATTCTGTTCAGGCAGGTGACCAGCTGGTCCGCATTTGACTGGTCAAAGCATAAAGGCGGCTTGATTTTCAGTACATTGTGATCAGGCCCATCGGTGCTGATCAATAACCCTTCCTGTTTCATTCTCTCCGCAATGTAGCTGGCCTGTTGTGCAGCAGGCACGAGCCCTTCCCTGCTATCGACAAGTTCAACCCCAATAAACAATCCGAGCCCCCTGACATCACCGATTATATCGAATTTTTGCTGCAGTCCGGCAAGGCCTGAAACGAGATGACTGCCGGTTTCCCGGGCATTATGTTGGAGATTCCCGGATTCCATGACATCGAGCACTGCATTACCGATGGCACAAGATACCGGGTTACCCCCAAATGTGTTGAAATATTCCATGCCGTTGTTGAATGCATCGGCGATTTCACGGGTGGTGATCACCGCAGCGAGGGGGTGCCCATTCCCCATAGGTTTGCCCAGGGTGACGATGTCCGGGACCACGTCCTGGGTCTGAAACGCCCAGTGATGAGTGCCCACCCTGCCAAATCCGACCTGGACCTCGTCGGCAATGCACAGGCCACGCTGCGCCCGAACCAGTGCATAGACCGCATCAAGGTAACCCTGTGGAAGTACAACCTGGCCCCCGCAACCCGGTATGGATTCCGCTATGAAAAATGCCAGCCCGGATTGATCACAGGCCTTGCCTATGGCGGATCGCGCCGATTCCACATAGTGTTTCAGCATGTCTGGCGCGCCTGCACGGAACTGGCCGCGAAAAGTGTCCGGTAACAACGCAGTATGCACATGGGGCGGAGCCCCGGCGCCACCGGTGCCGTTGTGCTTGTACGGGCTGATGTCGATGAGGCTGCCGAGATTGCCGTGGTAGGCATGATCCAGAATGACCCGGTCCTTACATCCCGTGTAGTTCACTGCCAGACGCAGCGCCAGGTCATTGGCCTCGCTGCCGCTGTTGACCAGGAAACAGACATTGAGCGGGTCCGGGAAGGTAGCCAGCAGTCTTTCGCTATATTGCTCTATCTGGCGGTACAGGTAGCGCGTATTTGTATTCAGGACCCGGGCCTGTTGAGCTGCCGCTTCGACCACATGGGGGTGGCAGTGACCGACATGGGGGACGTTGTTTACCGCGTCCAGGTATTTCCTGCCGGTGAAATCGTACATATACTGCAGGTCCCCACGAACCATATGGATCGGCTCGCGGTAGGACAGGCTTAATGATGCCGGCAGCGAGCGGGCACGACTTTCTACAACCTGATTTAGTATTTCGTCAGGTGATCCGTCACCGCTGTCCAGAATCTGCCCTGGAATACCGAGCATCAGGTTCGCATCCGGACATAGTGCCAGCCACACATCGCGATGGCCATGGGTACCGACACCGACAAAGGTATCGGTCTGGTCCAGCATATGGGTAACAATTTCGAAATGAACGTGAGGGGCCCAGTTTCCGTTTTCGTGTACATCCCCCATTTCAGCGATTTTCTGGCCCGCTGTAATTTCTGCACCTATTTCAAATTGAGCTATTGAGGAAGGTTTCAGGTGACCATACAGGGTATGGAATACCAGCTCTCCCTGGTCGTCGGCCACCCGGTGTTCGAGAATCAGCGTGCCCCCATAATCCTGGGGAGCATCATTGTTTACGGCACAGAACACAGTAGCGGCAAGCGGTGCGTATAGCGGCGTACCCGCAGGCATGAAGATATCTATGCCCAGGTGCAGGGTACGACGATGCCCGGTGGCGTCGGTAAAATCGTCAGAGCTGTATATGAGCCGGTATTCGTCGTATTTGCCAATGGCAGCAACACTGTCGGAATCCTCCAGCAGGCGCCAGATTTCCCGGGTTGCCATGGCAGGATCGAAAGGCTGGCTGGGGCCTTCGATATACGGGCTCGATACACTTGTGTCGAGAACCTGCAGCGGATCGTTGCCCAGGTCAATTTCAACTATGGATTCAATCCTGTCTTCGTTTGATTCCAGCCAACTGACAATTCGCCGGGACTGCGGCACCGGATCCAGCCCGCAGGCATTGCGAAAACAGAAATGGGCAAAGTCGGGGGAGATTCCATCAAGCAGTCGCAACGCCTCCCAAGCTGCTTTTTCGGAAACCCGCAGGTATTCATTTTCCGGATCCAGGGATTGCTGGTAGGCACAGATGGACACACTCAGGCACAGGCGCATGCACATCAACTCAAACAATACCGAAATTTCCGTTTCCGATAATGGATGCTGACGGTGATACCCTCGAACTACCGATAGCGCGGCATCCAGCGGCTTGTCCTTGCCGAGCGAGACATAAGCTGCGGCAATCGCCGGTTCAGCCGCTATCCATGAGTGAACCATGTCACCAAAATCAATGACAGCCCTGATTTCAAGACTCCAGGGGTCACTCCCGGCAACCACAATATTATTGTCGTTTGCATCGTTATGGATAGTACCGAGCCTGAGTTGCTCCATCACCGGGATAACCCGGCATTCAAACTTTTCCCGGAATCGCTGAACCAGGTCCGCCCGGTGCGGGTCTTGCAGCAGCGGCGCAAAGCGGTCCAGGGTTTCCAGCGAATCGCACATGTTCCAGAGCAGCGGGCGTTCAATAGCCGTGTGGTGATATCCCTCCAGGCAACGATCGAGGGAACCCAGCGCACTTCCGAGGTTCTCAAGCAGCTCCGTGGAATGCGGATTAACGGTGGAGAAAAGCCTGCCCGGCACAAAACTCACTGCCCGGCAGACGTGCTGGACTCCCGCATCACTTTGAATGTTTTCAAGGACATTGCCATGCACGGATTTAAGGGTTTCCGGGGAAGTGAAAGTATTGCCGAATTCGCCGTTCCCCGCCTTGATCCGTTCAAATACCTCGTGCTGGCATTCCAGCATCGCCGGACTTTCTTCCTGGTTGGCAATCTTGAATACATAGGTCCCACGGTCCGATTCGATCAGGTAGTTGAGATCCCTCTCCCCGTTCAAAAGACGCGTGGGCCCGCTGATGCCGAACAGCTGCCTTGCCGCATCAGTCGCCTGCTCCAGGCCAAACCCGGGAAGTACACAAGAATCAGTCACAGTTGCTTATCCATTCAGAGGTTCCTTAGACTATTCCAGGGCTACACTTTCAGGGCTAAATTGGTCCAGGGTGTAGATAGTATTTTGCTGTTATCTCTGGGATTCCTGCCAGTGGTCGGGAATACCAATATTGGCATCGGATGGAGGCAGCATCCCCTGCCCCTTGATCAGGTCCGCACCGCGTTCACCCACCATAATAGTGGGGGAATTGAGGTTAGCGTTGGGAATGACCGGAAAAATGGATGAATCTACCACCCGAAGGTTGTCAATTCCCCTCACCCGGGTGTGCGGGTCCACTACCGCCATGTCATCCGTCCCCATCTTGCAGGTACAGGATGGGTGATAGGCGCTTTCAACCCCCTGCCTGATCCAGGCATCAATTTCGTCATCGGATTTCACGTCTTCACCGGGCTGAATTTCCGGGCCGCGGTAGGGGTCCATTGCAGGTTGAACCATAATTTCCCGGGTTAGCCGAACACACTGCCGAAACACTTCCCGGTCAGCTTCTTTTTGCAGGTAGTTGAAAAGGATAGACGGTTTGTCCAGCGGGTCTGCGGAGCGAACCCGAATGCGCCCTCTGCTTTGCGGCTTGTTATGCCCGACGTGGACCTGGAAGCCGTGGCCGTCAAATGCGGCATTGCCGTCATAACGCATCGCCGCAGGCAGGAAATGATACTGTATATCCGGTGCCCGGATTCCCGCACGTGAACGGATAAAGGCACAGGATTCGAAATGATTGGTGGCACCGAGCCCGGTCTTGAACAGGTGCCAGCGCACCCCAATCAGAAACTTGTTCCACAGGTCCAGCTTGCCATTCAGGGTGATGTCCTGCCTGCAGCGGAACTGGAAGTAAAACTCGAGATGATCCTGGAGATTTTCACCCACACCGGGAAGGTCATGAATTACCTCTATTCCCGCATCCTGGAGCACTGACCCCGGCCCGATTCCCGACATTTGCAATAATTGCGGTGAGCCAACAGATCCGGCACACAGTATCACCTCCCGCTTTGCCATTACCGTTTTAACATTATTCCCGACCTGGTATTCGACGCCGGTAGCCCTGCGGTTTTCAAGAACGATGCGCCTGCTCAATGCCCGGGTGACCACGGTCAGGTTGGGGCGCTGCATAACCGGTTTCAGGTAGGCGTTGGCCGTGGACCAGCGTACGCCGTTTTTCACGGTCATGTGCATGGCGCCGAAACCTTCCTGCTGGTAGCCGTTGTAGTCGGCGGTTTCCATGTAACCCGCCTCCTTGCCCGCCTCGATAAAGGCGTTGTAAAGCGGATTCTGGCGCTCATTGCCATTGTTGACCGATAAAGGGCCACCCTGATTTCGGTAGTCATCACTGCCATATTTCCAGTCATCGGCCCTGAGGAAATATGGCAGGCAATGGGCATATCCCCAGCCCGTCGCTCCTGACTCTTCCCACTCATCAAAGTCCATAGCGTGTCCGCGCGCATATACCATTCCGTTGATGGATGAAGAACCGCCCAGCACCTTTCCCCGTGGACAGTGCATTTTCCGATTATCAAGAAAGGGCTCCGGCTCGGTATAAAACTGCCAGGCAAAACGATTGGTGTTCATCGGGATCGACAATGCCGTCGGCATCTGGATGAACATGCTGTTGTCCTTGCCGCCATATTCGAGCAACAGCACGGAAACGTCCGGGTTTTCGGTAAGCCTGTTGGCAACAATACAGCCCGCGGATCCTGCACCAACGACAACATAGTCAAATTGCTCTGTCATGGGGCTATCATACTAGATCGTCCCCGGCATATTCCTGTAAGTACGGTCGTGCTCATACCATGCTCAGGTCAGGCGCAATGACAGGCAAGTCAGGCCGCCATCCATTTTGGCGATTTCAGTAACCGGCACTGCGATCAGTTGGAAGCCATTTTCCTCTAACAGACGCCGGGTTCCGGGAAAGCCCTCGGGAACCAGGATATGGTCGTTGATCCAGACCACGTTGGCGGCATATTCCTCTCCTTCCGGAACGACAATCTTGCGGTAAGCAGACAGGCAATCGAGCCAGTAACAGGACTGGGTCACCAGCAGTGAATTTTGGTCGAGAAAGTTTACACTGGACTTGAAATGCAGGGCCTCGGGCACATCGACAATATCGGTTTTATAGCCGAACCCATCCAGGATTTCACCCAGCTGCTCGGCGCCGTGCCGGTTGGTTCTTTGTGACAGGCCAACCACGCAATGCCTGTCCACCACCAGCACATCACCGCCATCGATGGTTCCCGGATCGCTAATGCGGGCTAGTTCCCTGTATTGCGCAATGGGTGGATTCCATGTGGTCGGTCTCGCCCCGCCTCTGCTCAGCCCCGGGGCGCATTATCACCGCAATTTCCGGAGTGACAACAGCAACATCCTCGGTGAAATAGGCATCGGGAAATTCATCCAGTGACGGCAGTACGGTAACCTCAAGGCCGAGGGACTCAAGGGTACGTCGGTATTGCTGGTGCTGCTGCTCCAGCAAATCGAATCCCGGTACGCCGAGATCCACCGTGCTCAGTCCCCCTGTTGCGGTTTGTGCTGGGTGACGCATGATCGCTTCCTTATAGTGCTTCATGGCAATATCTTTTCCATGAAAACGGACATCGGATCATTGGCCGGGTAATCCCCGAATGATTCTCGCCGCTGGTAGCCCAGTTTCTCATACAGCCCCAGTGCCTCGGGCTGATAAATACCGGTTTCCAGCCGGATTGTAGTTATTCCCTGGTCATGGACGTGGTTTTCCAGCGCTGACATGATCAGTTTTGAAACCCCCCTGCCCCGGCCTGATTCAGGCACATACACTCTCTTGATTTCCCCGTATCCGCCATCGTTGTCGATGATTTTCACCGCGCCGATTCCAACCAGGGTTTCTCCCTCGAATGCGCCAGCAAAATATACCCCGGGGGAGGACAGCTCTTGTGCTGGATCAAGGTGATTGGATTCCTCTGGATAGATCGATAACTGGTATTCATCCAGTTCCCGGATCAGGGCTGAAACCGCAGCATGGGTCGGATCAACCCGTTTCACAATAATCATGGACCAGCGCTAATTCTGTTATCCGGTACTAAAGCCAGTCCATTTCCATGGGGTAGCTGGTCATCAACTTCGCACCGTCCCTGGTAACCAACACCTGCTCTTCCAGCTTGACTCCTTCTCCGCTTTGTTCGGAACCGATATAGGACTCCACGCACAGGGTCATGTTCTCCTCGATAACCCCTTCATATCCACCCTGTTCCAGTTTGTCGACATGCTTGATATTGGGGTATTCATCCGCCAGCCCGACGCCGTGGATCAGTGAGCTATATTTACTTTTTGAGAATTCAGCAGGGATTTTCCAGCCGGCACGGGATGCTTCATGGAATGTCATACCGGGCTTGAGCATGGCCACGTTGTGCTGGATTTGCTCGTAGGCATGCGCATATATACGCCGCTGCTCATCCGTGGGACGATCGCCGCAGACCCAGCTGCGCGACATGTCGGCACAGTATCCGTATGGTCCAATCAGGTCGGTATCAAAACTGACAATATCACCCTTTTCGATTACCCGCATTGAACATTCCCGGAACCAGGGAAACGTTCTCGGCCCGGAAGACAGCAGGCGGGTCTCTATCCATTCTCCGCCAAGGGAAATATTGGCTTCGTGGAGCTTCGCCCACAATGCATTTTCAGTAATCCCCGGTTCCAGCGCTTCCCGCATGCTGGCAATGCCGATCTCGCATACGTCGATGGCCTTCTGCATCAAAACCAGTTCCTCCGCGGACTTGATTGAGCGGGCCAGTTCCATCACCTCGAGGCCATCATGAATGGAGACTCCCTGTTTCAACAACGGTTCACAGCCGGTATAGGAAAGGCGGTCAATGGCAAGGCGGGTATTGCCGCCGCCATGGGAACGCACCAGGTCGGCGATGGTGTGCGCGAAAGTATCGGCTTTTTCGCGGCTGCGCCCCCCGGCAGTAAAATAGTAAAAGGAAGAATTCAAGCGGTATTCGTCTATGGTTGAGATCCCCTCGGCAAGATGGGGATACTCGCCATAGTCGAACAGTATCAACGGACCGTCTGTGGCTATGAAAACGCACCGGGTTTCATAGTGAGAACACCATACCTGCATATTGGTCGCGTCACAGGCATAGCGGGTATTTATCTGGTCGAATAACAGGATGCCTGCGTAGTCGAGTCGCCGCAGCTGCTGCTGGATCCGCTCAAGTCGATAACGACGAACCACGTCGAGGTCCACTGGCGCTTCGCTGTATTCCATCGCGCCGTGTTGCCTGGCGACAATTTTACCTGCAGATATGCTCATAAGATAATGCTGTATCCGTAAAATAGTTTATGGCTCCGGGGCGGGAATCCGTTTACCTGCCTTTCCACACCGGCTTCCGTTTTTCGGCGAATGCGAGCGCACCTTCGTGCATGTCTTCGCTGTTATACAGCTTCTTAACCGTTGGCAGGTCCTGGTTGTTGAGCATATCGATGCCAGCCTGGAAATCCATGTCCTGTGCAGCCCGAACAGTTTCCTTGATAGCCGCAAATACCAGCGGCGGACCCTGTGACAGCAATCCGGCGATTTCACGGGCGCGATCCAGCAATTTGTCTGCAGGAACAATTTCATTGACCAGTCCCCACCGGGCGGCTTCCTCGGTATCCATCCACCGACCCGTCAATAACAGCTCCATGGCGACATGGTGAGGAATTCGTTTCGGAAGTTTCAGGGTGGCCGCATCGGCGAGGGTGCCGGCATTGATTTCAGGCAAGGCGAAAGACGCATGCTCGGCGGCGATAATGATATCTGCCGAGATCATTAGCTCAAAGCCGCCGCCACAGGCTATTCCATTGACCGCTGCGATAACAGGTTTGTTCATATTGGGTAACTCCTGCAACCCGCCGAAGCCGCCAACGCCGAAATCAGTGGTTGCGCCCTCACCTTCAGCTGCAGCTTTGAGATCCCATCCGGCGCAGAAAAATTTTTCCCCGCCGCCGGTGATTATGGCTACCCGCAGTTCCGGATCATCGCGAAATTCGGCAAAGACACGACCCATTTCCTGGCTGGTCGGGCCGTCGATGGCATTGGCCTTGGGCCTGTCAAGGGTAACCTCAAGTACACTCCCGTTAACGCTGGTTTTAACTGAATCTGACATAGTGATTTATTCTCAATTTACAATTTGGCGCTCTATTTAACACGCTATTGGGCGCTGGTTTTCAGCTTCCTGACCAAGGCATCAGCGACTACCGCTCCCTGCCCCTGCCCCCTGACCATCAGGGGATTGATTTCCAGCTCGACAATATCCTCTCCGCACTCCATTATCAAATCGGATATTGATCCAACCAGGTCGACAATACTGTTGATATCCGCTGGTTGGCGGCCCCGGAAGCCATCAAGAAGAGGCCAGGTCCTGAGTCTTTTCAATGCCCGGATGACCTGATCCGGATCCACCGGAAATTGCAGGATTTCACGGTCACCGATCAGCTCAACCAGTGTCCCGCCAAACCCCAAAATCAGGTAGTGTCCAAACAGGGAATCATAACTGACACCGACGAGCAACTCGGCAACCGAATCCTGTACCATTTCTTCTACCAGAACCGAATCGGACACGGAAACAATCCTTGAAAATGCGTCGCGTAGCGCCTTTTCGTCGTTGATTCCAGTCACAACCGCCCCCAGCTCCGATTTGTGGGCAATATCCGGCGATACCGCCTTGAGCACCAGCGGATAACCTATTCGCTGTGCTACCGCCAAGGCGGTGCTCACATCCGAGGCAAGGCCTGAGTCGGGCACCTTCACCCCGTAACCGGAGAGCAACTGCTTGGCCTCGTGTTCATCCAGGCCATGGACTGAACCTGGGTCGGGAATTTTGGAAAGCCTGCTGATAACCGGTAGTTGAGCGGGATCACCCCAGGCCATGCCAATCCTGCTCACTGTCTCTATGGCGGAAAGCGCCTGGGACATCCCATGCAGCGGGGCGATGCCATTTTCAATGAGATGCTGGCGTATTTCATCGGTGAAATTTTCCGACAAACAGGTAACCACAGCGCCCCTGGCCCCGGTCGAATGGCAGGCATCGATGAAAGCCTGGGTCGCATCAACCCATTCATCCATATTGCAGTCGTTGATGAACGGGTAATCGATAACCAGCATGACCAGGTCATACCCTCCTGTCATCATCGCGGCAAATGTATCCCGCAATCTGACAGAGTCGCCCCAGATAAAAGTATGGTAGTCGAGAGGATTATCAACGGCGACATATTCATTGAGGGTTTGCTGGAGCCGTTGCTTGTGCTCCGGCTCAAGAGGAGGAAAGTTGAGCGCCCGATCTACAGAGAGATCGGCCACCAATGACGCTTCTCCGCCGGAGCAGCTCATGGAGGCGATGTTGTTGCCTGGCAGCGGTCCGACCACGCAGGCCAGTTTGAGCGCCTCCAGGAATTGTTCAATATCATCAACCTGGCCAACACCGAGACGCTCAAACAATGCGCTGTACAGGTCATTTTCACCGGCCAGGGTTGCGGTATGACTGAGGGTGATCCTTGCCCCAATGTCCGATTTTCCAGTCTTCAGCACGACAATTGGAACGCCTTTCAAGCGCGCGCGATCCGCAAGTTCAATAAAAAACGGCAGATTTTTCAGCCCTTCCATATGCAGCCCGATCGCCCTGATTTTGTCATTTTCCAGTGCCGCCGCTATCGCTTCCTCAATACCAATGACTGCCTGGTTCCCAATAGTGATGAGCCACGATATTGGCAGCCCACGCTGCTGCAGGGTAAAGTTGATGCCAATATTGCCGCTCGAAGATATTATCGCGACACCGGATTCCGTTCGGGACAGGCCATGCTGGTCCGGAAACAGGGCAGCGCCAAGCAGGGTGTTGATATAACCATAACAATTTGGGCCCAGTAACGGCATCTCCCCGGCGGCCTCAAGCAGCATCTGCTGTCGTACGCCGCCATCATTTCCCACCTCCTTGAATCCCGATGCCAGGCAAACCGCCCCGCCCACACCCATGGTATTCAATTCCCGGACAATATCGATGGTCGGACCGGCAGGGACACCCACAAATACCACGTCCGGCACTTCTTCAAGTGCCGAAAGGTTTTCCACGCAATCGATCCCGGCCATCACCTGGCGTCGCGGGTTCACCGCCCACATTGGCCCGGTGTATCCGAGCTTTTGGGACTGCTGCAAAACCCGTTCACATTCCTTGCCTCCGACAACCGCTATGGACTGCGGGTTCAGCATTCGGATAAGTCTTTCTTTATTCACCTGCATTGTCACAGGTTGCTATGCATTTTCGAGTGGCCTCAGGATAGACCGGGAAATTATCAATCGCTGGATTTCGCTGGTTCCCTCCCAGATTCTCTCGACCCTGGCATCACGCCATATCCGCTCCAGCGGAAGATCCGCCATCAGGCCCATGCCGCCATGAATCTGGATTGCTTCGTCGGCGATAAAAGCAAGGGCCTCGGTGGCCGCCAGTTTGGCTAGGGCCGCATCCATATCCGTCATCTCGTTGCTGTTGGCCCTGGCGCCGGCCTGGTAGGTGATCAGTTCGGCAGACCGCAGCTTCAATACCATATCTGCCAGCTTGAAACTGACGCCCTGGAACTTGCCAATAGTCTGGTTGAACTGGACCCGGGTTGCAGCATATTCACAGGCCATTTCAAATGCGCGGTCACATCGTCCGAGGCAGATGGAGGCAACCTGCAGGCGGGTGTTGCCGAGCCAGTCGTTGGCTACCTCGAATCCCTGGTCCACTTCTCCAAGCACCTGGCTTTGTGGTATCCGGCACTTGTCAAATTCAAGAATACAGTTATGGTATCCACGGTGTGACACACTTTCATAGCCCGGCCGCACCGTAAAGCCTGGGGTATCCATGTCCACCAGGAAAGAGGTAATCCGTTTGCGTGGCCCCCGTGGTGAGTCATCCACCCCGGTTGCGGCGAATAGAATTACGAAATCTGATACATCGGCATGGCTGATAAAATGCTTGGTGCCATTGATGACAAAGTCGTCGCCATCACGCTCTGCGCGACATGACATGGAGCGGACATCGGAGCCGGCACCAGGCTCGGTCATGGCCAGGCAATCAGTTTTTTCACCTCTAATACAGGGAAAAAGATATCGCTCGCGCTGCTCACCCACGCAGGCCTGCAGGATATTGCTCGGTCTGGCCACGGTGTACTGGAGCGCATAACTCGCACGTCCAAGTTCCCGGTCCAGCATGCACATGGTCAGCGGGTCAAGTCCACCGCCGCCCAGGTCCTCGGGCATGTTGGCTGCGTATAACCCCATTTCCAGTGAACGATCAATAATCTGCTGGCGCAGCTCGGGAGCCAGGTCGCCTGTTTTTTCTACCCCCTGTTCGTGGGGGTAGAGTTCCTCTTCGACAAAACGCTTCGCTGTTTCAATGATTTGCAGCTGTTCTTCACTGTATTCAAAATTCATATTGTTCGAGCCCGGTACGTCACAGGGAGTATCGTGCAATTCAACCTATTCAGTATTGCCGGCTTACTCATTAAGCCCGCCCAGGCTCTCGAGATGGCCGTCCACGTTCAGCACCTGGCCAGTGACCTTCCTGGCACCATCAGAAGCGAGGAACACCGCCATATCGGCAATATCCTCGCCGTCAATGAATGTTTTCATGGAACATCCACGGGTATAAATGTCCCGCAGCTTTTCTTCAGGAACGCCCCTGGTCCTGGACTCGGCGGCAATTATGCGGTCCATCCTTTCGCCGCTGATACTTCCCGGGCAAATGACATTGGCACGAATGCCTGCGGGTCCCAGTTCCATGGCAAGGGTCTTGGTCAGCCCGATCACAGCCCATTTGGAACAGACATAGGGCGCCCTCAGGGGATAACCATGCCAGCCGGCGGTCGAGGAGATATTAATTATATTGCCCCTCCCGGCTTTTCTCATGTGCGGAATAACCGCCTGGCAAAACATCAGTGTCGCATCGAGGTTGACCGCCATACACCGCGCCCAGTCCCCAAAGTCGATGTCCTCAACTAATGCGGTCGGCCCGGCTATGCCGGCACAGTTCACCATCACGTCGATGCCTGCATAGGATTCCAGGTGTTTTTCCATGACCTCGCGGACCGCATCAGGATTCGCCACATCCGCACAAGTCGCCAGAATATCGGGATTGGATGCAGAAAACCCGCCCAACGCATTGTCGTCAATATCAACGATGTGGACGCCGGCACCGGCTTTTTCAAAACCCAAGGCGATTGCACTGCCGATTCCGCTGGCGCCTGCAGTCACGATAACGCTCTTTCCGGTATGATCCACGTTACCTCCCCGGGATACCGATTGACCGACCAGCGCTTTGCGGCCTGTGGAGTTCCGAATGGCCGGCATTGAGCTTTTCAATATTTTCCAGCACCTCGGCGCCTGCCGCACAGACTTTTGATTCCCGCGTATTCACATGCAACAGCATCTGCTCGGCGGTTGCCAGCAGTTTGTCCCCTTCGCTGGCATACATGGAATGAAAGATATGCAGTCGCTTCTCATCCATATCCAGGAGCTGGGTAGTAAAATAGTAAGGCTCGCCGCCGCCAATTTCGCTGAGATTCATCATGTGGGTCTCCACGGTAAAATAACTCATCCCCTGATCGCGGTATGCCTGGTCCACCCCGATATAGCGAAACAGCGCGTCGGATGCATCGCCCACTGCCTGCAGGTAACTGCTTTCGGTCATGTGGTTGTTGTAATCCACCCACTCGGGAGGAACCACGCTTTGATGCAGCCTGAGCGGCTTACCGGTATTAATTTCCACGGACAGTTCCGCCGGGTGAGACACCTGGTAAAGTTTCTCTTCGTAGCGGTCCAGCACCTTGCCGGCGGCGGTGTCATTGGCCCGCAATCCCTGCAGGATGGCGACAATGCAGTCATCGCGTTTCCTTTCCAGTTGCTGGAGTGTTCGGCCCCGGGCTTGCTCGTCTGATTGGGCGGTGATCTTGTCAAGCAGTTCATCGGTAAGGTCCGGACCATCGAACCGGGTCCATGGCCATTTCAATGCTGGGCCGAACTGAGACATGAAATGCCGCATACCCCCTTCCCCTCCCGCGATCCGGAAAGCCAGGAAGGAACCCATGAATGCCCAGCGAATACCGGGACCGTAGGCGATCGCCTGGTCAAGCTCGTCCGCCGTTGCAACGTCCTCGTTAAGCAGGTGCAGGGCTTCCCGCCATAGTGCTTCCATCAGACGGTCTGCAATAAAAGCCGCTACCTCTTTCCTGACCACGAGCGGGTGCATGCCAATGCCTGAGTAAAACGACCGGGCATTTTCCTTAACCGCGTCAGTAGTCTGTCCACCCCCAACTATCTCTACCAGCGGAATCAGGTAAACCGGGACAAAGGGATGGCCGACAATTATTCGTTGCGGATACTTCACGCCCTCCTGCATTTCACTCGGCAACAGCCCGGATGACGAAGAGGCAACGATGACATCGTCATCGGTGTAACTGCATATCTCTTTCATCAATGCTTTTTTGACATCGATCCGTTCGGGGCCGCTCTCCTGGACGAAATCGGCCTTGCTGACCGCTTCCTCGACGCTGCTGACCAGGGTCAGCTTTGCCCTCGCATCCACCGGCGCCAGGGTCACGCGGCGATAGGCCCGCAAAGCGTTTTCCAGCACATCATTGATCCTGCACTCTACGCCGTCAGCGGGATCGAACAGATCCACATCGATGCCATTGATCAACAGCCTGGCTGCCCAGGCCGAACCAATTACACCGCCTCCGATCAGCCCGACTCTCTTGACCTCTCGCATCCCGTGCTAGCCGCGTTGTGTCCGATTCGGTTTATCCCGCACCGCAGCGGCAATTTCTACTGCGGGATGCTTGCCTCCTGTGTTGCCAGGACCGATTACAGCACAGGTGAAAAACGCGTCGTAGTTCAAGTCTCTGTCCTCTTAAACAATTGCTGGAGAACGCGAAACTTACTCCTCCTTATCTGCTGTTTGCAAGCACTATTTCTACCCGAATAATAACTGGACTAACCGGTCCGGCATTTACTCTGTATTTTCTACGGTCATGGCATTGGTCAATCCGAGATGCGCTTCGAAGTGGACAAAGTTTTTACCGGCGTACAACAGCGGGTAGCCGTTTTCAACACAGAAAGTTCCTGTCAGCAGGTCTGAGGTGCTACTGATGGAAATTCCACG
>PVMK01188810.1_pt1 | contig 25324 bp, 23 predicted proteins | sample 1853481 | NCBI WGS metagenome assembly PVMK01 (sample SAMN08533507, study PRJNA380276) | Marine sediment metagenome, whole genome shotgun sequencing project.
GGGCATGTTTTTCAAGGCCGCTTTAAGTCTTTGCTGGTCGAAGAAGATCAATATTTATTGACGCTGAGCCGCTATATACATTTAAATCCGATTCGTCCCGGCCGGTTTAAAAATGCCGATATTCAAAACAAGTCCGAATAAGCAGTTTAAACAAATCAAGCAACAGGTTGTCAATTTAAAAGATCTGACCCCTTGACCCCTTGTCAAATGCGCAAATTTACATAAAAGCTTCCTCGGCCAATAAAAAAGGCACACGCTTTATCACGCCGCAATGCGTAAACTTTCAGGAGTTTGATTACCAGATCAAACGGTTTGAAGACGAACTTAAAGCCATTCGCCAGAAAGCCAGGAAAAAGTTCCAGGCAGTAAAATAAAAATCATCGAAAATTCCCATGATAAAAAAAGATGACATCCAAATACTAAAACTCCTCCTCAAGCAAACCAAGACCAACAAACCATTCCTCGAAGTGTCCAGTAAATACCGCCAGCTTACAGGCGGGCACTACTCGCCCGAACAAATCGCCGACGCCCTGAAAGAACCCATAGTCGAACAGACGAGTATGTTGTAAAACTCGCTCACTTCTAAAAATTAAAAAATTTACCACTGGCCCCGCTAATCCGGCGGGGTTTTTTCCTTGACAACCACCCTTTGACACAACCCCATCAACCCGCTAAAATAAGAACAGCCCATGAATGGGTTTTTATTTAACGGGATTAATAATTCAATGATTGAAAAATTTATAAAAATTCAAAACGTTGGTAAATTTCGCTCCTGTTGCGCAGCCGGCGATGTCCAATTTCGCAAAACCACGCTCTTTTATGCCGAAAACGGCCGGGGCAAGACAACCCTTTGTGATATCTTTCACTCGTTACAGTCCGGCATTGGTTCATTCATTACGGGGAGGGCTACGCTCGGTTCAGGGGTAGAGCCAACCGTAGAGCTCCTTCTCGATGGATCAAAGGCAATATTCAAAGACGGAAATTGGAATGTTGTTTACCCTAACATTGCTATCTACGACTCTAAATTTATTTATGAAAATGTTTATGCCGGGGATTGCGTTGCTCACGAGCACAAGAAAAACCTTTATAAGGTAATTGTAGGGGAAGAAGGAGTCGCTCTTGCGCGGAAAGTTGTCGAACTGGACGAAAAAATTCGTAACGCAAGCAGAAACCTTTCCGAAAAACAGTCGTCCGTCAGGCAACTCGTCCCACCGGGTGTGTCTCTCGATGCTTTCATGGCCATCGAGAGCGACGAAGAAATTGATCAAAAAATTACTTCCCAACAAAAGATAATCGCCTCGCTCCAAAAAACCGCACAAATTGTTGCGAAGCCCACTCTTTCTAGGGTTTCTCTTCCAACCTTTCCTTCTGGGTTTCAGGAGTTACTGACAAAGAGCCTAAATGATGTCTCCGAGCAAGCGGAGGAGATCATCCGTGCGCACATGGAAACCCATATGCGGGAACCGAGGGAAGATTGGCTGTCCGAGGGTTTTGGGCTCTTGGTAGACGAAGTTTGCCCTTTCTGTAGCCAGTCTCTCCGCGGCAACGAACTTTTTCGTGCTTACAAAACTCATTTCGAGGATAACTATAGAAAACTAAAAGCGGATGTCGATGACATGAAAGCGACCGTAACGGCCTTCGCAACCGAGGCGGCCTTCCTTCGTTTGGAACAATCTGTTTTTCAAAACCACGCCCTTTATGAATATTGGGCCCAATTCGTTAATATCGAGGCTCCAGTTCTTGACGTAGCACAATTGCGCCCTCCATTTGAAAGACTCCACTCTATCGCTTTGCAATATGCCGACAAGAAGTTAGCGCACCCCCTGGAGTCTATAGAACTCGGCAAAGATTTTATTGAAGCCCTGGAACTCACACGGCAGGCTCAAACGCTCGCAGACGATTATAATACAGCCGTCGAAGCGGCGAATAAACTCATTGAAGCGAAGAAAACCGAGGCAAGGGTAGGAGACCTCTCTACGGAAGAACGCGAACTTAAGCAACTTCAGGCCTCACAGATTCGCCATAAACCAAATGCGGTTGAGGCCTGCGAAAACCTTCGAGAGGCTGTTGCTGAAAAGAAAGCGCTTGAGGTTGAAAAGCAGCAGGCAAAAAATGCGCTTGAGGAATATAGCGGTACTGTTTTTCAAAGATACCAGGGTCGGATTAATAAATTTCTTGAAATGTTCGGAGCCTCATTTCGTATAGAGAATACTCATGGTCGTTACACGGGCGGAACACCGAGCTCAGCCTACCATCTTGTCATCAATGATGCGCAAGTTGAACTCGGGGACGCCAGTACCCCTCTCGACAGGCCATCCTTTAAGAACACCGTGAGTGCGGGGGATAAGAGCACCTTGGCGCTCGCTTTCTTTCTCGCACAACTAAAACAGAGTCCCAACCTCGCTCAAAAAGTCGTCATTTTTGATGATCCGTTCACCAGCCAGGATAGATCGCGGCGGGCCTGCACGCAGCAGGAAATTTGTAGGCTCTCACGCGAAACAACCCAGGTGCTCCTTCTGTCGCATGACCCTTATTTTCTCAAACTCGTTTGGGATGAACTTCCCTCCGCCGAAGTCAAGACCCTTCAGTTATCTCGCATGGGCCCAAACACAGCCATTACTGAGTGTGACATAAAGGATCAGGTCCGCGGAGACTACTTCCAGAACCATACTATCTTGCGAAAATATCGCGACTATGGCGAAGGAGATGCAAGGCACGTCGCAAAGACCATCCGGCCCTTGCTTGAAGGATACTTTCGCTTTAAGTTACCGGGTTACTTTGGAGATAATGATTGGCTCGGCGACTTCATAAAGGCTATCAGAGAAGCCGACCAGACAAATCCTATCGCCGTTGCGCAGGTGATTCTTGAAGAACTCGAAGATTTGAACAACTACTCCAAGCGTTATCATCACGACCAGAATCCGGGCGCCGACTCGGAACCCATTGACGAGGGCGAGCTTGAAGCATATGTCAAGCGTACATTGAAGCTGGTTGGAGGCTTCTGACCGGTTTATACTATGAGCATTTATTTTTCTAAAACTGTTGACCGCTACTTTTTAGCCTGGATAGGTCCAGATACATGGGATTCATTTCATCCTCTTGATATGGAACGGTTTTATAAATTTGTTAAAGCTATTAAAAGATACTCGAGAAGTAATTATGGCCCTAAAATATTAGAAAATATTGTAAAAGCTGCAAGAAACGAACACCCCGACCTTAATGATGATTATGTTAAGGAAATTGCACAAGATTTCAGTTCTATTTCACACCAAATTCTCGATTATGAATCTACGCCCTTTCCTGACCCGCTTATAGAAATGAGAAATCCCTATGCAGTTTCACTTCGTTTGTTTAGTATCCAAGTTTCTGACAAGAAAGGCAATTTACGGCCATTCTATACTGAAGAAAAGATTGAGAAGATACTGGCCAAGAACTTCGGACCAGACTGGCGGGAACGTTGGAGACAACGCATCTTCGGTAAATCACAAAAGGCGTAGTCACAGATAGGTTATCCGACATTTTGGGCTTAATAAACCACGAAGACCAAAGGCACTATGAATTATTATGTGAATCTATAAATTAATTCTAACCCCATGCCCCAAAAATCCCACTACATAAACTTAAGAAAAAAATACCTGCCCGAAAAAATCAAACTTATATTCTTATTGGAATCCCCGCCCGTAAGCGGCGATTATTTTTATGACCCCGACGGCAAAACCACCGAACAGCTGTTTTCATCCATGATGAAAATAATCAATTGCCAACCGTCATCCAAAGCCGACGGCCTCGCGAAATTTGCCGGGCAGCACTATGTTCTCGCCGACGCCACCTATTCGCCGGTTAATCAGATAAAAAATAAAAGAAAAAGAAACGAAGCCATTTTACGCGACCTCCCCGAATTAATTGATGACCTAAGGGAAATCATAGGTCGCCGGCGGGTTAAAATCATCCTCGTTAAAGCCAACATCTGCCAAATGCTCGAAGAACCCCTAAAAGCCATCGGCTTTAATGTGGTAAACAACGGTATAATGGTCCCTTTCCCGGGCAGCGGCCAGCAGAAAAATTTTTTCAGGGCCATAAAACGCATATTATTAGACGAAAATTTTGAAGAATTGGATAAACGCCTCAAAGTGGTTGAAAAGAAACTCAACATAAAACCAAAAAGCAAATAAAACACCAATCCTATTAATCAAATCCCCCTGAGTTCAGTCGAACGGGGGATTTTTTTACCTGCCCCGCTGTCCCGTATTCCGGGATGTGCGGGGTTTTCTCTTTAGAATTCCTTTATATTTTTTTTATAATTTCTTTATAAAAACTTTACCGAAATTTCATCACCTTTCTGATATACTAATAACCTAATCCCTAATTCGCATGCTTGTCCGCCGTAGTCTCGATAGACGAAGGCGGGAGCCACATTCGCCTGCCTCGCCGAAGCCTCGTGCATAGGCGGGTAGCCGTGGCCGAGTCCCGAGAACTCGGGACGTATCACAACCATATGCACTTCAAAGAATCCAACGTCATAGCGAGAGCCAGAGCTACTTCGGAACTTTGGCCACCAGCCTTAGCATCCGCAGCACGAAAACACGCCCCCCGACCGACGACCTCATCGAAGAATTAACGTTCCTGCAGGAATACCATAAAATCACCAAGTGATTTTATATTCGCATGCCGGTCCCGACCGTAACGTCGGGGAACACCCTTTTTTAATTAAGAAATGATACGCTAAACCACCGTAACATTTGCCGCCGCCGGACCTTTTTCACCCTGCTCGATGTCAAAGCTAACCCGCTCCCCCTCCTTTAGGGTCTTGAAACCGGCGGCACTGATTGCTGAATGATGAACGAACACATCCGGGCCGTCTTCCTGCTCAATAAAGCCGTAGCCTTTGCTATCATTAAACCACTTAACAGTTCCATTAGCCATCGTGACACCCTCCTTACTAAAAAATTTCGGTCTGTCTGTCGGACCGCGGTTCGGTTAAAACGCGTTCAGTGCATCGTCCATGCTGCCGACAATCGGCAGAAAGGAATCAATTCCTGTGATTTCAAAAACTTCCTTTACATAATCCTGCATATCGCACAACACGATCTTTCCATCTTCGCGTTTGAGAGCTTTGGTCGCCTTTAAGATAACACGTAAACCGGCGCTTGAAATGTAATCAATATTTTTAAAGTCAATGATCATACTTTTGGAGCCACCATCAATTGCTTGAAAAATTTTTTTCTCAAACCCTTGGGATGTATCGGAATCGAGGCGACCGTTGAGTTTATAAAGGTTTATTCCGCCCTGATTTTCTTCGATAATTTCCATTTACTGTTCTCCCTGCACACTAAAATAAAACGGATCTTTCCTTCAGAACGAAACCAGTGCGCCTGCAAAGAGGCGGATTCATCACCTGCTACAATATTAAAAGATTTAATATCAAGATTTTTAAGAGAAAATCAAGTTCTTCCGGAGCCATATTTTTTACAATATTTATATGTCGTCGGACCGAGATGATTTAACAATAATCGAAATTAAGATTTACTTGACCTGACCACCATCAACCATGATATCTGTAAATAAATTACCGTTTTGAATGGCAGCGATATTTACAAGATCTCCTACCTTTTAGAAGTAATGATTCAGATTGGTATAGACTAAAACACGAAAGAAGGTGAAGAAATGCAGAACGTGGAATGGGAAATTAAAGGCGATAAACTAATTATTGAGATAGATTTGACAAAGGAATTCGGACCCTCTAAATCTGGCAAAACAATAACAATCGCCAGTACACGGGGTAACCAGCAGGTCGAGGATACTGATGCTATAATCGGTTTGAACGTTTACAAATATCCAGAGAGCGTATAACATCCAAGATTCAATCATGAAAGAGCAGCTTCAATTGCCTATCAATTTGAATCATTTTTTGCCGATTGCTATATCAAAGGAGATTTTAACCTTACTGACCAAAAAGTGAAGAATGCCCTTACAAAGGTATACTATTTAAAGTTTAAAAGTGACCATATCAAGCCTGACGATTTTTTGGCGGTGCTGCTTCAGTTATATGAACAGATAAGCGATGATTGTGACAGTCAGGATTTACTTGAAACGGTAATCCTGAGAATAATAATCTCAATTAAAAAGATGACAGGAGGGCAATTCGGAGCGTATGGATATTTAAATTATTTAAAAAATAATATCCATCCATCTTCCTTAAAGGGAACAAAAGGGGCTATAATAGAATATAAAGATGGTCGCATGATCCAATATGATCAGTAATCAAAAGATCATAATTGATACATGTCAAAACCAAGGATTTGACCATGTTAGTTCATGTTAACAATCGATGAAAGAAGGGGGTCGCGTCTACATTCTTGACAGCTTAAGCCGAAAAACGATCCGTCTTCGCTCTGGCAAGCTACGCCGGACAGGCAAGTCGTGCCGGAGGCAGATAAATCGTGTCGCAGGCAGAGAGAATTAACTGCGATTTAGCACCTGCCCCATAATTTGACGTCTCGGAATTTTTATAATTGAAAGCATGTAGCTGTTAACGACACTGGCTTTACGTCGCCTACATGGAATAATGGAATCATGATATTTTTCAATGCGATGCAAAACAGACCCAATATTCCAGTATTTCATCTTTCCATCATTCCAATCGCACGACCTGGAGGCTCTCGACAGGTTGTGAGCGAAGCGAACTAAGTTCTAGCCTTTCCCGGCCTGCTTGCGATAGCAGGCTGGCATTCTATTTCCCAATTTGTTATATTTAAATCCAACACTCCAGCTTGGCCGTCGTAGCTGAAGCTACCTCAGCGAAGTCGGCTACTCCAACACGCCAAGGAGATTAGTGCATCATGCCCAAACCCATCTATCTGGATTATAACGCCACCACCCCCCATGACCCGGAAGTCATTGCGGCCATGCGGCCTTTTTTCGAGGAAGAATTCGGCAATCCCTCGAGTTCCCATTTTTACGGCACTAGACCCAAGCAGGCTGTTAACAGAGCTCGCGAACAGATTGCATTGCTGTTAAACTGCCGGCCCGCAGAAATCATATTTACCAGCGGGGGAACCGAATCCAATAATTTTGCCATAAAGGGCTGTGCCGGGACCTTCTGCCATAAAGGCAATCACATCATCACCTCCCGGATCGAACATCCGGCCGTACTGGAGGTCTGTCGTTTTTTGGAAACCATCGGATATGAAATCACCATTTTAGCGGTGGACGAATTCGGTCTGGTAAATGCGGCGGACGTGGCGGCGGCCATAAAAAAAGAAACCATTTTGATTTCCATCATGCACGCCAACAACGAGGTCGGTACGGTTGAGCCCATTGCCGAAATCGCAAAGCTGGCCAAAAAGTATGACATTGCTTTGCATACGGATGCGGCCCAATCGGTGGGTAAGATAGCAGTTGACGTCAAGAAACTTGGGGTGGACCTGCTGTCCATCGCCGGACACAAAGTGTACGCCCCCAAGGGTGTCGGCGCCCTTTACATCCGGCCGGGACTGGCACCGACAATATTGATGCACGGCGCCGGGCAGGAAATGGCCGTGCGGGCCGGTACCGAAAATGTGCTCGAAATTGTCGGCCTGGGAATGGCCTGTGAAATTGCCGCACGCGACCTGAATAAGAATATGACCCATCTGCAATCCATGCGCGACCGGCTGTATGAAGGCATAAAAACAAAAGATGTGGGTCGGTGAAACTCAACGGGCATCCGCAGAAAAGACTGCCCAACACCCTGAGCATTTCATTTTTGGGTTTGGAGGCCAATCGCATTCTGGATGCAATTGGAACCGAGGTGGCCGCCTCCGCCGGCGCTGCCTGTCATTCTGGCACGGTGCAAATTTCCGACGTTCTCAAAGCCATGAACGTTCCCCTGGAGTGGGCCAAAGGCACCTTAAGGTTAACCACCGGAAGAATGACCACCGCAGCCGATATCGACAAAGCAGTGCAGGTTATCTGTGCAGCCGCAAAGAAATTTAGGACTGAGGGCTGAGGACTGAGTGGGAGGCAGATGAGTATTTTAAGGAGGCTTACAATCCGCAGGAGGCAGACTATTTGGTGTTAGATAACGAGGACGAGGACGAAGAAGTGGAGAAACGTTGCCTAACCTCGTCCTCGTGCTCGTACTCGTCCTCGTCCTCGATAACGGCATTTTTGAGATAGGTTCTACTTTTTCTTGGCCGACAAGAGGAAAAGATGCACAAACCGGGGATCAATTTCCTGGGCTGCCACCTGACCGTATTCGCTCTCGAGTTCGTTGAAAAGATCTTCAAAGGTCTGGCCCAGGCGTTCGGAAATTCCATAATCTTTCAAACCGGTTTCTGCCGCCAGCCAGTTTAAAAACGAGGTTTTCATTTCCACAGGAATTTTTCTGGCCGGTTGGGAATCGGGATCAATGCGGTCCGGCAGCAGTTTTTCAAAGAAGGGCCGAAACTGCTTAAGCGTCAATGCTTTTAGTTTTTCACCCTTCAATCTGCGATAATGCCGGGCCCACAGTGTCAGCAGAAGATTTTTAAATGTCACAAAGCCGTAATGGGAGGGAGAATGCAGCTTGATATTCATCAATGAAAGTAAATCATCTATAGCAACGACCTGATCAAAAACCGCTTCAGTTTCACGGATATCCTCAAGGCAAGCAAACTCCCGGTATAAAACGCCGGTTTTATAATTATCATAAAACAGCGGCTTTTTAATCAAAAGCCCGCCAACGATGCCCATCCATTGTTCCCCCCAGAAAGTCAGCTTCAGATCGGCCCGGGCAAACCAGCATTTCGAAAGCCATTTTTCCGCCCGCCATTTCAGTTCCAGCGCCGCACCGAATCCGGCTCTGAATATATCCTGAAGCGCATAGCGGGTAATCAATGCCGCCGCCCGGGCAGGATCCACTTTTTTATCTTTAAGCATTCGCTCCAGGCCGATGCTGACATACCCGCTGGCCTTTTTGACAATCTCTTGGAGTCCTTCGCGCTCGCCAATGGTCCTGTGATCGGCAACGACGATCTGGTTGCACAGATTGGCGAATTCGGTCTGAACCAGCTGCAATACATTCGGCGCTTCAATTTTCTGCAAAGCGCGGGTGAAGTGATTGTCTTGCTTCAATTCCCGCAAAGGGGCAATGGGTACCGGCAGCGTTGAAATCTGATCCGGTGCGCCTGGGATGAATTTTTTGCCTTTCTTTTCAAACTCTCCGGGTTTCAGGGGTTGATAGATGCCGACGGCCTCATCAAAAGGCAAAAATCCTTTTTCCGCCAGCCGCACGGACCGCCAGTGATAACAGTCCTCTTCGGTTTCAGCCGGAATGATGTGAGCCGCCTCCAGCAAGACACTCTGAAATGTATGATGATCGTAAGCGGCCAGGCTTTGAGTAAGCCGTTCCAACAAGGTCCGCCGTTGGGCATCGGCTAATTTTTCGAATTCGGTTTCAGCCGGAAAATCGAAAAATTTGAAATAGTAGGTGTCGTCCAGGGTATAGAATCCATCGCCAAAATCAGATGGGTCCTGATCATGTTCCCGTATTCTGACCTCAAGGTTTCGAAACAAATACAGCTCGACAAATTCGAGTTGTTCTTCCAGAAACCACCCGATAAAGCGCCTGGGATCGGCTTCCAGCAACAGACTGAGCCAGCGCGTGACCATTTTCAGATCAAGGCGATCCTTTTGCCAGGTTTCTAAATCGACAACATGCTGCCACTGTTTGTTGGTCGCCAAAGCAAGCAACGGCCCGCAATCTTCCGGCCCGATTTCATTGACCAGTAGATAAAAATCCTGTTCCGGAAATGAATGCACCAGCGCCGCCGGCTGGGGATCATCCAGAATTCGATCCAGGGCCTTTTCGGGGGGCAGTTCCATGATTTTTCTTCTTTTTTCCTGAAGCTGCAGCACCCGCTGAAGGATTTTGGAGTTTTTCGGTTTCTTGGCCATAGGTTTCTTTGATGAAAGTTGCCCTGTCGGGTGAAAATCCAGCGATAAAATCTGTTAACCGTAATTTGGTGCTGGCGTAAATCTGGCGTTGCGAGTTGCGGGTTCCGGGTTCCGGGTTTTGTGTTTTGCAGCTTTCAACCCGCAACTCGAAACTCGGAACATCACCTGATCCAGCGCTCCATTGCTAGGTTACCTGAGCTTCATCCGGCATCCGGGAATTCCAGGGCGCAATTTTCAAAAGCATCAACATACCGGGAATCGCAATCAGGGTGCAAAAAATAAAAAAACTTTGCCAGCCCATATTTTTGGCCATAAAGCCGGTCGCCGAGGATGCCAGTTGTCTGGAGAGGGCCATGATACCGGTCAGCAGGGCATATTGGGTTGCGGTAAACTTTTTATTGGTAAGGCTGGCCATAAAGGCCACAAAGGCGGCGGTGCCCATTCCGCTGCTCAGGTTCTCAAAAGCAATCACACCCGACAGCATGGCAATGTTATAACCGATCCGGGCCAAAATGGCAAAACCGGCTGTTGATAATGCCTGCAGGATCCCGAAGATCCACAGCCCGCGGTTGATTCCCAGTTTAAGCAAGGTTAGTCCGCCCAAAAATGCACCGATCATGGTGGCGGCAGTGCCGAAAAATTTCACAACCGTGCCGATCTCTGTCTTGGAAAATCCAGTTTCCAGGTAAAACGGCATTGTGATCCCGCTGGCCATGGTGTCGCCGATTTTATACAGCAGAATAAATACCAAAATCCAGATGGCGCCATTGCGGCTGAAATAATCAACAAACGGCTCAACCACCGCTTCCTTCATTGTCTTGGGCCTGCCGACGACGACCTCCGGCTCAGGAGTCCGTAGCGTCGTTAAAATACCGGGCAGCAGGCACAGCGACATCAGAAAATAAACTTTTGGAAAGGACAGGTGATCCGCCAGGATCAATCCGCCGCCGGAGGCCAGCAGCATGCCCAGCCGGTATCCATAAACGTACATCGAGGAACCCAAGCCCAGCTCTTCATCCGGCAGATCTTCACGCCGATAGGCATCGATGACGATATCCTGGGTGGCACTGAAAAAGGCCACCAGAAGCGCGGCGACAATCATCAGCCCGGTGTTTTTGACCGGATCCGAATAACCCAATCCCACGATTGCGACCATCAAAGCAATTTGGGCAATTAAAAGCCATCCCCGGCGGCGTCCCCAGAAACGGTGGAACAAACCGGTCTAAAAACGGTGCCCACAAAAATTTCCAGGTATAAGGAATCTGAACCAGGGAGATCATTCCGATCCAGGTCAAGTCAACGCCTTTTTCCGTCATCCAGGCTTGCAATACACCCCAGGTAAGCAAAAGCGGCAGCCCGCCGGAGAAGCCCATTAAAAAGGCCACCAGCATGCGACGGCTAAAAATGACGTTAAGGGTGGATTGTTCGATCGGCAGGTTCAAGTTGGACATTCCCATTCACCACAAAGAACACGAAGATCCACGAAGATAAATGTTCAATATTTTTTAATTGTTAACTTCGTATCCTTCGTGAACTTCGTGGTAAAATATAAATGAGGTCAGGTTTTTGATGATTTATTATCTTCAAGCTGCTGTGGGGTTACGATCGGACCCGTATTTTTCTTTGAGCGCCATGAGTTCCGCGCGTTGCTTCTTGAGGATATCAAATAACTGCGCGGGAATATTTTGTTCTTTGCCGTAAGCCTCTACCTGTATATCAATCCGCGCAAGGATATTATCAATGTATAAAGAAAACTGTTTGGTATACAGGTCTTCTGAATATTCTTTGTCGATGCGTTCTTTAAAGAGCTTCTTGAGATCTTGATACCGGGGTATGTATCCGATCGGCGTTTCAATGGCTTCCACTTCCTGATGGGACGCGTCGTTCCAGCCATGCCATCCAGGCCTTGACATCTTTTTTCTCTCCCAATAATTTTTTGGAACTGCCCCCTCTGGCCTCATCCGTCAAAAAGTAATTGAGTCCCGCCAGAATCGGTCGTTTGTCGTCAGAAATCTTATCACTGTTGAAGAAAACAAACTGCGCATCCATGTAATCACCCAATGATCCGGGTGTAAACGGTGCATTGGCCCACGGCTGTCGTCGAACGCCGGTGGCCCCGACTTCGGTGGCGGTGGCAGCCGACACAATGCAGGCGCCGATGACAACACCCCTCATCGGAATTCTTTGACACCCAGACCGGGGGCATGGTGTCGCTGTCACGGCCGCTGTAAGTAATGATACGGGTCTCAACACCCTGGGCATCCTCATTTCTATCCGAATAGTTTTCCAGGGCACGGTTGGACAGGGTGCAGCGCGAGTTGGGGTGAGACATGGGGATTTCCTTGCCGTTTTCGTCAAGCATGCCCTTTTCCCAGGGCCCCTGGAAATTGGTGCCTTTGACCGCCGGCGGCTCTTCCCCGTTGCCGGTCCACTGGGGAACCTCGTTTTCATCAATAAGAACATTGGACCAGATGACCTCGGTGCCCGGATTACGCAATAATTTCATCAAATACGGATCACCCTCCCAGTTAACATCTTCCACGATACCAAAAATCCCGCATTCCGGATTGATTGAACGCACGGTGCCATCGTCTGCAATCCACAGCTGCGCCAGATCATCGCCCACAAAATGATCACCGGCCATCGCGGAGGTGGTTTTGCCGCAGCCGCTGGGTGCCGCACCGACCATCCAGGTGATGCGCCCGCCGGGCCCCTCGATGCCGGTGACAAACATGTGCTCGGCAATTTGCTCGCCCTTTTTTTCATAGACGGATCGATCCACCGAAAAGCGATGGTTGCCCTTTTTCATCAACAAGGTGTTGCCGGCATAGGTGCAGTTGAAACTATAGGTTGTCAAGTGGCTGCGGTCCATATAAACCCGGGCATTGGGCAGGTCTTCGGGCCGGTTCAACCCTTCGCTGTGGATGTTGGCGTAGAAATGTCCGAGTTTTTCGACTTGCTGATCAAAGGCGGCATATACATTGCGATAGAGGATGGCGGCGCTGTGCATGACATAGGTCGAGCTGGATATTTCAAGGGCCGGATTCGATGCCGGTGCGCCCACCGGTCCTCTTAAGAAAAATCCGACCATCATCGTTTTGCCGTTCATGATTGCGGACATTTTCTGCCGGATATCTTCTAAGGCTTCAGTCCGATCTTTTTTTAGTGCTAACGAATTGACCTCTTCGCCTTGATTGTAGATGTAAAACGTCCGATCAATAATGCGGCCCTGTTCTTCTTTTAAATCAAAATGAATCGTATGGCCTTCCATAGGAAGACTGGACTCTTCACCTTTTTTTAAAGAAAGCTCTCTGATATATTGCCGATCTTCCTCGGATCCCGTATCGATAAAAACAAAATCAGGTTGACAAAGAACAATCGCATTGGCGATTTTCTTAAGCACCTCCGGATTCTGCACGCGTTTGAGTTTGTCCAGATTCTCAGCATCCAGCTTCTCTTTAAAAACCCGTTGAGCTGCTTTAAGATCTTTTATGCCACCTAATTCCGTTACGATATCAATGCAATTTTTTTGGGGCCCCATTCTATTTTCTCCCTTCGTCCAATTTCTGCTCAAAAAATCATTTCTCTGTTATATTTAAACTTTTGAGATATTTGGGTGGTATCGCTGATTCCTATGTATGCTTTGCATAATAGCTTATCACTTGAAGCGGATGCGGTCAAAAAATTAATCTCACCTATTCAAGCTCGTATAAAAATTTTTCCTCGGTCGGCATGTGCCTTTGGATCCAGATCAGCACCTTGTCAAACTCCTGTATGAGTTCCTGCAACGCCTTGCCGCGGTGGCTCACCTGGCTTTTTTCCGCTATCGTCATTTGTCCAAAGGTTTTATTCAGCGGCGGGTAAAAGAAAAGGGGATCGTACCCGAATCCGCTTTGCCCGGTTGGCTGCTCGGCAATCAAGCCCTCACAGCGCGCTTCATATGTAAGCGCCGGACCGGATGGAACCGCAATTGAGATGACACATTCAAAAGCCGCTTTGCGATGGCTTTGGCCCTTCATCGCCTTGAGCAATTTGGCAACCCGCTGTGCATCGGTGGCATTTTCACCGGCATAACGCGCTGACAAAACGCCGGGGGCCCCACCCAGCGCTTCCACCATCAGGCCTGAATCGTCGGCCAGTGCCGGAATGCCCAGTATTTTAGCCGTGAAGCTGGCTTTTTTATAGGCATTTTCGTCAAAGGTTTCGCCGTCTTCTGCCACTTCCGGAATCGGCCCAAAATCAGCCAGGCTTTTGATCTCAATCGGAAAGCCGGTCAGCAGTTCTTGAATTTCGGTAATTTTTCCCGGGTTTCCGGTAGCAATCACCAGTGGAATCTTATTTGCCATCGCATCCTCGCTGCCGATAAAGTTGCACCAGGCCTCAATCTTTTAGTTCACGCCGCCACTGAGTCTATACAACAACGGGCGCGAGACATCAAGGGGCATGCGTATGTGCATCCTGATCGTTATTCATAGCTTTGGTGCCGACTTGAAATGGCATCCTCATAAATCCAAACACTGAATGTTATAGAAATTCAGAGACGTAGAGCGTTTGTCAGAATAACGTTCCGATAGCGGTAGTTTGTTGGGTCTTCCCCGGGTTGTCGATAACGTCCAATATGGCCTGATCCAAACGCGCTAATAATTTTTCTTCATTAAAAGTCTAGATTTTTTTTCATTAAAAAAAATAATATAGCGGTTGTCATGTTTGTAATAATTTTAGTCTGTTAAACGTTATATTGTCGCCTGTTAGAAAATCTGGCAAACGGAACATATTTATGACAACCGGTATAATTAATACTCGGGGAAGATTGTTGCACTTCAGATTAAAAACGCTTTACACTTAAAGTATGACTGATATAGTATTTTTACCGCCTGCCGGCAGGAACTGACAGCATTCGGAGATCCGATTCCCAACGCCATGAACATACGCAAACGTTTATATTATTTGCTGGTTTTAATCTTTCTGGTCATTATGGCCGGCAGCACGGGCTATTATATTATTTTCAATGGCGAGCCCAAATTTTTGGATTGTCTTTACATGACGGTGGTTTCCCTGACCACGGTAGGCTACGGCGAGATCATAGAGATTACGGGAAACCCAACAGCCCAGATTTTTACGATGGTGTTGATTACCTTCGGCATGGGCGTAATCCTTTACGGCATCAGTTCCCTGACAGCTTTATTTTTAGAAGGAGAACTTTCAGGAATTTTGAGGAAAAAAAGAATGGCAAAACAAATCGATAAAATAAACGATCATTATATCGTCTGCGGCGGGGGCGAGACCGGCAGCGGGGTGATTGCCGAACTGTGCAAAAACAACGAAGTGGCTGTGTTGATCGAAGAAGATACGGAAAGAATCGAACGCTGCAAGGAAATATGTGAGCTGCTTTATATCAAGGGGGATGCGACCGATGATGAAAACCTGATCGTCGCCGGAATCGAACGGGCGGCCGGGATTGTCATTACGCTGCCGTCTGATAAGGACACCCTTTATGTGACGATGACCGCCCGGATGCTCAATCACAGGATCCGCATTATCAGCCGCATGACCAATCAGCACCTGAAACCCAAACTTTTCAAGGCCGGCGCCGATGCAGTGGTGTGCCCCAATGCGATCGGCGCGCTGCGCATGGCCTCTGAGATGATCCGACCGACGGCGGTGGATTTTTTGGATCGTATGCTGCGCACAAGCCAGGGCAATCTCAGAATCCATGAATTAACGGTTTCAGAGAATTCAAAGTTCAACCACAAAGAAATCCGTGAATGCGGCTTAAAAGAACGCTACGGTCTGCTGGTTTTGGGGGCTAAAAGCAAGGACAGTGAAATTGAATTTAACCCGCCCGCCACCCAGGTGCTCACAGCGGGAACAACCCTGATCGTCATGGGAGCTGTGGGAGAAATCGCCCGCGCTCAAAATTCTTTTCAAAAGTAAAGAGATCCGTTAATATTTGAAAGGAGAAAACGTTGCGTCGATGGAACGGGTGGGGTGATGAGTCAATTCAGCTGGGATTGTCCCGCAACGGCCTGGCCCTTTTAAAGCAGCGAATCGGAGACGGAACGGTATGTCCGGATTACCCCCTGGATAAATTCTTAGAACGCATGCCGGCTGCGCGGCTGCCCCGGCATCCGCTGGTGAGCGACGACCCGCGCCAACGGCTTGAGTGTGCCCATGGGCAGAGCCTGCCGGATTGGATTCGCCTGCGCGGCGGCACCCTTACGCATTTTCCCGACGGCGTGGCCCGGCCTGAAACCGAACAGGACATCCAGGCATTGCTGGCATACGCAACCGATCATAACGCAGTCGTCATCCCGTATGGCGGCGGTACCAGCGTTGCCGGTCATCTGGAAATTTACGAAACAGAACGACCGGTGCTCAGTGTTGCCCTGAATGGACTGAGCCGCCTCATTGGCATTGATGAAAACAATTTACTGGCGACTTTTGAAGCCGGCGTCTTCGGTCCGCAACTCGAAAAGCAGCTCAATTCAAAAGGGTTCACACTGGGTCACTATCCGCAGAGTTTTGAATATTCCACTCTGGGCGGCTGGGTGGCCACCCGCTCCAGCGGTCAGCAGTCCAGACATTACGGCAGGATCGAACAGCTTTTTGCGGGCGGAGAAATCTCCACATTTAAAGGTCAGTTGAAGCTGCCGCCGTTTCCGGCTTCGGCGGCCGGTCCGGATATTCGGCAGCTGGTTCTGGGCTCTGAAGGACGAATGGGGATCTTAACCCGGGTCATCGTCAGAATTTCACCCTTGCCGGATGTCAACAACATCCATGGGGTGTTTTTTCCTTCCTGGAATCATGCCCGCCCGGCGGTGCAAGCACTGGCGCAGTCTCAAATTCCGCTTTCCATGGTCCGGTTGAGCAACCCGCAGGAAACGCGGGTCAATTTGGCCCTGGCCGGACACGAGCAGCAGATTAATTGGCTCAAGCGTTTTTTGAAATTGCGCGGCATCGATCCGAATTGGGCCTGTATGTGTCTGATCGGCTATATCGGGTCCCGAAGACAGGCCCGGGTCGCAAGAAGTGAAGCCGGGTCGATCATTGGCCGGTTCAAGGGCATTGCGGTCGGCAAAAGTATCGGAAACGCCTGGAAAAAAAACCGGTTTCGATCGGCATATTTGCGCAATACCCTCTGGGATCTCGGGTTATGCTGTTGATACCCTGGAAACAGCGGTAAACTGGGATAAGGTGGCGGATACAATGACTCGCGTTGAAAACGCGCTGAAACAGGCACTGGAACCGACCCATGAGCGCATCCTGGTTTTTAGCCACCTTTCTCACGTTTATGCCACCGGTTCAAGCATCTATACCACCTTCATCTTTCGCCTGGCCGACACCCCCGAAAAAACCCTTGAACGCTGGCGGACACTGAAACAGGCAGCCAGCCGGGCGATTGTGGAAGCCGGGGGAACCATCAGTCATCATCATGGCATCGGCAAGGACCATAAGCCTTACCTGGAAGCCGAAAAAGGACCCATTGGAATAAACATGCTCCACCAGGTCTTCAGTTATCTGGATCCCAATCGGCAAATGAATCCGGGTAAACTGTTGCCGTGAAAACCGCAAGACAGCGGACAGCAGACAGACCCGCCGGCCTGGCCTTGCTCGCACCCGCCCGCCATGCGAGCAAGGCCAGGCAGGCGTGGTGGCGGGCGTGGAAACAGCGATATGATGAAATGGAGCCGCGCAAAAACAAAAATTAAAAGTCGGCCGGTAGAAAAAAGGTTAAGAAAATAGCAGTTTAAGCCGAATATTTGTAATGGGGGCCCACAAACTGACGACTAATGGAGATGGGTTGTTGCGGCTACCGTTGTGAGACCTTTATACGTTGAACCGTATTATAAACCAAGATGAATTTAGGACTGAACATAAACAACATTGCACCGCACTGGGATCTTGTGATTATCGGCGGCGGGATAACCGGTGCCGGGATACTGCGCGAGGCCACCAATATGGGGTTGCAGGTGCTTCTGGTGGAGCAAAAGGACTTTGCCTGGGGAACCTCCAGCCGCTCTTCGAAACTGGTCCACGGCGGCTTGCGTTACCTGAAGGAAGGGCGTTTTTTACTCACAAAGATGGCGATTGAAGAACGGGAGCATCTGCTGAAGGAAGCGCCCGGACTGGTCGAGCCCCTGGAATTCTTGCTGCCGGTCTATGAGCATCAGCGTCCCGGCAAGCGCACGCTTAAAATCGGCCTGTCGTTGTATGACCTGATGGCCCGTGAGCGCCAGCACCGCTTTTACAAAAAAACCGAATTTTACCGGCGCATGCCCTATGCCCGACAGCAGGGCCTGAAAGGCGGATTTTTCTTTTATGACGCCCAGGTTGACGATTCGCGGCTGGTGCTGCGCCTGATCAATGAATCCGTCGCCACCGGGGCCAGCGCCTTAAACTATACCGCCGCAATCGATATTCTGCGCAATGACACCGGCAATGTGGTCGGCGTCAAAATCAAGGATACCGAAACCCGCGAATCCAGAACGCTTGAGACCCCGGCGCTCATTAATGCCACCGGCTGCTGGGCTGAAAAACTTCATCCCTCACCCGATCCCGGCCGCCATCTGCGTCCCCTGCGCGGCAGTCATCTGGTAATTTCAGCCAAGGCGCTGCCAATCAAATTCGGCGTCGGCTTTGTCCACCCGCGGGACAACCGCGCTATCTTTGTTTTGCCCTGGGAAGGCGCCGTTCTGGCCGGGACCACCGACCTGGATCACAAAACGGACCTCTCCCTGGAGCCCACCATTACGAAGGACGAAATCTCTTATCTGCTGGAGGGCCTCAACTCCATATTCCCGTCGCTGGAAATTTCTTTAAATGATTGTATTTCCGCATTTGCCGGCTTGCGACCCGTCTTAAGCGAAGGCCGGCTGCCACCTTCAGCAGAATCCCGCGAACATGTTGTGTGGGTGGATAAGGGCCTGGTAACCGTCACGGGCGGAAAACTGACGACTTTCCGCCGTCTGGCCGGGGATGCCCTTAAGGCCGCCAAACCGTTTCTGACATCTCAAAAATTTTCAGATAAGTACAAACCGCTGTTTTCCAGACCACCGCATAAACCGCTGAATCGCTTTGGCCTATCCGACACCGTCTGGCGTCGGCTTTACGGCCGCTACGGTCAACGCGCGGATGCGATGGCGCAAGCGGCAGAGCCCCAGGATTTAGAGCGAATTCCCGGCACCCACACCCTGTGGGCCGAGTTGCCATTCGTCGCCGCAAACGAGTGGGTGCGCCATCTGGGCGACCTGCTTTTGAGAAGAGTGCGTATCGGCCTGTTGACCCCTCAGGGCGGCAAAGAACACCTGAAACGAATCCGGACCCTGTGCCAACCGGCACTGCCCTGGGACAACAAGCGCTGGAAAGAAGAAATTGCCATGTATCTGGAGCAGTGGAACCGTTGCCACGCGCTGCCGGCAAAGCGCACCATCCAAAAAAGGATAAAGGCCTTCACCCCGTTTGCGGCTGTTATCGAATGGTTCCATACGATTGCCGCTAAAATTCTGCCCGATCGGTGGCGCAGTAATCCGAACTAATTTGCGCTTCGCGCAAATTAGTTGGTTTCAGGTGTCAGGTGTCAGGTGTCAGAGGGCAGAGATTAGAAAACAGCCGACAGATGGTAAAAACTGGAAGTGGGAGCATTCAATCTGACTTCTGTTTTCTGTCCTCTGTCATCTGTTTACGTAAAACCTGACACCTGACACCCGAAACCTATTAGTGACTGAAACCCGATAACTTAACACCCATGAGGCGACACCTGAAACCCAAATTGATGGTTATAGTATTATGGTCACCAAAGATCTTATCCTGGCAATTGACAACGGAACCCAGAGTCTCAAAGCGTTGATCTTCGATGCGGCCGGACAATTGCTGGCCAAAGAAGCCGTGACGTTTGTCCCCTATTATTCGGAGCAACCGGGCTGGGCGGAGCAGGATCCGGAAGTCTTCTGGAAGGCCCTGGTCAAGGCCTGTCAGGGGGTCTGGCAGCATCCCAACGTCGATAAAGATCGCGTTGCCGGAGTCGCTTTAACCACCCAGCGCGGAAGCGTCGTCAACCTTGATAAAGATGGAAGGCCGCTGCGCCCTGCGATGATCTGGCTGGATCAGCGCAAAACTTACGGGTTGCCGCCGGTGAGCGGCCTCTGGGGATTGATTTTCAAAATTACCCGCCTGACAAACACGGTTACTTATCTTCAGCAGGAAGCCGAAGCCAACTGGATCCGCACCTATCAGCCGGACATCTGGCGAAACACGCATAAATATTTGCTGCTTTCCGGTTACCTGACCCACAGGCTGACCGGTAAATTTGTTGATTCCGTCGGCTGCCAGGTGGCTTACATCCCGTTTGACTATAAGCGCTTGCGCTGGTCAGCCAGCTGGGACTGGAAATGGCGGGTTTTACCGGGGATAGATCCGGCCATACTGCCCGATCTGGTTCCGCCGGCAACGCCCCTGGGTGAAATCACCACCGCTGCGGCTCGAGAAACCGGAATTCCTCAGGGTCTGCCGCTGATCGCGGCGGCGGCTGACAAGGCCTGCGAAGTTATCGGCTCCGGCAGCCTCGAATCGTCCATCGGCTGTTTAAGTTACGGCACCACCGCCACCATCAACGCCACTCATAAAAAATATATCGAACCCATTCCGCTGCTGCCCGCTTATCCTTCAGCCGTATCAAATTTTTACACAATTGAAGTTCAGGTATACCGGGGCTACTGGATGGTCAAATGGTTTAAGGAACAATTCGGCCAGCATGAGCAGCAGGAAGCCGCCCGTCAGGGAATCGCACCGGAAACCCTTTTTGATAAGCTGGTGGATGCAATTCCACCGGGATCAATGGGGCTGATGCTCCAGCCCTACTGGAGCCCCGGGCTCAAAATGCCGGGCCCGGAGGCCAAGGGCGCCATTATCGGCTTCGGCGACATACATACCCGTGCCCATTTATACCGCTCGATTTTAGAGGGACTCGCCTACGCCCTGCGGGAAGGCAAAGAGCGTATCGAAAAACGCAGTGGCACAGCGATAACCGCACTGCGGGTATCCGGCGGCGGCAGTCAGAGCCGCAGTGCCCTTCAGCTAACCGCCGATATATTCGGTCTGCCCACCGCCAAACCCCATATTTACGAGACCTCCGGCCTGGGGGCGGCCATCGATGCTGCCGTGGGTTTGGACCTGCATCCGGATTTTAAAACCGCTGTTGACGCCATGACTCACATCGGCGAGGTCTTTGAACCCGATCAAAAAAACCATGCCTTATATGATGCGCTCTACCATAACGTTTACAAAAAGATGTATCGGCGGCTGAAACCGTTGTATGAACATATCCGAGAAATCACAGGGTATCCGAAATAATCGGTTATTCAATTCATGCTAAAAGAGCTTTCCATTCGAAATTTTGCCATTATCGATGATCTGCAAATCGGTTTTTCCGATGGTCTGACCATTCTCAGCGGGGAAACCGGTGCCGGCAAATCCATCATCCTCAATGCGGTAAACCTGTTGCTGGGCAGTCGCCCATCGGCCGATCTGGTGCGCGGTGGTGCTGAAAGCGCCGAGCTGGAGGCCCTTTTTGAAATTGCCGATTCCAGCCGGGTCGCCAAAATAATAACCGAACACGGATATGAGCCTTCTGAAGGTTTGCTGGTCAGACGAATTATTTCCCGCCACGACGCCAATCGGGTGTACATTAACGGACGCATGGCCACCATCCAGATGCTCAATACCATCACCGAAAATTTGGCCAGCATTTCCGGGCAACATGCCCACCAGCTGCTGTTAAAAGAAGAGCAGCATCTTTTAATTCTCGATCAATACGGGGGTCTGATCCCATTTCGTGAAGCGGTCCGCATTTGTTTTAATAAAATGCTTCCGCAGCTGGAAAAATTAAAGGAATTAAAAACCATCAAAGAACGCCAGGCGGAACACATTGAGCTGTTGGAATTTCAAAAAAAAGAAATCACAGCCGCCAATCCCGTCCCGGGCGAAGACCAGGATCTTGAGCAGGAACGGCTGCGATTAAAAAACGCAGAAGAACTTTATCAGACCGTATACAACAGCATCGAATCGCTTTATAGCGCACCGGGTTCCGTTATGGAAAAACTGGTCGCTGTAAAAAAAGATCTGGATAAAATCAGCCGGATTGACGGACAGCTGAATTCAAAAACGGGAAAGCCTTCAGGATACCGCCTACCAGATCGAAGATCTGATTGAAGGATTGCGGAGCTACCTGAATTCGATTCAGATGGACGAGAAACAGCTGGAAGCCGTCGAGGAAAGGCTCGATACCCTCAACCAGCTCAAGCGCAAATACGGCGGATCACTAGATGCCGTATTTGAAAAGCTCAAATCCATAGAACAGGGCCTCTGCGGCATTGAAAATATAGCGGAAAAGATAAAAGAAGCCGAAACTCATATTGACCAATTACACACCGAACTCAAAGACCTTTCGCTAAAGTTATCCCGTAAACGCAAAAAAACAGCCGACAGTTTTGCCAAAAAGGTGATGGGCCAGCTGGCCACGTTAAAGATGTCAAAAACCAACTTTCGGGTGGGGCTGCAAGCCACACCGGCCGATGAAAAAACCGACCCGCATCTGACGGCCGGAAGCCACATGATCACCGAAGCCGGCATCGACCGGGCCACATTTTTAATCGCCCCCAATGTAGGGGAGGCTTTAAAACCCCTGGCCAGCATCGCATCCGGCGGAGAGCTTTCACGGGTGATCCTGGCTTTAAAGGCCTTGCTGGCTAAAACCGATTCGGTCGAAACGGTGGTTTTCGATGAAGTCGATGCCGGCATCGGAGGGGATGTGGCCGAAGTTGTTGGTAAAAAACTAGCCGACCTTGCCAAACACCATCAGGTGATCTGTATTACCCACCTGCCTCAAATAGCAAAATTCGGCGACTCGCATTTCCGTATTTCCAAACAGGTTTCCGCCGGCAGAACCCGAACTTCGATTAACCTGTTGAATACGGAAGACCGCTATCAAGAAATCGCCAGAATGTTAGGCGGTGAAAAAATTACCCCAACGACCTTAGCGCATGCCCGCGAGATGTTAGACCATTAGCTAGTGTTGCGTCTCGCAAGTAATTTACAAAACACGAATTGAGTTTATTAATGTTAATTCGTTTTATTTTAAGTGTCAGGAATAAGTAAGTTTCGGGTGTCGGGTGTCAGATTACAGAGGTCAGATGTCAGAGGACAGAAGACAGATGATAAAAACTGGAAGATGAAGCACCCTTTCTGACTTCTGTTTTCTGTCCTCCGTCATCTGTTTACTGACACCTGACACCATAGACATTGTGTTGTTTAAAGAACTCAACTGGACCTAAACATACTGCATGACTTTTGTAATATATTTACGGGAGATTCTAGCGGGCCAATGCCCATCCCCACTTGACCTATGGGTTGCCAATCCTTATAATTCAGCCGGAGATCAATTTTCAGAACCAGCCATGACCCTTGATTATGTCATTTGATTTATAAACCCATTTCTAGTTTTGAGAGGTGGGTTTTTATATTCACAAATCTCGATACGGAAAACACGGATGCGCCCTCTCAACAGAAGCAGGAGTTGAAATCGTGCAAATCATATATCAAAAAAATTACCTTTGGATTTGTTTGATCATTTTGTCCGCCATCTGGAATTCAGCGGCATTGGGCAGGGATGGCTCGGATGTCTTTTTTGATAAAAAATCAAAAAACCAAATCATAAGCGGTGTTCTGAACAAGGAACTGGCGATTATGCCCCAGCTAAACAAATTAAATTTCGGATTTGGAAGATACAGGGGCATTGAATATTACTATGAAAAAACCATCAGCAAGATATTTTTCCAGGATAAAAAACTAAACGTCACGATTATCGACGTCAGCATCGAAGAATCGGAGATCACCCTCGAGCTGTCCCATCCCATCCTGGGAACCGGAACCGTTAATTTTTCATTTAGCGATAAACTCCTCCAACAAACAACCCCTCAAGATATACAAAAAATTTTACTTGAAACCCTCGGTGATGAAAATCATCAATATGTCGTCTTGGATCCCGCAAGTAAGCTTTACCACCTGTGGTCCTGTAATCATTTCGCGGATCCGAGCCGTGAGGCCCGGATGAAACGCGAAGACGCTGATCAGCAAGGCTATCGACCCAGCGGATTTTGTTTTCAAAAAGTAGCTTATCTGCCTGAACTATTCGTGGAAAAAGCCATTGAAGCAAAGTGGGCCATGCGACTCCGCAATTACGGGTCCATTGAAAAGGAATCCGAAAAACAGACACATCTGTCAGCGCTTGGAGAAAAAGTACTTAAAAACTGGCCGTTTAAGCTGCTGGGCTATAATTATGCTTTTTATTTATCCAGCAGCAGTAAAATAAACGCTTTTGCGATCCCGACCGGCAAAATTATAATCACTACCGCCCTATTTGACTCACTGGATAAGGACGACGAACTGGAAGCGCTTCTGGTTTATGCAATTGCAAACATCGAGCAAAGACAAAGCTTAAAGAATTATCACGATTGTCTGAAAGGTCAAGAATACACCAATGCCATGAAAAAATTGGCAACCGTGGTGGGTGCCCTGACCGGGCCTGCGGGTGGCGGGATTTCAGGCGCCTTAAATCTGGCGCTTCCCGGGGAATCGTGCAGCCCCCAGTCGCTGATCGGCTACCAGTCCGATTATGTCCAGCCGGCCGATTCGATGGTTGCGCTATATTTTGATATTCACAAAAAAGAACGACAGGAGGTCGTATCCTTGATTAAAAAGCTGCAGTTTAGCGAACTGACCGTAAAACTGCACCCGGACCTACGCCTGCAGGATCCTCCAAAAATTCCAGATAATACTCGCATCAGGCGCGTGGAAAATATCAAATTCAAATATTTTAACGAAGGCAACCATTTTGTATTAAAACGCAGCGGCAAACCACCCGTACAGTTAAATCTGAAGTACCATCAAATCTTTAAAAAAGAAAACAACGTGCATATCTATCTGGATGAAAAGGCTTTATTGCAGCTGGACCAGATTAAGAATGGTAAAATGGTTATGTGGCTTTCGATCACAGATAAAACCGGTGTACACAGATTCGCGCATCAAAAGGATTTGTTAACCGAAGATGTGTGGGGCGCCCATTTAACCTTTAGCGCCTCAACCGCTAAAAAGAAAAAATTTTTACAGGATACCGAAAAAATTGTCCTAACAGTAGGCCCGACCAGAGGGTCGAACGATAGACTAAACGATCAACCGCTAAACGATTACACCTTTGTTCCCGGAACGATTGAATGGTAAAAACTGTAAAGTTTGTTGAACAACTGCCGATAAAAAAGATAACAGTGTGTTAACACACTGTCACCCAATGCTCAGAGGGTGATTCGTAATGAATCACCCTCACCCATTGGGTCCGCCCGTTCTGACAGCGCCTGCA
>PVMK01189451.1_pt2 | contig 25318 bp, 27 predicted proteins | sample 1853481 | NCBI WGS metagenome assembly PVMK01 (sample SAMN08533507, study PRJNA380276) | Marine sediment metagenome, whole genome shotgun sequencing project.
CGATCTGACCCCAGGCGATATGCGTCGAGTCCGGTGACCAAATCGGCTGAAAGTAGACGGCGTCATCTCCGGCATCGGTGGTGATCGCCCGTCTATCGGTCCCGTCGGGATTGATGATCACAACATCGCCGCTGGCGTCCAGGATCACCAGCTTGCCGGATCCGACCCCGGGCTCCGCGGACTGATCGCTATCTTCGGTGGTGGGAGGACTTTCTGTGGTAGTGACGGCACTCTGCCCGGTGCATGCCGCCAGAGCCAGGACAAACGCAAACGGCAGTACTGCACGAAGGGTCATTGCTGTCGAGGGTAAAGACCCAAACGCCCTATTCCCGAGGGTGCTCAATCGATCAGATCGGGCAATCGCTGAAATACCCGGGATCGTGGCAGCGCTTCCCTGCACCCGGCGGCGACGGCGCCCGCGAGCGCTTCGGTGTCGACGTGGGGGCCGTAGGCGACCACCGGCGGCCCGATGGCGACCACCTCGGCCGGAGCTATCCCGCTGCTCAGATCGAGCAGAATCAAGTCGGCGGTGATGAGAGCATCGTCGGTGAGGGAGCGGGCAACAACGGAGTCAGGCACGGTCCCCTGAACCCGGCTGGCGTCCATCAGGTTCCTGGTGAGAATCACCAGCTTGCTCATACCGCGGCTGCCAGATGGCTGTTCACGATTACCTCGCCGTGGAGTGTCTTGTGGACCGGGCAGCGGTCGGCAATCTCAGCGAGTCGCTGTTGCTGCTCGGAGCTGAGTGGTCCCGTCACCTCAATCTCCCGATTGATGTGGTCGGCGAAGCCGGTGTCGGATTCACATTCTGCACAATCCCTTGCGTGCACCTTGTGATGACTGAGCCGGACGGTCACCGTTTCCAACGGCCACTTCTTTCTGTCTGCATACATCCGCAGCGTCATCGCGGTGCACGCACCTAGCGAAGCAAGCAGGTAGTCGTATGGAGTGGGCCCGGTGTTGGTGCCGCCGACACTTGTCGGCTCATCAGCAACCAGCGGAAAGCCGTTGGAGATGATGTCGGTGCGAAAGCCATCCTCGATTCGCACCACGGTCACGCTCTCCGGGGCCTCACTGATGAAGTCGGGCTGGGAATGTGCGGCCAGGTCGCCACTGGTGTACCGGTTCGCCCACGAGACAATGACCTCGGCGACATACCGGGCGTCGTCGTCGACGGTGATCAGATGGTCGGCGCCGTCGAGGGAGATGAAGCTCTTCGGATGACGGGCCAGGTCGAGGATCTCCGCCGCATTCTCGATTCCAACCACGTTGTCCGTTGGCGAGTGGATGACCAGAAGCGGCCGACCAAGGGCGGTGATGGCCTCGTCGACCCGGGTTCGTCCGATGTCGTCGATGAGTTGTTGCCGGAACGTGAACATGCGACCTGCCAGGACCACCTGTGCCTCGCCTTCCGTCTCGATCGCGGCCAGGTCGGCGGCGATGTGACGCTCGATGTGCTTGGGTGTCACCGGTGCCGCCAAGGTCACCACCGCCCGAACCGACTCGATCGAGGAGGCGGCTGCCAGGGAGATGGCGCCTCCCAGTGAATGACCTATCAAAACCTCTGGTGCCCCATGGTTGGCCGCCAGGAACTCCGCGGCAAGGAGAAAGTCTTTGACGCTGGTCGAGAAGTTGGTCTCCGAGAAATCACCTTCGCTATCCCCAAGACCGGTGAAGTCGAACCGAAGCATGGCGATACCGTGATGGGCAAGGGTCTCCGCGATGCGACCGACTGCACTCAGGTTCTTGTGACAGGTGAAGCAGTTGGCGTAGAGGGCGTAGGCCAACGGCTCACCGTGAGCGGAAAGTCGATCCTTCCGGCTAGTGAGCTGGCCATCTGAACCGGCGAATCTCACTTTTTCGTAACGCATAGGCCCCAGCCTGCCAGATCATCTCGCGGCCGCTGCCAATCAGGCCGGGAAGCCTCGACCGCACGGCGTTGTTCGTGGCATGAACGCATTTGTGCTGACCGGCGGCGGAAGTCTTGGAGCGGTCCATGCTGGAATGCTGCGCGCTCTCTACGAGCAAGAGATTCGGCCGGATCTGATAGTCGGAGCTTCAGTCGGAGCAGTGAACGGAGCGTATATCGCGTCCCGACCCCAGACCCTGGCGACGGCCGATGCTCTCGGAGACGTCTGGCGGGGACTTGCGAGATCAGACATCTTCCCCCGCGATTTCGTCACCGGGCTGCTCGGATTCACCGGCCGTCATGCCCACCTGGTCCCGAATCGAGGTTTGCGAAGGCTTCTGGCGACCAACACGCAATTCGAGAACCTCGAAGACTCCCCGATCCCCTTTCACGTGGTTGCGACCGATGCCGCCACCGGACAGGACCTGGCACTCTCAACGGGCAACACGGTTCGTGCAGTTCTGGCGAGTGCAGCCATCCCCGGAGTGTTTCCCCCCATCGAATGGGAAGGAAGAAAACTGATAGATGGAGGAGTCTCCAACTATGCCCCGATCTCTCATGCTCTCGATGCAGGAGCCAACACCATCTACGTCCTCACCAGCGGCACGGCGTGCGGCGTCACCGCGCCTCCGCAGGGCGCGATACCGCTGCTCCTCCATTCGATGAGCTTTCTGGTCACAAGACGACTCGTCGTCGAGATGGAACATCTCCGGGACCAAGCTGTGTTCGTGGTCCTGCCGCCCCCGTGCCCCATGGACGTCCCACCTTCGGACTTCACCCAAGCCGCCAGCCTCATCGAGAGGTCGTACTCAACAGCGACCACGTTTCTCAAATCGGTGCAGGTCGGGGTGTCTCCTCCCATCCCGATTCACCTGATGCGTCTCGGGTCACACGCCCAGGAGCCCGTTGAATAAGTATCTTCACGTCCTCTCGAGGATCATCGCCGCCGCGGTGGCACCCGCACCGCAGATGCTGACCAATCCATAACGGGAGTCGGCTCTGGCCATCTCATTGGCGAGTTGGGTGACAATTCTGGCCCCGGTGGCAGCAAACGGGTGCCCGATGGCGATCGACCCTCCCAACTGGTTGAGCCTGTCCCGGTCTACCTTGCCGATGGGATCCTCCTTCCAACCGTGCTCCCACGCTGCGAGGTTGGCGGCAACCTGACCGCCGAAAGCCTCATGCATCTCGATGATGTCGATGTCTTCGAGTGCCACTCCGGCCCGGGCCAGCATGCGGGGCACCGCAATCCCCGGACCCATGAGCAAACCGTCGTCAGGGCTGATGGCGGCAAACTCGATCGCCTTGATGAATGCCAGCGGCTCATGCCCGAGCTGGGCGGCCGCCGACTCGGCCATCAGGACCACCGACGCCGCACCATCGGTGAGAGGGCTCGAGTTGCCTGCGGTGAGGGTGCCTTTCGGGGTGGGGTCGAAAACGGGTGGGAGCTTGGCGAGCTTCTCCATCGATGTGCCGGGCCGAATCATTGTGTCGGCCGCGATGTCGTCGAGAGGATGAATCTCGGCCGTGAGACGACCGTCGTCGGTGGCCGCGGCGGCATTCATGTGGCTTGCGTATGCGATCTCGTCTTGCTCGCTGCGGGAGATGCCCCACTCCTTGACGGTGATCTCGGTGTGCTCACCCATCGACATTCCAGTCGAAGGCTCGTTGACCCCCGGCGGTCGGGGCACGAAGTCGCCAGGTCGAAGATGAGTGAGGGTCACTGCCTTGTCCCTAGCGGTCCTCGCTCCCTGAAAATCGGATAACACTCTCGTGGCGTTTCGGCTCCACAGAACCGAAGGATTCGACATTGACTCCACGCCACCGGCGATCCCCACCTTCGACCGACCCGCCAAGATCGCATCGTGCACCGCCTCGATGGCAGTGACACTCGTGATGCAGTTGTCGGTGACGGTCACCGAGCGGACCGAGTCGGGGAGGCTGCTTGCGAAGTTGACCTCCCGGGCAAGGTGGGGCACCCGGGCGTCAACAGCGACGATCCCGTAGACGAGTTGATCAACCGTGTCGGGATCGAGGTCGAGCTTGGCCAGAGCCCCGTCGACCGAGTGGGTTCCCAATTCCAGTGCGGTGCGCTCCTTGAGATACGTGCCGGCTTTGGCAAAGGGTGTCCTCGCTCCGCCGACAATGGCTACACGTTCGCTCATGTTCTTGTCCTTTCAATCGTTGGTGTATGCAGCAATAGGTGCCGCAAGAACCTGTTCAGGTATTGCAAATGCATCAACTAGAGCCAGCGAGTAGGCGGCCACTTCCTGGATCAGTTGCTGGTGGACTTTTCGTATCTGACGGGAGGTCGCGCCGCTGAAGCGGCCGTGCTCCTGAAACCATCCGAGGTTTGCCCGGATGACTGACATTCCGTGCAGCGCCCGCAGGCTGTCGAGCGCCCTGCGAACAGACTCGTCGCCGATCTCGTCCACCGCCGAAACGAAGGCCTCCAGCGTGACAAGCTCAACGTGACAGGCGGCCGCGGTAGCGGCATGGGACTGAACCTGGACGAAGGCCTCGGTCGGCTCGGTGCCGACTTCGATCCGCTTCTTCACCCGCTGGGCAAGTGACTCCACCACGTGGGCCTCTCTCCAACGAAGCTGGCTGATCTGCCAGCCGGCGTCAACGAGTTGGTCGCTGTCCGTCGTGCTCAAGGTCACTGGACTGGCTTCGACAAGCGTCGAAGAGGCCCGGTGGAAAAGGTAGCGCGCCATGGCCGTGGCATTCATCGACTCGAACTGCTGTCCGAACTCGGAGAGCAGGGCCTTGGCCACGAGTTGGGTGAGGACTGTGTTGTCGCCCTCGTAGGTGGTGAAGATGTCGGCGTCGGCCCGCATCGAAGTAAGACGATTCACCGCCAGGTAGCCCTGACCGCCACATGCCTCACGGGCAGCCTGAACGGTGTCGATCGCATGCCAGGATGCGTACGCTTTCAACCCTGCGGCCTCCGCCTCCAGTTTGCGCTGGTCCCCCTCCTGGTCGGCGTAGTCGGAGATCAGGTTCTCGAAGGCGAAGTGGTAGGCGTAGGTGGCGGCGAGGCGAGGAATCAACTCCTGTTGATGAACGGGATAGTCGATGAGCAGCGTCTCGGCTCCGATCGCCGGACCGAACTGACGCCGCCGATGGGCGTAGCGGATCGCCGTGGTGAGGACCGACTTGGCCACGTTGACCGAGGCCGCTCCAACACTGACACGCCCTCCCACGAGGGTGCCGATCATCGTGAAGAACCTGCGATCGGGGTTGGGGATGTCGCTGTGATAGACACCGTGGTCATCGACTGAGGCGAATCGATCGAGAAGAGCCGCTCGTGGAACGTGTACGTGGTCGAACGAGATTCGACCGTTGTCGACACCGTTGAGGCCACCCTTCCCTGCGTTGTCTTCGATGGTGACGCCAGGTAGAACCGTCCCGTCAGCATCGCGAATGGGGACCAGGATCGCGTGCACTCCGTTGTCGGCGTCTCCCACAATGAGCCGGGCGAACACCACCGCGAGCTGGCCATGGGCCGCTGCGTTGCCGATGTAGTCCTTGCGTGCCAGGTCATTGGGGGTGTCGACCACGAACTCATCGGTGTCGGGGTCGTAGACGGCGATGGTTTCGAGGTCTCTCACGTTCGAGCCGTGCCCGGTTTCGGTCATCGCGAAACACCCTGGCAGGGCAAGCGATCCCACCGCCGCGAGATACTCATCATGATGGCGGGCAGACCCCAGCCGGGCGATCGAGCCGCCAAAGAGACCGAATTGGACCCCGAACTTCGTCATCAGACTGAGGTCGTGATGCCCGAGCATCGTGAATGCGACTACGAATGACGCCGGGTCGCCTGATCCGTGAGGCTCTGGATAGCTGAGCACGCCCAATCCTTCGTCGGCCAGGATCCTGGTCCAGACCAGGACCAACTCGCGGTAGGCGTCTCTGTCGGGCTGGTCCGGATAGGCGAACTCCGGTCTGGTGAGCACCGCCCTCATCCGATTGCGGATCCGGGTGTGTTTTCCGTCGAGAATCGAAGTCAGCCGTTCTGTGTCGAAAGGAGCCGCCGGCTCGATCAGATCTCGAAGCCTGATCGGCCCTCCCAGAACGGCAGGCACCGGACCGAAGGGGCCGTACTCAGTCTGAATATCGGCGAGGGCAGACATCTCGTCGCCTGTCACAATCGCACCTGGGCGGGTCGACTCTGCGATGGCGACTCCCAGTTCCACCACCGACCCGGCTGCTTCGACGCTCAGCGATTCTGCCCATTCGGCGATCTGGAGTCTCAGCGCCTCCAATTCCTGAGGTGTCGGTGGGTCAAGAGGGTCGAGCCACCGCCGGAGGGCCACTTGACAGTCCTCATCAATCCCCGAATACCCGGCCACCAGCTCACAGATCCCTGTTACCTCTTCAGGAGCAAGCTCGCCGTCCGACCAGGCCACATACACAAGAGGAAGAAATGGTCGAAGCCGATCGTCGTCAATCGATGTGGCCAAATCGATCGCCATCGGTTTGCTCATGCCAGCGGAAACACCAAACCCGGTGGCGCGCATTCCGCGCTGGTGTCTGAAAGGGGCCGTGGGGTAGGTTCGTCCGGGTGTCCCATCCTGATCCTGCGGTGAGCAGCCAACTCGCAATGAACAAGTTCTTCCGCAGAGTCGCTCTGCTTGGAATTGCCAGTGTGATCAGCGGGGTCCTCGTTGGCGGTGTGCTCGGCCGGATCGTCATGCGCATCTCCGCATTGGCAGCCGGGCCGGAAATGGTGGGACGTCTCACCGAGAACGGGAACCGGATCGGAGAGTTCACCATCGGAGGAACTCTCGCCCTGATCATCTTCGTGGGCATTTTCAGCGGTATCGCAGGAAGCGTTGCGGTGGTCGGATCGGACCCGTGGCTGAGATGGCTGGGACCTGTTCAGGGCCTCGGGTTCGGGGTAGTGGTTCTAGCCGTTACGGCCGGTCAGGGCCCTTTCACCTCGGTCGATTTCCTGATCCTCGACCCGCCCGCCTTGAACGTGGCCATGTTTGTCGGCCTTCACTTCGCTTTCGGTCTCGCCGTCTCTGGTGTCTACTGGCTCGCCGATCGGAGACTTCCTCCCGCAGAAGACCGTGAACAGGTCGAATATCTGGTTGTCGCCTCCCTGGGCACTCTCGCTCTTCTGCTCGTGATTGCTCTGTTTACTGTGCCCAGCTTCAGCGGATCAGAGACCGACTTCGGATTCCTGACGATCATCCTTGTCATGGTCGCCTCTACCGGAGTCCGCCACGCGGCGTCATTCATCGGGACCATGCCCAACTGGCTCTCCACTACGGCAGCGATCACCGGATACGGATCGCTGGCTCTCTTGGTGGTGATCGGACTCAGCCGCCAAATCGCCCAGATCCAGATGATCCTCTAGTCCCTGATGTATCTGAGGAAGAGGGACCGATCGCCGGAAACGACTCGATCCAATCTCATGTCGATGGGTGGTTGCAGCGGCTCCCCATGAGCGATTCGCTTCGACTCCCCCAGAGCCAGCATCGGCGACATGGTGATGTTGATTTCGTCGACCATCCCTGCGGCCATGAGGACGCTGTTGATGGTGGGGCCACCTTCGCAGAGGATCACTCTCGCCGCACTGAGATGATCGACAATTCCGTTGCCATCCAGGTTGTCGATCTGGACGACATCGGCCGCCTTGGACAGCGCATCGAGACGGTCCTGGTCGACCCCGTTTCCGGTCAGGATCGTGGGGCGCTCATCGGGATCGGAGAAGACCCGGGCATTCGGGTCCAGGCTGAGACTGCGGGTGAGGATCACCATCTTGGGCACTCCTTCCAATCCTGCATCGGCCCGGTGGCGCCTCATGTCCTCACTCATTCGCACCGGCCCCATGCTCTCAGAACGGATTGTCTCGGCGCCCATGAGGACGACGTCGGCCACCGCCCTCATCGCCAAAAAGAGAGCGCGGTCGTCTGCGTCGTTCAGAGCACTGGCTCCGCCATCCACGGCGGTGCCACCGTCCACCGACTCGACCATGTTGAACATCACCCAGGGTCGGTCCGCTCGCTCTCTCTTCTCGGAGAAGAGCATCTCGAGGATATCGATCGGATCTCCCGCTGCCTTCAGAGTGCGAAACACGGTGTGAAACTAGTGTCCTGTCCGGTTGTTTCGTTGACGAAGTCGGCGAGGGGTGGGCGTTGCTCGCAAGAATCGAGGACGCAGGCATAGCCGCAGCTACGTCGAGGACGAGGACGCAGCGAGCGGCGGGCAGACCCGTCGAATTGGCGACATGATCAGCCGGACAGGACACTAGTGATGTGCGACTCACAGCCAGCCACCATGTCCGACTCGTAAAAGTCTCGGCCCACATTCCGGCGCCACCCGAGGAGTTACTCCGCTTCGTCGCCGACACCAGGAACGACACCTTGTGGTGTCCCAACGTGGAGACGGCGGACCTGGTCGATGGTGACCCTGTCGATGTGGGGTCCCGGTTCCGGTTTCATCAGCATCTCGACCGACCGGGCGGAAAGCGCATCGAATTCGATGTCGCCGTCGAGATCGTCCAACTCGATGATCGTTCGGTGAAGTGGCACGTGACCGACAGGTTTCAGGAGCGGGAGATCGAGATCACCGTTGAACCGCACGGGGAAGGAAGCCGGATCACCCAGGTGACACAAGCCGCGTTTCACAAGTCTCCCGGTCTCGCCAAATGGGTCTACCCGCTGCTCGCCCGACGGATCCTCAAGGGCCAGTTCCGCCATCTCGCAGCGCACTTCGAGTAGGACATCTCCCGCCGAGGACTAGTGCCCCAACCATCAACGTTTGCCGCGTTCACGACGGCCAGTGATGCCCCTGGCTATGTCCTCGTCCTCGACGAACGGCCAGGTGCGCCTTCGTCCTGCGTCCTTGCCAGAGACACCACTGCCTCGCCCCCAACATCGCCAACGTTGGTGGCCAGAGCACTAGACGACGAGTACATTTCTCGTAGCGAACCTGAGGACCCAGGACCGCTCAAGACGACACCCGAACTCAATTCCGAACCTGCCCGCTGTGTGAGGCCACGTGTGGTCTGGAAATCACAATCAAGAACGGCGCCGTGCAACGCATTCGAGGTGATCGTGAAGATGTCTTCTCCCACGGGTTCATTTGCCCCAAGGGCTCCACTCTCAAGCAACTCGAAGCCGACCCTGATCGATTGCGGGCACCCCAGATCCGCACCGACGACGGCTGGCTTGATGCCACCTGGGACGAGGCGTTCACCCTCATAGGCGAGCGTCTCGCGCCAATCATCGACGAGCACGGCTCCAACGCTGTCGGGGTCTACATGGGCAACCCCAACATCCACAACCTCTCGGGGATCCTCTACAACCAGGTCTTTCTCCGCGCCTTGCGCACCAAGAACATCTTCTCGGCGTCGACAGTCGATCAGATGCCCAAGCACCTCTCCAGCGGTCTCATGTTCGGCCATCCCGACCTGATCCCGGTGCCGGACATCGATCGCACCGACTATCTGCTCATGCTCGGCGCCGACCCCTATGAGTCCAACGGCAGCCTCGCCACTGCCCCTGACTGGCCAGGCCGCCTCGAAGCCATCAAGGAAAGGGGTGGTCGTGTGGTCGTGGTGGATCCTCGCCGATCGAAGACTGCGGCCAACGCCACCGAACATCTCGTCATCCGGCCGGGCACCGACGCCCTGTTCCTGGCCGCCATCGCTGCAACCCTGGTCGAGGAGAACCTGACTGCTCCTGGCCCCGGCTTCTACGAGGGTTTCGACCGGGCAGCTGCCGCGGTTGTTCCGTTCACCCCCGAACGTGTTGCCGCCACCACACGAATCGACGCTGACATCATCCGTCGCATCGCCCGGGAGCTGGCCGCCGCCGGCTCAGCCGTGGTCTACGGTCGGGTCGGAACCTCCACTGTCCGCCACGGCACTTTGTCGTCTTGGCTGATAGACCTCATCAACGCTCTCACCGGCAACCTCGACCGGCCAGGCGGCGCAATGTTCTCCGAGCCTGCCAGCGGTCGTCCCCGAAAGCCCCGCGGGTTCCAAACCGGACGATGGTCGTCGAGGGTCAGGGGTCTGCCTGAGGTTCGTGGAGAGTTGCCTGCAAGCGTGATGGCCGAGGAGATCACCACACCCGGTGAGGGCCAGATCAAGGCGATGGTCGTCGTTGCCGGCAATCCGGTTGCGTCAACTCCCAATGCCGACCGTCTCGACGACGCCCTCGGCCAACTCGATTTCATGGTCTCGATCGACCTCTACCGCAACGAGACCAGCCGTCACGCCCATGTGATCCTCCCTGCAACGTCACCGTTGCAGAGGACCCATTACGACCTGGCCTTCACCGGGCTGTCGCTGCGCAACGTCGCCAACTACTCCCCTGCCATCTTCCCGAACGAGGTGGGCATGGAGGAGTGGGAGATCCTGTGCAAACTCGCCGCGATCGTCGCCGGTCAGGGATCGGACGTCGACGCCGCCGCCGTCGATGACTTCGCCTTCACCACCTATCTCGCGCACATGGTCGACGACAAGTTGTCCCCTATCCATGGTCGCGACGCCGGTGAGATCCTCACGATGATCGGCGACCGACGCGGCCCGGAGCGTTTCCTCGACTTGATGCTGCGCGCCGGTCCCTACGGCGATCGATTCGGTGAGGTTTCCGATGGTCTCACTCTGGCCAAACTGGAGACGGCACCCCACGGCATCGACTTCGGGCCGCTGCAACCGCGTCTTCCTGAGGCATTGTGCACTCCGACCGGCATCGTCGATCTCGCCCCACAACAGATCCTTGATGATCTCCCCAATCTGGAGGCAACGATCGACGCCAAGACCGACGGCAACTATCTACTTGTGGGTCGTCGCCATTTGCGGTCGAACAACTCGTGGATGCACAACATCGATGTGCTGGTGAAGGGACGCGACCGGTGCACACTTCTCATTCATCCCGATGACGCAGCAAACCTCGAGATCGACAATGGTCAACTTGCAGAGGTGGCGTCGGCGACAGGCAAGATCGTCGCAACGGCGGAGTTGACCGAGGACATCATGGTTGGCGTGGTCAGCCTGCCCCACGGCTGGGGTCATGACCGGGAGGGCATGGCCACCTCGGTGGCGACGGCGAGACCCGGCGTCAACTCCAACATCCTCAGCGACGAGAACGACCTCGACCCCCTCTCCGGCAACGCCACCCTCAACGCCATCCCGGTGACGGTCAGCGCCGCAGGCTGACATCGAGCCTCGGGACCTTTGGCACTAGTCGGTTTGGTGACGATGGGTCACGATGACCTGAGAAAGGGACGGCTATGGCTCGCACACTCTTCATCCTCAACGATGGGCCGTACGGAACGGAACGCAGCTACAACGGCTTGCGACTGGCGGGCTCGCTTGCCAAGCGAGACGGGGAGGTCGTGAAGAACTTTCTCATCGGTGACGCTGCCGGCTGTGCCCGTGCCGGGCAGAATGTGCCCAAGGGCTACTACAACATCGAGGTCATGCTCCGATCCGTGATCCGACGTGGAGGCTTGGTTGGTGTCTGTGGCACCTGCATGGATGCACGCGGTCTCGACGAAGATGGGCTGGTCGACGGGTGCCATCGGAGTTCGATGGGGCAGCTCACCGACTGGACACAGGAGGCAGACAATGTCCTCGTCTTCTGATCCGCTACTGAAGAGAACCCATCGGAAGGAAGCACAATGAACGACTCCAAAACAGTGGTAGTTCTCGGTGGTGGCGTGGGAGGGATTGTCTCGGCAATGGCCCTGCGCAAGCGGCTGCCAAGACAGCACCGGGTGATCATGGTTGACCGGGAGAGCCGCCACCTCTTCTCACCGTCTCTTCTCTGGTTGATGACCGGTTCACGGTCCGAATCCAATATCACCCGACCGGTCGAGAAGCTGAGCCGAAAGGGTATCGAGGTCATCCATGATGAGATCGTCGAGATTCTGCCGGAGACAAGACAGGTTCGTCTCGGCAGCGGACAGACACTGGATGCCGACCATCTGGTCGTTTCTCTAGGGTGCCGAGCTGGACCTGGACGCAGTTCCGGGACTCGCCGAGGTTGGACATTGTTTCTACACCCTGTCGGGAGCCACGAGCCTGTACGCCGCACTTACCGACTTCGAGGGTGGAAGGATCATCGTTCTGACCGCGGCGCCGGCCTACAAGTGCCCTGCCGCACCCTATGAGGCGGCCATGCTGATCAAGGATTTCTGCGGAAGAAGGGGCGTCGGCGCTGAGACCCAAGGTCGACCTGTATGCCGCCGAGCCGGCGCCCATGGGAGTAACCGGACCTGATGTTTCGGCAGCGGTGCGTCAGATGGTCGAAGACCAGGAGATCGGATATCACCCCGAGCATCAGGTGACCCACGTCGACACCGGAACCAACACTGTCTTCTTCGACAACGGGGTGAGCGCCGAATTCGACCTCCTCGCTTTCGTTCCACCGCACCGGCCGCCGGACGTTGTGAGCAAGACCGACCTGGTCGACGAAAATGGCTGGGTCACGGTTGATCGGCACACCATGGAAACGGGTCATCCGGAGGTATATGCCATAGGTGATGTCACCCGAATCCCGCTCAAAGTAGGAAAACCGCTGCCGATGGCGGGTGTGTTCGCCGAACGCCAGGCCAAAGTCGTTGCCCGGAACATTGTCACAGCCATCACAGGTGACGGAACTTCGACGAGGTTCGACGGCCACGGCGAGTGCTTCATCGAAACCGGCTCGGGCAAGGCAGGTTTTGGCAGCGGCAACTTCTACGCGGAACCATCGCCGCAGATCAATCTTCATCCACCGAGCCGTCGTTGGCACATCGGCAAAGTGCTGTTCGAGAAGAACTGGCTTCGACGCTTCTGATTCAGGAACCGACGGGCCCCTCGACAAACCAGGTGTTCATCATCCCTTTGCCCTTGACCTCGATGGGCTCGCGCGGCACGCATCGAAAATCGCTCCGGATCAGCTGGTGAGTTGCGGACGAGATGTGGATTCGTCCGGGCACCCCATGGGACTCCATACGAGATGCGGTGTTGACAGTGTCCCCCCAGATGTCATATTGGAATTTGTAGGTGCCGATGACACCCCCGACCACGGATCCTGAACTGATTCCGATGCGAAAGTCGGCTTTATGCCCGTGGATTGGTGGCAACGTCTCGAAATGGGCTTTCATGTCCAAGGCGAGAATGACGAGAGCTCGGGCGTGATCTTCCCGCTCAAACGGAACCCCGGCCGCAGCCATGTAGCCATCACCGATTGTGCGAATCTTTTCCACTCCGTGTTTTTGGACCAAAGAGTCGAACTCGGAATACACATCATTGAGCCAGGCGACCATTTCCTCGGGTGACAAGCTCTCAGCCAACGGGGTAAAACCCACGATGTCCGAGAACAGAACGCTCACCGAATCGAACCTGTCGGCAATGACACCCGAGTCGGCTTTGAGGCGTTCTGCGATCGGCGCAGGGAGGATGTTCAACAGCAGCTTCTCGGATTCGGCGCGCTCCGCGTCCAGGTCAGTCATCAACGCCCGGAGCAGGTTTGCATTTTGACCCTGCAATGTTTCGAGACTCAGTAGTTTCCCTTGCGTACGGGCGAGCCTCTTCTTGAGGGCCCTGTTCTCCCTCTCGAGTTCCTCGAGGTTCGCCTTCGAGCCGTCGTCGGTCACGTTCCGAGCAGGACCGTCACGCAGGTCTCGTTATGGAATCTCGGAGTGGAACCTTGCCCCAATGGCGAGATCTCACCGAACGCATAGAAGCCCGACACCGGTGTCTCTGAACCGATCCCCTCCCGAATACGCCTCAGTTCGTCACTTGTGCGTGAGCCAAGAAGCAGGTTTCTGACGACACAGGATGCGATCAGGGCTCCCTCAGGTTGAGACTCTTCTGGATACCCTTCCAGAGCTTCGTTGAACGACGAGTCGGTACCGGCGAGGATCTCGTCGGTCGATGCCATGGAGATGTGCACCGATGCGCCTTCGGGCACTGATCCGAGGAAGATGGCTGCCCCGTCCTCGTCGTCGTAGTCGACCGGTGCCCTGAGATAGTGACGATTGGCTTGCTCGTCGAACACCGCAAGAGGATTGGCTTGTGCGGGCTCGGCCACGCCGAGGTACCTTCGGTAGAATTCGGCCACGGGCTCATTGTCGATTTCGTAAACACGATCCCCTTCGGCCTTGGTGACAATTGCTTCCTGGCCCACCCCATTCCATCCGTGGGCTACGCCCATCGAAACCTTCAGGGGCCCGGTCAACAACAGCACAGGCAACGCGTCGGTGTAGACCTCGCCGTCGTAGAACTGCTTACTTCCGACCCATGGTGATTCCATCGGATAGTCCGGAACCGCCCCACCGCCAAAGACCGGCACGTCCGGACCCAACACCTTCCCAAGGGCGTTTGTGACGGAAGTCGGGTCTACGCCTTCCACGGAAGGGGTGGTGATACAAAGGGCGACCTCGGTACCTGGGCCAGCACCCGCGGCCTCCATTGCCTCCGCAGCGGCGGCGTCGACATCGTGAGTGACATTCCTGCCCAGTCCGGCGGAGAACTCCACGACATCAGATGCAAAAAGGGTGAGAGTCGTCGAGCCTTCGGCGAAGTCCAGCGCCGACGACATCGGAGCCAGTGTCGTACATCCGATGAGCTCGAGATTCGGATAGGAATCGTTGATGAGGCGAAGCAGGGACTCCAGGTCGAGATCGTGGCTGGCGAGGAGCCATCCTGCCTGAGGCTCCAGATCGCCCAGGGCCTCGTTGCACCGCTCGATGAGGTCGGCCGCAGCCAGATCGGCTTCAAACTCCTCAGTGTGGCCAACGGCCATCTTCAGCATCGCGAACTCCACGTCCTTCCCATTCGGAACTGTAATCGCAGGGTTTCCCAGAGGAATCGGGGCTCCCGGGCGACAAGGAGTTACCACGTTCTGACGGCACAGACCCGCCTTCTAATGTGAGGCCCGTTGACGCTGTATGTCCATGCGCACAGAGGTCTATCTGACCGAACGCGTTGGGGCCGGCACAAGCCTTCCATGGACGTTCGAGGAGATGACCAGAAGGTGGGCACGAGTCAGCTGCCGAGCGTAGGACCAGGACGTGTGGAACATGACCGCACCGGGTCTGGTTGTCTCAACCGGTGATTGATCGGCGAAGACCTCGGCTGAGTATTCGTGTGACGGCTTTAGCCCTGGTGCTGGCCGCATGTGGGGGCGCTGGCACCGGGGGCAATACGACTGGGACTTCAACCGCTGCGCCCGACACCACAACGGTTGATCCAGCAGCGACGACACTTCGCTCGCCGGATGATGAGTCCATCACTTTCTCGATGGCGGACGGCTGGACATCCGTTCTCCTGGGGCCCGGTGTCAAGCCGGTGCTGGCAATCGGTCCATCCGGTGATCCCGGTGTGGCCTGGCTTCTCGAGAAGATCGGCGAAGGATTCGTGGCCTTTGCCGAGCCCGGCGACGACTGGGACGTCCAGATCCTCTTGGAAGGTTATTTCTACGGTCCAATCGGTCTGTCTTACGCTCCCGACGGCGCGCCCAACATCGTCATCCACGACCACCAGGCCGATCAGTTCGACCAAAACCTCGGCGACCTTTCGCTTCTCGTCCGAGACGGGTCGAACTGGATCCAAGACACGGCCAATGATCCCGGCCACGACGGTTGGGATTCGACCGTAGCCATCGGAGACGACGGTGTGGTTCATGCCGCCGGCGTCGATCCGGCTCAGTTCGGATCGACCGACGGTGTCGAGTACTACCGCAACGCGGGCGACGGATGGGAAGTGTCTCAGATTGGAAGTGGCCCGATTCCTTACCAGTACAACGTGAGCCTGGCACTTGACCCGAAGGGATCACCGAGTATCACCTATTACAACGACACCGACCAGGACCTGGTCTTTGCCAGTCTCGTCAATGGATCGTGGGTCCTGGAGCGAGCCGCCGAAGAAGGGGACGTAGGGAAGTACTCGTCTCTCGCCTACGACCGGGCAAGCTCGCCCCGCGGTCACCTTCTTCCGTCAGACCGGGGCCACTGAAGGAGAAGTCGTCTTCGGGACGCGCGGCGATGACGGCTGGGCCCTCGAAACCGTCGGACAACTCGCTGCCTTCTCCGAGCACAACGCCCGACGCAACTCGTCGCTTGCCTTCGACAGCGCCGGCAGGGCCCATGTGGCGTTCTCCGACACCGGCGGGGTTTGGTACGCCGTGCGGGGAGAGTCAGGTTGGGAGACCCGGCAGATCGTCTTCGCCGAGCTTCCTCTGGGCCAACTCGTTTCGCTTGCGATCGACGCAGACGACCGACCCCACATTGCGATCTACGAGATCACTTCAGCCCAGCCTCTCGACGGCTCGGTCGCATACATAACCACCGAATAGCGGATACAAACGCTGCCCCAGCTCACCTCTGACCGGGAACTCGAGGATCGGCTGTCGAGGCCCGGACACGACTCGAGCGGCTCTGGCAGCCCTCCCGACACGGAAGCGGTCTGACCCGGAACGATCAGCAGCGGCGGCGCTCGTCGGGCCCGCCCTGGGCAATGCGAGCGCAGGCCGAAGGCCGGCGCCAGTGCGTAGTCTCGCCGGCTGGCAACGATCAAGGGAGACCAACGTTGAGCAGTACTCCAGACGTCACGGAGGTCGATCCGGTTGGACACAAGGTCGTCTTCGAGAACGAGCACGTTCGCATCCTCGAGGTGCGCAACCCCACCGGACAGGTCATCCGACATCATTCTCATCCGCCGAGAGTGGTCGTGGCGATCGGCCCCTACCGCATCCGATCGGTCGACTCCGAGGGTGCCGAGTCGACCATCGATCGCCGACCTGGCGAGGCAACCTGGGTCGACAGCGAAGAGCACGAAGCGGAGATCCTCATCGGACCAACTCATGTGATCGAGGTGGAAGTCAAAGCCGCCCGCTGACCCTTCCGCGGCAAGACACAGCGCTCAAACGACAGTCAGCAACTCGGTCTCCGAAATGGAGCTCATGGTGGGCAGCCGCCCCTCTCCTGTTGAGAGAGCCTGACCCCTGCGGGATCTATGAGAGGTGGACCGTGGTGACATTCGTGGAACTCCCACAATTCCCTACGCTCGTCGTGTGCGGACGGGACTTCTTGCCAGATTGAGCCCTTGGCGCCACGCTGCTGCTGGTAAGCGTGGGCGGATTCACCCAGAGGCAGCGGCAGTGGTTATGGCTGCGCCGACCGATGGCCTTTGTGTGAGGACGGGCTCCTCGGTGGTCTGCTCCCCCGCTGGGAGTATCACATGGTCATCGAGTGGACCCACCGTTGGCTGGCGGCTCTAGTCGGGGTTCTGGCGATCGCCACCGCGGTCAGCGCCTGGCGAAATCTCCGACACCGCTCCGATGTGGTGATCTCCCGCAATTGCCGCCGTGGTCGTGATCGGCATTCAGGCCTGGGTCGGACGACTTGTGATCAAGGGTGACCTCGCCGCCGACCTCGTCTCACTTCACCTTGGGATCTCGATGGTCGTCGTCGCCCTGCTGACCGTCGTGGTGGTCGCCACCGGCCTTCCCCAGATCGAACCCGAGCCGTCGGGGCGTCGACGGGGATGGACGATTCGAGTCGGGGTCGCCGCCACTGGCTCGTTTCTGCTGATCATCCTGGGATCAGTCGTGCACAACCGCTACTTTCCCGGATGGCCATTGATGGACAACACCCTGGTACCCGACCTGTCCAATACGATGGCCGCCGTCCACTATCTGCATCGGCTGATGGCAGGGGTCCTGCTGGGATATCTCGGCTACCTGATACTCGTGAGCAGCCGGTTCGGAATCTCCGCCGGCGAAAAACGCCTGATGGTGACCGCTGGAACGGTCTATCTGGTCAATGTCGCCCTGGGTGCGGCACACGTCTTCACGATGGTGAGCTCGGCCTTTCTCGTCTCAGCACATCTAGGTCTGGCGGCTGCGGTGTGGTCTCTGCTGGTCGCATCCACAACCTTTTCGATCCTCCTCCAACGTGTTCCCATAGCCCGCTAGTGGTCTGTCGCTCAATTGATGCCGTGGTGTCACCGAGTCATCGGCGTCTTCTGGCCAGGACGCACAACGAAGGCGCAGCCTTAGCTGCGTCGAGGCGGAGGACGCCGCCAGAGGCGTCGAGGGCCGGTGAGACCGGGTAGCTATTTGGGCGACAGGCCACTAGCCACCTCCGGGCCTTGTGGAAGGCCTAATCGTGGGACCGCTCCTCTCGGCGGGTGATTCCATATACGACGACAAGGGCCAGGGCGATTGTCAGAAGGAGGAGAAGGACCTGGGAACTCACCGACTCCTCGCCTGGAAGGCTGGCCACATCGTCAACGAGCCGAAGCTCGATGAACGAGGCGATGGACTTCTGACCGTTGCGATCACCCGCTTCCCCGTTCCAAACAGCAAATGCAACCGGTGTCGCTTTGCCAATCTCGAATGAGGTCAACTCCGGGTCAACCGACTCGAACTCACGAATGAAGAGAACACGCCACTGACCGTTGTTCCAGACACCACTCCCTTCGACATTCTGAACATCAGAAGTCGTCAGAGTGCCAAAGCCCTCGGCCACGAGATTCTCCACGGGAGTGGTCCTTTCTCGTTGGGCAACGATGTTTCCGGCAGCCTCAGCCGTAGCAAATAGAGGGTCATCAGAGTTCTGATATGTGTCGGCGTAGGTGTCACCCAGTCGATCCTGGATGGTCTCGAATCCCGATTCGATGTCAGCCTGCCAAACCGCTTTCCATTGCCAGATATTCACTGGAAGGCCTGCGCCCCCCATTGTGTAAGGAGCATCGACGCCACCTATGGGGAACTGCACCGCAGCCGCATCCGAGAATAGGTCGCTTCCGGCAACGGACGCATCAGCCGCCTCGTCATCCCACTCGACCAGAAGATACATCCACCGCCCGTCGTGAAGAGCCCTTGCTGTGATCGCGCTGACGGTGCCGCCACCAAAGGGCGGCGCGATGTTCTGAGCGGAGAGCGGAACAATCTCCGCGGTAGGGGTCTCCCAGATGTCTGCCCACGGATCGTCAGCCGGAATAGGCTCCTCGGTGCGCGGGCCGGTGAGGGTCAGTGTTTGGGATCTCACGGGAAAGAGGCCGAGAACCCCGACAACCACGGCAAGTGCCACTGCACCGATGAAGACAACCCGAACGGCCGTTGAGTTAGCCGGGAGTCGCCACGAAGTCATCCTTCGCTTCTCCTCCCTGTGGCAACTGGATCATCTCTTCAATCGATCCCTCGATGATTGGACAGGTCAGATCGCCAGGCTCGTCGGCGATGAGGACCGGGTCGTCGCGATATCGATCGATCGTCCCGAGTCTCAGATAGAGCTCCTCGGCAGCGATGAACGCAAGTAACAACCACCCCGCTCGTTCGTACCAGGTACCTGCGCCGGTAATCACGATGCGTTGACCGATATGTGGGGCCCAACGGGCCAGGTGCTCGCGCATGAAGGTCCGATGCCCGTCACGGCATATCGCGACATGATCGCGCTCACCAAGGCCTCTTGCGTGAGCTTCCTTGAGGGCGAGCAGGTAGCAAAACTCGAGTTCCATCGCCACGTGGTCAGACCGATCGTTCTCGGCGTTCACACCAAAGGCTCGATAGAACCCCGCAATGTCGGCCTGATGGTCGACCTGTTGGAAAAGGTGTTTGGCGCTGAAAGCGGTTTCGTGGACGGGACAGTCCTCTGAGTAGCTGAGGGTGAACACACGCTGGTAGGAAGCCTCCAGGGTTGGCTGATCTACGCTTTCGAATGACACGGCCAACATCTGCACTTCTTTGGCAACTGTCGGGGTGATCAGATCGGCAGCCACCGGAGCAAACTCCAGAGCTTCGCCCAGTTTCTCGACCGTCTCCGCCGTCGGGTATGAGTAGGCAAGCGCGAGCAGCCGATAGATCGTTGCCCGTGCCAGAGCCCGTTCTTCGCCGGTGGCTCGCTTCACGTAATCATCACCTCAGATCGAGTTGAGATATTGGATTGGTCGTTCGAATTGCTCTTCGATCACACTGACTCGAACCAGCTCTTCCCCATCTTTTCCATATCCGACAACGGTGTCGTTGAACACTTCGAGGGGCTCGCCATTGACGTTGATCTCGAAGACCTTCTCGCCCTTGATGACGTCGAAGTCGAACACGATCATTTGGCTGGCTCTGAAAAGTTGTAGGACTGCCTGAGCGGTCCGCGATGGTCGCTCATAGGCGGCGATGGCCTCGTCCACGCCGGGACCGAACATCTGTTTCAGGTACGGGCGGGGCACCCACCGAGGCGGGATGTAGTAGACGTTCGGCTCGGTACCGAACTGTGGATAGAGAGGTAGGGCCATCTGCTCCTCACGGACGAGGAAGTACAGCGGGTTGGTCGGCTCCGGTTTCCAGGCGCCCGTGCCGTCGACGGGCACCAAACCCTGGAGGCGAATCTGGCCCGGACAGACGGCCATGCACCGAGTCTCCATCGGACGTCCTTCGGAGAGGGGGTCGGTGCCCTCGACTCTGGGGAAAACACCCAATGCACTTCTCCGAGACACGGGTGTCCGGGTCGATACATCGGCTTCTTGTACGGGCACTGCTCGACACATTTGCGATAGCCGCGGCAACGCTCCTGGTCGATGAGAACGATGCCGTCCTCAGGACGCTTGTAGATCGCGTTGCGGGGGACAGGCGGAGACGCACGCCGGATATGTGCAGTGGTTGCAGATCCGCTGGAGGTAGAAGAACCACGTCTTGTGCTCGGGAAGGGTGACTCCTTCACTCAGAGGAACGGTCGCCGTCGGCGAGTCTTCGTGGATGTTGGGTGATGTCCACTCCTCGTCGGTGGGGATGTAGCCCACCGCCTGCTGACCCGCATCGGCAGCCTCATAGATGGTGGCTCCGTCATAGGTGCCGTACGGCGCATCCGGACTCTGGGATCCGGACCACTTCTGTCCCCCCGGGTTTGCCTGCTCGATCAGATCGAGGGTCTTGACATCCCAGTGATGTGGATATCCGCCGTATGGCTTGGTTTCGACGTTGTTCCACCACATGTCCTCCTGGCCCCGGGAGAAGGTCCAGGTCGACTTGCAGGCAAGACTGCAAGTCTGACATGCCAGACACCGGTTGATATTGAAGATCGCCGCGAACTGCCATTCAGGGGGAGCAGTATTGAAGCGATAGTTCATGTCCCGACCGAGTTGCCAGTTGTACACCTCAGGCATGGCCATGCTCCTCATTTGTCTCGACCGGAGTTCCAGGGACCGAGGACCTCGTCGATGATCTTGGCGACGAAGTCGGGGCCACGTGTTTGGTATACGTGATAAGTGGCTACGTAACGGGGCTTGCGGAACATTGTCGTTATCCGGTCACGTGACCAGCCGATTCGGGCAAATTCCTCGACGAAGGTTCTCGCCATCGCCGCGGTTCCGTCGTGACCCGGTGTCGAGAGTTCGACCGCAGATGCCACGTAGGGGTCCGTTGCCTCTGCGGCCTTGAGGTGACCTGAGGGGATGATTGCCTTTTTCGGCATCGGAAGCGGTTGCCAGCTCATGTCAGATACTCCCCTCCGAGATAGCGGAGCATGCGTTCGTCCTCGTTGCCCGGCGACATTCCCGTCGTCGCCGGTGCCCAGACTCCGGAGCCACCCAGGCCTCCGTCCTCCGCCTTGGAGATTCGCACCAGCGTTTCTTTCGGAACGGTGTTGATGGCGTGGTTGTCAGCCTCTCCCCCAAACATGAAGTTGAATCCGATCTTCGATTTGTGAAAGAGCGTGTCAGTCTGATGCATCGGCATGGCCCAATCGCGGGTGACGCTCTGGTGAGATCCATATCGGTAGCTCGACTGATAGCCGGTATCTTCAGACACTGCACGGCCGTCGGGTCGCGTCTCATGGGCCTTCACGGTCTTCTGGGTTGCCAGCCAGTACCCGTGTTTGGCCATCAGGACGTTGTCGGGGTACGCAGCGTTGAACTTCACCCGCAGCATCAGCCTCGCAACCTTGTGGAAAGGGTCGCTGGTGTCGTTGGGGTCGTAGTTGGGGTAGGGACGATCGATGGGGTTGGCGTCAATCCATGCGTAGTCCCCGTCGGCTAGCCCGAGGTCTCTGGCGGCGTCCGGGTTGATGTGGACTTCGCGATCGCCGACATGGGCGTACCTCTTGTCCCGGCGGTGGGGATCGGCGAAATTGGAGCCCCAAAGGACCTCCCAGTCGGTGACCGCCCACCCCGAGTGGGTGGTGTGACGGGTTTTGGGAGTCAGGAAATAGAACTTGTATCCATCTTCCCACAGGGGGTTGGTGGTGTTCTTCACCTCGGACCATGGCAGTCGGATGTTGCGAATAGTGCGCATCTCCGGATCCATCTCGTCGGGGGCAATCCCATAGTCCTCGGGGCGGATCAGGGTGTTGGTTGAAACAATGACGTTGGGGAGATACGGCGTCGCCTCCGGGCCCTCACGGTGAACTATGAAATTCTCCCCGTATTCGATGGCTTCGGGGATGTCGACGTAGGCGTTCATCCGACCGGTGTCGGTCCAGAACGGCAGGTTGTCGTTCATCTGCTCCCAGAAGGGGATCCGCGGGATAGGTCCGGAACATCATCAGGGCGGCACCGGGTTCGCCGTATTTGCCGGCCCGGATGTCGTCGACCTTATAACCGCGGGTGGTTGCCGAACCGTCGAGCAGACGCTGCATGTAGATCTCTGCGTTGTCTTCGAGGACGAACTTCCAATAGTCGACGAACCGCTGGGTCATCGAGGTTCTCTCCGAGTCGTTCCGCGACTTTGGCCATGATCATCACGTCGTCCACCGAGTCGAACAGCGGATCGATTCCGTCGCGGCCCCAGATCTGAAGGAAGGGATTGGAACACGACGCGGTCACTTCCGAAGTCTGAAACTCGACCCATGAGTTGGCTGGAAGCACGAAGTCGGAAAGTTCACAAGACGAGGTCATTTCGATGTCCTGAGTGACGATCATGTCGACGTGGGGGTTGACGTCTCGGATCACCATGTATGCGTGCTTGGCGTTGTTGATCAGGTTGACGTTGGTAGTCCAGATCACCTTCGTCGGTGTGGGCATATGGGTGTCGCCGGTGAAGTTCTTGCGCCCGAACTTAGGTGTCTCCACGATCAAGGGCCCTGTCACCATGATCCCAATATGCGGGTTCCTCATCCTTGGCGTAGTTGCGAACCACGACGTCTTTGCCGTCAACATTGGGATCGAGAGTCGGGTTGAAAGGATCCTCGGCAACCCACCCCTTGAAACCGGGCCCGGACCACTTCGTCGACTGAAACAGAGCTGCCTTGTAGTTCCCGGCCCATGTGTGGCTACCTGCTCCGGGTTTGCCGATATTGCCCGTCAACATGAGCGGCAGGTAGGTGGCCCTGTTGTGCAACGTCGCGTGGAACCAGTGGTTGATGCCCTCGCCCGTGTGAATCGAGACCGGTTTGATAGTCGCGATGTCGTTGGCGAGGCGTTCGATCAGGTGGGGCGGTGTGCCGGTGATTTCTGAGGTCGTAGCCAGGTCATAGTCTTGAAGGTGGTCGCGGTAGGCCTCCCAGACTGTCAACACCTCCACTTCCGTTCCGTCAACGAGACGGACCGTCCCCCTGTGATCGAGGGCCGGATCGATGCCGGCCTCGATCATCCGCTCTCCAAGCTCATCGCGTGTAATGGCTGCCAGACCACCCCGTTCTTCGTCGTAAACGACCTGATCGAAACCCGATTTGCTCGTATTGCTCTTCGGTGAGGCTCTGCTCAGCGAAGCTCGGACCGTCCGGTTTCAGTCCGGGCGAGTAGCCGGCGAAGACATCTTTGGCCCGGAGACGCTCCAGGTTGTCGGTGCGAATCAGGAACGGAAAGTCGGTGTAGGCCTTGACAAAGTCGACGTCGTAGAGTTCTTGATCCATCAGGATTTTGGTGATCGTGAGAAAGATCGCCGTGTCGGAGAGCCCGGGTCGGACCGGGAGCCAATAGTCCGACTTCGAGGCGGGAGGGCTGTATTCGGGGGCGATTGTGACGATCTTCCCGCCCTGTTCGATGATGTTGGAGAACCAGTGCGACTCGGGCATCTTGTTCTCCACCAGGTTCTTGCCCACCTGAATAGTCAGCTTGGAATTCGCCAGATCGTTGAAATCGGGCTCTGATGTCTGCAAACCGTGAACAAAGGGATGGCCGGGGGCCTGGTCACCATGCCACGTGTAGTTCGACCAGTTTCGCCCTGCTTTTGCCTCGTCGGGGCCTACATCGCGAACGTGGGTATCTACCAGGGCGAGGGTGTTCGACATCCGATACATGCCGTACTTGCCGATGACACCCAACAGGCCCATGCCACCACGTAGCTTCATCGTCCGGGTGCCGGCTCCGCCCATCTCCTCGACCATCTCAGGTTGATAACCCTCGGCGATGAGACGTCGGGCGCCCTCGTCACCCGAGTACGCCTCGGCAACGGTCACCAGGCCTCTTGCGATGTAGTCGTACGCCTCATCCCAGGTGACCCTCGTGAAGGTGTCCGTGCCTCGACTTGTGAAGAGATAGGACACCCGGTTCTCTGGCGTCAACTCCGGGAAACCGTCGTCGGCCCACCGTTTCCAGCCGGCGCGAACCATGGGAAACCTGAGCCGATAAGGCCCGTAAACCCGCCGATGGAAGGTCTGGCCCTTCTTGCACCCCCGAGGGTGCCATTTGACCGAAGACGTGTTGCCCAAGCTGGTCGGCGTAACGGCCGACGTCATAGTTCGGCTCGATTCGTTGGATTACACCGTTGCGGTTGAACGCCCGGAGACGGCAGGCGTGGGTGTCATTTGGCGAGCAGATGAAGGTGAAGCTCGAGTCATATGCGTACTGGTCGCGATAGACCGCTTCCCAATCCCGGAACGGGATAACTGTCGAGCGGATTGTCTGCCGCTCGAATCGCCTGAAAATTGTGAAACAGCGGATAGGTGGCGGCGCCGACCGTCGCCGTCGCGCCCCATGATGAGGAACTCGCGCCGCGATACACCCCTCAGCGCCATGACAGTTCTCCTCTCGTTGGTGGCTGTGCGCCCAAGGTGACCAGAGCCAAAAGACCAGTCACGCTGTGATGGACGAGAGTCGCTCGACACCGGCGACCAGAAGAAGGACCAGGGCCGGCTGCGAGATGGCGAGTAGCTCGATCAGACGAGCCCAGATCACGAGCAGGTACCCGGCGGCGGCGGCGGCCGTGATATACTGCGATTGATGGGGAGCCACAACATCGCACCTGTCGACGACAACGCAATCAAAGGGCGTGTAATTCGACGTCAGCAACACCGTGGCCATTCCGGCACCAGCTGCCAGGCCAACAAGAGGAGCCCAGTCTGGCATGGGATGAGCGAAATACCGCCAAAGCAAGGAGGACGACCGCCAGGACCACGGCTGCTTCGCCCACGGCCCTGACTGGCAAGGTGCGCTACCGATGCCCAGACCGCTGAGCGACCACTGTCCTGTCACCACAGCCAATGTCACTGCCCAGAGTGCTCCGGAATACAGAAGCGAAGCCC
>PVMK01125628.1_pt1 | contig 25315 bp, 26 predicted proteins | sample 1853481 | NCBI WGS metagenome assembly PVMK01 (sample SAMN08533507, study PRJNA380276) | Marine sediment metagenome, whole genome shotgun sequencing project.
CGTTCACTGCCTCGACCTCCTCAGGCAGCAGATGATGATTTCCTTAGTTTATAACTCCACTATTATCCTACTCGATTGTGTCCGACACCCGCCAGACGCTAAGCCCCCCCCAAGAGCATCTCCTAAACTGGAACGTTACTGACACGTGCAGTAGGCAGTCAGCGGCGATAGCTTCCACCCAGATCCCATGCCAGGCAGCGATTCGGGCAACCACGAATGGAGATACCAGATCCGGACCAGCGATCTGTCCACGCTCATCGGACTGCTTGGCGGCAGTCCCGGAGACGACATCATCGATCTTCTTGCAGAGAACTTCACGGGGTCTGAGCTGATGACTTCGAAAGGATCGTTAGCGAGGGCGGTATCGAGAAGGTGGGCTACTGGTGTTGGCCGTGACGCTCGCCAACTCACGGCTCGCTGAGTCGTCTCATCCGTTGCCCCTTGGAACGGTCGTATCCGACGGTGGGGCTCAGTCAATAGAACCCGTCCTACCGCGGTATAACTGACCTCGGAACGGCCCACAACGGCACATCTGCGCGCCCATGCCGATGCAGCACGTCTCGTCGCATGAACCGTGAGAGACGCTACGCCTGTGCCGGTCACGTCCTTATCCGATCCGTGGCCAATGTTTGACACAGGTTTGACATGAGCGTTTCCGGTGACGTCGGGCGCGAGAAAACCCTCGGCACATGTAGGGATGCCAAGGGTTTTCTTCGTAGCGGGGGCAGGATTTGAACCTGCGACCTTCGCGTTATGAGCCCGAAGCGTGTTGTTTGTCTGGTATCGTCATGGCCGTACAAATGCTGTTAAACACTGAGGTTCAGAGCAATCTGTGAGGTCGCGTGTCGAGTGGTCGCGGGCAGTCACTCCAAGTTCCGTTAGAAACACACCTGCCTCGAACTCGGAAGTCTCAAATCTCGTGTTACCCATTGGTCGCCATGTGGAGGCTCGACTGTCTGACCAACGGATTGACAGTCCGCCTCACGCATCTGGCGTCGAGGCACACTGCAGTACGGTTCCAGTGTTTGGCCCTATGACACAACGGTTCTACTCCATCAGCAGTTCCTGACACTCGTCAACGCGTCTCAATGTATCGCGCCCTATTCGCGCCCCGAAGAACCACCTACGATTCCCCGAGCGAGTTCAGGAACGCCTGGAGTCCGTCTTCGGGAGCGCGTCCTGTATGTTTGCCAAAGTCACAAGGATCGACGGATGCGGCATTACCGCGCGCAATTCCCACCGTTGGCTTCCCCACAGCACGTATCGGCCCACCAGCTATGACTGCGGTGAATCCGCTCCGGGAACGAGCGTGTATCGGAAGGTGATGCAGCCGGATTCTTCATTATCGCAGTAATACGAGTCGAACTGAACCAGGGCGTCCCTGTCCTCACCGGTTCGGACGAGATAGGTGTTCGGTTTGGCTGACACGATGTGCGATATGAACGAATATGTGTACCAGCGGCTTGCGGCCGGGTTCTCCGGCTCATCTTCATCATCACCACCGAGAACGTCCACAGAAAACGCGACCGACACGGGCATAGTCGCCTCGCCAAGGGGAAGCTCACCCAGATCGGCCGCGCCGCCGGGTCCCGAGGGGTTCGTGACACCTGAGTTCGTAAGAAGCTTTGTTCGGCTGAACGCCAGATCCCAGCCAAGTTCTGAGGCGTCACCTTCGACAACTCTGCCCTCGGTAAAGTCGAAGAGCGCCAACACATCCGGATCCCTGGCGTCAACTGTGTACCGGATGATCTCCGACGGTTCGGGCGTCGCCTCTTCACCGGATACGGTTGCCGGTGCTGGTGACTCGAGCACACGGGCCTGAGCATCGGGCGCGAATCCCTCTGGCTGTGGCTGAAAGCTCCCCCAAACGAACAGCCCAACGATACCTACCACGACGACCGCTGGGAGACCGACGAACCACGTCGCCCTGGTGCGCCACCAGCGCTTCCTTTCGATCAGCTCGCTTCGCTCTCGATGTGCTTCCACTTCCGGTTCCGGCCATTCGGTGGTCTGCTCCATCACTTGATCGTAGAACCAGCCCCATCGCCGTGACTAGGGCCAAAGTGCCCTAAAGACGTGTCGAAGGTCGATGGTTCCGCGTCTACCACCCGCTTTCGCATCTCGGGACCTGGCGGGCTTCAGTCGGTGGACCAGTTCTCGGGGGCATATCTCGTTCTGCGTTCGGCTTCGATGTTCGCCGCGTAGGCAGCCACCTCAGTGCGCGACGTCATCTCGAGTTTCGAGAGGATGTGCGAAACGTAGTTCTTGACTGTCTTGTCCGAGAGAAACATCTCTTCAGCGATCCGCTTGTTCGATTGACCCTGGGCAAGGAGGTCGAGCACTTTCTTCTCCTGAGAACTCAATCGATCAAGCTTGTGTCGGGCCTGTCCGTGTAGGCGGATCCTGCTCATGACGACAGCATCAAGAACCTCTCCGAAGACTCGCTCACCCTGTCCGACTCTTCGAACGGCGTCGATGAGCGCTGCTGAATCGACGCGCTTGAGTATGTAGCCGGACGCGCCGGCGTCGTACGTCTCGATCAACGCATCCTCGTCGGCGTAGGAAGTCAGGATGAGCACTCCCGTCGTAGGCCATCTCTCCTTGATCTCGCGACAGGTGTCGATCCCCGATCCGTCGGGTAGCCGGACATCGAGAACGACGATATCGGGAAGATCCAGCCCCACTCGTCGTATCGCCTCGCTCGACGTACCAGCTTCACCAATGACTTCGAGATCCTCCGCGTTGTTGAAGACAGACCTCAACCCTGCGCGAACGACATCGTGATCGTCCACCAGAAGGATGCGTAGAGTGGTTCGGCCCATTGCATCAGCATATCGAGAAGCCAGCCCAGGTTCTGGCTTCGATCGCGCTCTATGGTGAGATGTGTGACAAGCGCACAGTCTCGGATCGATGATCTGCTGCTCCTGATCGAGCGCGCCTCATCGATCGTCCAACAGGCGAACCTGCAATCACTTCTCGACACAACCATCGACACCGCCATCGAGCTCACGGACGCCCGGTATGGAGCTCTTGGAGTGGTGAACGAACACGGACGGATTGTGGAGTTTCATCAAAGGGGTGTCGCGGATTCGCTTGCCGACAGTATCGGTCACGCCCCAATCGGTCGCGGCGTTCTTGGCGACATCACACGTCATGGGACCGTCGTGCGTGTGGAGAATATCGCCGAGCACGCCGGATACACGGGCATGCCATCGGCCCATCCCGACATGTCGTCCTTCCTGGGTGTGCCGGTCAAGGTGAGGGACAGGATCTTTGGCAATCTCTATGTCACGGAGAAGCCCGGCGGTTTCAACGAGCAGGATGAGTTCGCCATCAAGGCTCTAGCCGTGGCTGCTGGCGCCGGTATCGATTCGATCCGCATGGCCGAGGAACTACGAGACAACGCGGTGAGAGAGGACCGCGATCGAATCGCCCGCGAAGTCCACGACTCGATCATTCAGAATCTGTTTGCGGTTGGTCTTCGGCTTCAGGCGCTTTCGACAGACGGTGCCGATGCTCCCAAATTGCGCGATGCGATGGACAGCGCCGCGGTTGCCATCGATGCGTCAATCGCTGAACTCCGTAGGCTGATATACGACCTCCACGGTGATCTACCGACGCGAGGTTCTCTCGCGGCGGAGATCGAGGAGTTGGTTGAACGGCTAGGTGGACTGTACGACGTTCCAGTCGTGGTCACCGCCAATGGTCGGATCCCTGAACTCGACACTTCGTTGATCGACGATGCGCTCCAGATCGTCAGGGAAGCCGTTGCGAACTCGCTTCGCCATTCAGGCGCAACATCGATCACGGTCTCGTTCTCTGCTGATGAACGATCACTTCTCTTGTCGATCGTGGACAATGGTCATGGCTTCGATGTTGCCAACGCACCTTGGGGGCTTGGTCTTACGAACATGAGGACGAGGACTCGGCGAGCGGGCGGCAAGCTGGTCATCGATTCCAATCACGGCAGCGGCACATCCGTTGAGGCACAGATACCCGTGGTTGGTGTGACCGACGCAGTCCCTTAGTCGCCGTCCTTCAGAATTGCGTAGATCTTCTCGAGATCCTTGTCTGAGATCGTTCCCTCACCATACGAGGGCATACCCTTTGGCCCCTCTCGCACGTCGTCGGCAAAACCGCCGAAGGATCCTATCTCGCCCACCAGAGCGCCCCCGACCACCGCTCCTTGACCCCTGAGCCCGTGACATGCGGCGCATGCGTACTGGAAGTAGAGGACGCTTCCGTCCACAAGCGGATCTCCCGTCCGCGCATTGGAATCGTCGTCGAGTCCGAAACCCTCATATACATAGGACACGCCGAGATAGTTGACAACTGTGCGATCGTATCCGTCTGGGTCGGTGATATGCGTGTTCGATACGGGCGCTCTGACGAACACGATCACCATGCCAACCGCCGTAATAATCGCGGCGGATGCGAGCGCTACGCTGATCCACATCGACCCATCCTCCGAAGCACCTATATCGGCACCCCTGCCAGCCCATCCAACGCGCACGAGGTTGACCGCCGCCAGGGCAATCAGGAGCCAAACACCGGAAATCACCACGATCACCAGTGTGCCGTTCACGAACGGGATCCTGACTCCGGTCTGCTGTTGGTAGAGCTGCTCGCCACCTGCTTCAACTGCGATCGTGAACGTGTAGGGTTTCACCGGGTCACTATCGGGTCCGAGATACACGACCTGCATCTCCCCGTTGTCGTCAGCACGCTGCTGGTAGGTCATGATCGCGGTCCCGGTGGCGTCAGTCACTGCCGTTGCGAGTTCGACCCGACCCGATTCACCGGCTATCGAGGCTTGATACGTCACTGCGACCTCGGCGCCCTCCAATGGAGTGCCGTCCTCGTGCAGCAAAGCCTTGATCTCGACGTCCTGCCCGACTGAGACTCGTTCAGGAGCTCCAACCGCAATCTCGATCTCGGCGGCGAACGCCGGCACAGCAGTCATCGCAACTGCTGCAATGGCGATCAACAAGGTCCTGATCCAGGTTCCAATGGGCACTCGCGCGTGACTCACGAGGCATCTCCTTCGGTTGTTTGCCCGTGGTCCGGCGCGTTCTCGACGGACGCTGCCGCGGTCTGCACCCCCGTTGTCGCCATGGACTCTTGAGCGAGACTCGCCTCCACGAAGACGGCCTCGTGTTCTTCGGTCATCTCCCACACGGCGAGCATCGGGAAGATCTTGATCGCAATGGTGATCAGGAGGCAGAAGAGTGCCAATCCTGCCGCGAATATCGACCACTCTACGAAGGTAGGTGCGTAGCTGGCAGGCTCATAGGGCATCAGAGGAACGCGCAAGCCCGTGACGACGATGAAGTAGCGTTCGAGGAACATCGCAATGTCTACAAGGATCGCAGCGGCGACCACGCCAGCGATCGTCCGGGTCTTCGGAATCAACATCAACACGACTGGCCCTATGAGTCCGCCGATGATGTAGAACCAGAACATGACGGCGAAGTCCTCGATGAATAGTTGTCTGAAGGCGAACTCTCCAGCTTCTTCGAGCTTGAAGCCCTCGGTCAAGTATTCGTTGATGTTGATGTAGATCATGAAGGCACCGAACGCGGCGAGGAGATAGCCGAGGTAGACGAAGTGCTTCTCGGTGAGGTACTCCTCCCAGTGGTAGATCCTCCGGAGGATCGCCATGACGAGGATGAGCGTCGCGACCCCGCTGAAGATCGCTCCTGCCACGAACAGGACACCGAAGATGCTCGAGTTCCATCCGACACGGAGCGTCATCGAGAAGATCCATGACACGACCGTGTGAACGGAAACAGCGATTGGGATGATGATCAGCATCATGATCGTGATTGCCTTGCCGAGGTGCTTCAGCTGGCTTGGTGTCCCTCGCCAATCGAGGGCGAGTGTTTCATAGAGGAAGCCACGCACAATCCCAACCTTCTTCGAGAGTCTGTCTCGGTACAGTGCGAGGTCGGGAATCATGGGCGCGTAGAGATAGATGATGCTTGCAGTCAGATAGGTCGTAATGGCCATGACGTCCCACATGATCGGCGACTGCCACCGTCCGAACAGGTATACGTTGAGGATTCTCTCCGGACGGCCCATATCGATGAGAACGAATGAAGCACCGACGATCAGCGCGACGGCCGTGATGAACTCTGCGATTCTCGTAATGGGGGCTCTCCAGCTTGCCTTTGATGCCCGAAGGATCGCGGAGATCAGGGTTCCTGCGTGGCTGATGCCTATGAAGAAGACGAAGGCTGTGATGTAGAGGCCCCACGAGATACGGTCGCGCATGTCTGTGACGTACAGGCCGTTGCGCCACTGCGTCGAATACTGGTACATACCGTTGATGACGACCGCTGCGAGCAGGGCCACCCAGAGCCAGTATCGATATGTCGTGACGAGCGTCGGTCTCGAGGTCTTGCTGATGAGCCGTTCGCGCCAGTTCGTCAGCGTGTCCATGTCACGGCTCCCTCAGCCCGTTCGATCCATGGCCACTCCGTTGGCATGCGACCGGCATCGCTGGGGTCTCGCCCGACATCCTCGCCATGACCAGCCAGATAGAAGACCCGCGGCTTGGTGCCGAGATGCTCCTTGAGTCGGTAGCCGGAATTGCCCGAGATGAAACGGCTCGCCTTCACGATGTTCCGTCCATTGGTGGCTATGTCCTCTTCGAGATCTCCGTACCAAATGGCGTCGTTCGGGCAAGCTTGGACACACATGGGGAGTGTTCCATCCCTCACCATGTCCGGACAGAAATCGCACTTCATGACCGTCCCCACCGTCGCGGGTGTCTGATGATCGGGGTTGTAGTCCGCAAGAGCGGCCTCAGGTGGTGCGGGTGGCGTACCCCAGTTGAAGAACCTTCGGTCATAGGGGCATGCAGCCATACAGATACGACAACCAATACAACGCTCCTGGTCGATGAGCACGGTTCCTTCTGGAGTCGGGAAGGTTGCACCGACCGGGCACACCTTGACACACGGAGGGTCCTCGCACTGCATGCATGGGGACGGGATGAACTGTGTTCCTCCTCCGGGGAGTTCAGCCTCATAGACCTCGATCCACTCCATGGGCTGAGGAACGAGGTGGCCCTCGATACATGAGGTTGTGCATTGCGGAGGCGTGCCCTGGCTCTGGCAACCGTCACATCTCTTGAGATCGATGATCATGGACCATTGACGAATGCGACCCGATTTCGTCAGGGCGGGACCCGCAACCGCGGAGTCCTTGTCCACCGGCGTCCCCTTGACGACGTCACGAACGAGTCCGTTCATCACAGGCGCGGACACCATCAATGGAACAGCTCCCAATGCACCCATCCCGAGATACTTGAGAACGCTTCTGCGATCGACAGATTCGATGGTGATCGGCATCTCCCCGGAAGGAGATGATTCGATATTGGCGTTGTCGGGTCTCTGTTTCACAGGCTGATCCTCAGGTTTGTTCGTTCGCCCCATTGCTCGACCGTGGCGTCCGTGGGGAGCGTGTGTCCCCACGGAGACCAAGGTTCATCGAGCGTGCTATCGCAGGTTGATTTGGATCCATCCCTGGTTGGATGACTGGACGTGGGTGTCGTCTGTCCAGCCGTCAGGTCCGAAGTCCGCATCCCAGTACGCAAGAGCGAGCAGCGTTGATTCACCTACCGTGAACTGTGCATCGCCTGCATCTCCGGTCTGGAGTGGGCGTGATGCTTCGAAGTACCAGACACCTGGCTCGCCATTGATTGGGTTGGTGTGCATCCAATGGCCAAGCAGGCTGTTCTCCGCACCATCGAGGTTGTCGTCCTCACGGGTCTCAGCATCGGTCGCCCATTCGTCATCAAAGTTGCAGCCCGAGTCGTTCCCCGGATCCTTGCCATCGCCCGGAGGGTTCGCCGAACCACCGGAAGCAACATCACCAAGACATTCGAGTTCCCAATGCCAGATATCGACCATACCGGTCGAGTTCTCACCCAACTCGTCGTCTGCGCCCATGTGCGGTCCACCCGTATCAACGGGGAACATCCATGAAGGTGACGCCGTGAGATGCGGATCATCCGCATTGAAGTCGTAGTCGTCAACAACCATGAACAACGTGTAGATGAACTCGTCATCATGCGCCATCTTGATCGTGACATCCTTGCTCTCGATGCTGTCTCCCGCCCGATCGAAGATCGGCTCAAGGGTCGTAGCCAGACCAGGAACCAGATTCCAATCAGAAGGATCACCATCAACCGTGATCGCCGCAACCGGTGCATCCAACGAACGTCCCTCTGGTTCGGGCGGTGCTGGTGCCACTGTCGTCGTTGGTGCTTCTGTTGTTGTGGGTGCGTCTGTCGTCGTCGTACCCAGAGTCGTCGTCGTTGTTGGCGGCTGTGTCGTTGTGGTGTCCTCGGTTTCGGAACCGTTGCACGCAGCAGCGACGAGCGCAACCACGAAAACGACCGCGAGCCATCTGCTCTTCGTCCGCATGTGAGTGACCTCCTCGGTCCGTCCGCCACCTTCGTAGTGGCCTCTCTTCTTCATACGGACAACGTATGGCTTCGCGCCCAATTCTTGTAGTGGCAAGAGAACTGTTGGGAGTTTCGTTCGGACCGTGCCTATCGAGCCTTTCGACTGCTCCACCAGTGACCTTTGGCCCTATTGGGAGTGATCGGTCAGGTGATCAGTCCGAGACGCATCGCAACAGCGACAGCTTCGGATCGGCGCTGGACGCCCAGCGCGACATATATCGTCCTGAGCTTCGCCTTGACCGTGGCCTCGCTCATCGAGAGGACGGTCGCGATTCCCGAGTTACCCACTCCGTCGGCCAGAAGCTGGAGGATCTTGAGTTGCTCCACGGTCATCTCGCCCACAGGGCCAGAGGCATGGTCGCCAACCATGCGCGCAACCAGGGGACCGCTTACTTCGGCCTGGAAGTAGGACTTTCCTGCGGCAGCCATCTCAATGGCCCTCACGAGCTCATCTTGGCCAACGCTCTTGAGAAGGTACCCGGAAGCACCGAGTTCGATCGCCCTGCTCACGTACACCGGGTCCCCGTACATGCTGAGCATGACGACAGCGACGTCCAAATCGAGTTCCCCGATGCGCTCGAGCACATCAAGACCCGTCATGGTCGGCATGCGTACGTCAAGGAGGATCACATCGATGTCGATTCTCTCGATGAGCTCGATCAGCTCGGGGCCGTCGGCTGCTTGTGCAACGATGTCGATGTGGTCCGTGTCTGCCAGGAGCAGGTCGAGGCCCTCTCGGATGATCCGATGATCATCGGTGATGGCGACCCTGATCATCGATCTGCCGTACTGTCAACCGGCACCCAGGCAACAAATCGCGTTCCTCCGCCGATCGCGTCGTCGATAGCGACGCCTCCACCAATGGCCTCGAGTCTGTCCTTGGTCGTGGTGAGTCCAAGTCCCGGCACACCCATGGATCCGGCTCCGTCGTCGATCACTTCGAGCATCGTCGAGTCGTTTCCCTCCACCAGGCGCACAGTGACATGATCAGCGTGCGCGTGTCGATCGACGTTCGTCAGCGCCTCTCTCGCGGACCGGAACAGAGTGGCTCGGTGAGGGAGCGGAAGTTCCGTGTCCACGTCCGACGTGAAGTCGATCTCGAGATTCGTCTTGTTCTCCATGACCTCAACCAACTCGGCAAGGGCCAACTCGAGATCGATCTCAACACCGGGCTCCTCTCTCAGCGCGGTGAGCTCGGATCGCAGCGTTGCATCGACCTCCCTGACAAGACCATCGAGATTCGACAACTCCTGTTCGACTTCTGAGTCCCTATCAACCATGCCGCGGGTCGCCTGGAGTCCGTAGAGGATCCGATATAGGGGTTGGCCGATGTCGTCGTGGAGGGCACCGACGATCCTCTTACGCTCGTCCTCGCGGATCTCGATGAGTTGGCTGATGAGTCTTTGCGATCGTTCTTGTCGCCGCCGTTCAGCGCGGGCGTTCGCCACCCCGGCAGCCGCGAGCGCGGCCAGAAGAAGGAGAGCACCGATCCCGAGCGCCATCCACACGGCATTGCGGATGTCAGTGACGGTATCTACGAGCTTGTCGGCAAGCTCGTACACCTCGAACACGATCTCGATGCCCTGAATGCCGCCGTGGACCGGAACGTAGAATTCGCGCAATTCTCCGAATCCCTGCTCGTACAAGTTCTCGGGTCGGGTGAGGTCTGGTTCCTCATATATGAGGTCTCCGTTGAATGCCGCAACGAGATCGGCTGACATCTCATAGGTGTTACCGACGAGTCGGTCCTCATCGGAGAACAGTATGGTGCCAGAGTGGTCCCAGATCTTCACACGCACAACTTCGCGCCCGAGCAACGACCGGTTGATCTCGGTCTGGAGCTTGGCAAGATTCACCTCTGTCAGGTCATTGCCAGGATCGAGTGATTTTGCGATCTCGTGAACGGTGTCGTGGATCGAGTTCGCCTCAGCGTCGAGAAGGTGACGCTCAACAATGTCGGGGATGATCATCGCGAGAATCGCGGCAACCGCTACAGCCGCGAAGGCTGCCACCAAAGCAGTCGCGCCAACAGGACCAAGATCCACTCCTCTTCGCTTCCCGACGTCAAGTGGTGCACGTCGTTTCGACTCGCTCCCGGACAATGGCTCCATATGCGAAGTCTCTCATGATTCGGGCTCCTTCGTAGTCTCTCGCGATCTCAAGCCAACTGCGACACGTCCGCCCGTAGTCAACCGAGACTCTTGGGACCAGCGACGAAGTGATCTGACCGACCGTCAACTCCCGGTGTAAACATCCGATACTCGTGAACACAACACGTCTTGAGTGCGTCCCGAAAGGGGACTCGGAACCGCGTTACTACACATCCCATTCACGCTCCTGCATCCGCGCAATCAGATCAATGGGAGCAAGGTGACCGACGTAACGGTCAGTCGTTGCCAGTGAGCTGTGCCCGAGTTGTTGCTGGATTATCGGCACAGGCACGCCCTCCATCATCAGCTCGTAGGCATGCGTATGTCGTAAACCATGCGGATGCACTCGCTTCTCGATCCCAGCCTTTCGCGCCAGCCAGTAACAATCACTGCACACTGGACCATCGGCATCGTCCAGTTTGTCGAGGTCCACGAATGTATGCACATCGCCAACCTGAAGCTACTGACCGCAGAGCGTTGCTATATAATCATCTCGATACCACATGTGGGGCTGGACGCTGCTGGCCGTGACATACAGTCTTCGCGACCGTGGCGTTCTGGCTAGCGATACTTCTCTCATCGGACACCCACACTTCCAATCGGACCATGGACTTGATCACCTGCTAGTGTCACGATCCGTCCACCTCTTCTTGATCGGTCACAGCCCCACAACCCTCAGCCGCGGCCACGACAGTCCAGACAACGAGTCTCGAGCATCTTCATCGTGGTCTGGAACTCCTCGCCAAGTAAATCCCCGATGCGGTTCATCATCGTGGTCGGAGCAATGGCGTTGCCACAGATCTCGCAGCTGGAGACCGTTCCCTCGTTGAGAGTGATGGGTCCGGCGGCCAAGCGACTCGTGTCGATGAGCCCCCGCACCGAGATTGCGCCGCGTTCGATTTCCGGGCATTCGGCAACGCATTGACGGCAATTGACGCATTGCTTGGCGTCAAACGAAATGGAGATGATTTCGTCCTCATACGATTCACGCAGGGCATTCGTGGGACAAATCTTTGCGCATTGCCCACAGAGTGTGCACGTGGTGTCATCGATAGAAACGATGCCGAGATGAGCCATCTCGCTCTCGACGGTGAAGTTGGTACCAGTCGACGCGACAAGCGCCAGCACGATATCCGCCGCGTTTCGCTGGTCGAACATGTTCGTCCCAGCAAGCTCAACCTCGTCATTGGCCGGCCCTCCTGCAACCATTGCCGCCTCGAATCCGGTCTGCGCGAGGACCGCCCGGGCGATGTCGTTGGCTTCGGTCACGTCTAAGTCTCCGTCGATCGGACAACCGCTGTCTCCGCATGGCACGGCCTTCGCACAGCTCGCTCCGAGCAAACGACATGCCAGCAACCACGAGGCGGGAATCATCGAGGCGCACGGCACGGAGATGTCAGCCCAGCCGGACTCTGCATCAACCGATCCGCGAGAACACACGAACCTGATTCCTATGGGCTTCTCGGCGGCATTCATCACTGCTCGCACCTGGGCGTCGATCATTGCGGGTGTGGCCGCGGGATTCTCTATCGCGCCGGTGGGGCAGCTCGTCACGCAACGTCCGCATGGGACACAGGCATCCTTGTCGAAACTGATCCTTCCAGCGCTCCACTGGTATGCGCCCTGTGGGCACACATCAACACAGGCGCGACAGCCGTCACCTGCAGCACACGTGGTGTGGTTGACTTGAGGTGCTGCAATATACGTAGGCGTCGGTGGACGTAGGAAGCCACGACGAGTGACCGCGCTCGAGAATACGGGCTTTGCATGTTCAGGTGCGCTTCCGGTGAAGGCATTGGCTCGTTGGATCAGCCCCTCGACCTGAAGCGAGAGAACGCCCGGATTTTCGTCGCTGCTGACGTCCAGTACCTGTGCCCCGAGAGGGTCGATGCCAATGCCGCGCAGGGCCTTCTGGAGAGCCGATAGGTCAAATGAATCGCTGTGGAGGACAACAACAGCACGGTCAGGTTGTGATCTACCGTCTCCGAGAAGACCCGGATCTCTACATAGGCCTTCGAGCACGACGACGTTGGGAGTTGAGATGGCCAGGTTGGGGGAATCGCCACATACGAAGACTGCTGTATTCATAACTTCGAGCTCCTAGCGACGATGGCCGCAAGATAGTCATTCTCGTGAATCACGAACGCATGAACCAACTTGGTGGCACGCTCGTAGAATGGACCGGGGTCGGCGGCTAGAGCGCGACTCGTGAACATCGGAATCCAGACGGCTAGATGTCGCCGGACGAACCTTGCTTCGATTCCCATGGTGTCCATCGCCAGAGTCTCCTGGTCCGACTCCCAACTCTCGGCTTCGACTCCGCACAAGTATGACATCACCTCGAGTTCTGTCGATACGTGATCTGGAGCCTCGCCACCTCTTGTGGAAATGAGGCCCATTGATCGGTAGTCGGCTTGCAATGACGCAATGAACGCAGCGACCTCACCATCCCGATTCGGAGCGCGGTAGTTGGACTCGGTCGGTATCGCCGGCGTGCCGCTGAAGCCAACGCCGAACAGTCGAACGTACTCAATTCCAAGATCCTCAACTGAAACATCCGATTCCAGAATGGCTACGAGATTTCGCCACGCAATGGAGTAGGGAGACCTATCGAGGTCATACGATTCGAGTATCCCGACAGCGGAGGCAAGTAGCTCGAATCGCCCGCGTTCGGGAGGGAGCAGGGCCGCACCGATGAATCGGTACAGGCCCTGCCTCGCTCTTGCTTCGTCAGCCCACTCGGTCATCGTCCCTCGAAGGCAGCAGCTCGTAGAAGACGGCCGCCCCCAGAGTCACGACGATGCCGAGGATGAACAACGTCGGCGCACCCAGGAAGACCGGGTCGCTATCGGCGACCGATGACGATCCCCACGGAGCTGAGTTGAAGTAGCCGACGACCATCAGAGCCAATCCGACCAGAACAAGAAGAAGTGTCACGATCCTACGCATCGACAAGCACCTCCTGCTCGGTCCGTCTCTTGAACGGGATGATCGGGAAAACCTTCATGAATACTCCAACAACGAGGGCTCCGAACGCGAACAGCCCGGCGACCACGGCAAATTCGACCCAGGTCGGGAAGTAGGAGCCGGCTTCGTATGGCAGCATCATCCCATGGGTCTGGGACGGGATCACGGTCAAGTAGCGCTCTGCGACCGCTGACGTGGAAATAGCGACCGAAGCGATCACGAGCGGTGCAACACCCCAGGTACGTCGTGCCGCTTGGACGACGAGCACGGCGATTCCGAAGATCAGCAACGCTATTCCTGACCAGAAGATCCAGGCGTAGGGGCCTCGCATCAACGCGTCAGCAAGTCGACGCTCGGCTCCTGGCGTCGCGTAGAGCAGTGTGAAGAGCTCGACGATCTGGAAGTACAGGGTTGCAGCGGAGGCCGCGAGGAGCAGCCCTCCGAGCCACTTGAAGACAATCGGCCCGACCAGTGATGTGCCGGTGTCCAGCACGCGACGCACGATCGCGGTGAGCACGATCAGGTTCGCGAGACCAGAAGCCGCTGCGAGCACGATGAAGTCAGGTCCCTGAAGAGCCCCGAACCATCCTGGCCTACCGACCTGAATACCGAATACGAGACCTTCGGTGGACAGCGCAATGATGACCAGTGGCCCGACGAAGATCGAGAGCCAAAAGATCACACGACGGTGCCTCTCCCACTCGGCATCTGTGTCGCTATACCCCGATGCCCATATGCGATGGAACCACCGCAGACGTGACTCAGTCTTGGCGAGCTGCATCGCGTCCCGTCTTCCATTCAGGAACAAGAACACCACGCTCGTCAACAGCACGCCGACAGCGACCAGCGTGAAGGTACCGAAGAAGGGCGACTGTGGGCGGACGTAGAGGAACATGTTGATGATCCCCCTGACCGGGTCGCCAAGGTCGATTACAACAGCCAGTACACCGACCAGCAATGAGACCGTGGTGAGCAGCACCGCCAGTCGCGATATGGGTCGGAGCGACATGACGTCGAATACGTTTGCGAAGGCAACCAGCACCAGTCCGGCGAGGCTCACCCCGATGAAGTACTCGACCATTACCACGTAGAGGCCCCAGGTGGCACCGCCTTGTGTGCCGATATTGGCCATGCCTGTGACGGCCATTCCCTCTTTCAACTCGTAGATGAATGCGAAGACCCCGATGGTCAGGATGATCGTCGCAACGGAGAAGAACACGATCCATCCCGGTGTGAACCTCCCAACACCCTGTGGAAGCGACCTGTCAACCTTCGTATCGGTCACCATGTCACACCTTCACTTTCGGTCGTTCGATCTCAGTGACCTCACTGCTTGGCGGAGCACCTCCCACATAGAAGACATTTGGACTCGTGCCAGCTTCTTCGAGGAGCCGCCAACTTCGCTTCTCCTGCAAGTACTGGCTGATAGGGCTGCCTGAGTCGTCGATATCCCCGAACACCAGAGCCTCGGTCGGACATGTCTCGACACAAGCTGGGTCAAGGCCTTTCTCGACCCTGTGGACACAGAAGGTGCATTTCTCCATCACGCCTTTTGCGTGTCCTCCTCCAGCGGTTCGTCTTTGCTCATCACCCCAGAGCTCATCGAGGTCAGGGTTCTTGTACGGAGGCACCAAGCCACCAGTGACTGGCGCAAGATCCTCATCCTTCCAATCGACGATGGCGTATTGGGCCTTGTCTGGCGTCTGCCAATTGAAATAATTGACTCCGTAAGGGCATGCCAGCTCGCAGTAGCGGCAGCCAATGCACCTATCCGGATCAGTGAGGACGATCCCGTCCTTACGCTTGAAGCGTGCGCCTACCGGACATACCTTGACACAAGGTGCATTATCACAGTGCTGGCACGGTCTCGGGAGGAAGCTCATCTTCGTATCGGGGAATGCACCCTGTTCGAAGCGGAAAACGTACATCCAGAAGTTGCCCTCGACCGTGTTGTTCTCCACCTTGCACGCTGTCATGCAACCTCGGCATCCCTGGCAGCGATCAAGATCGACGGCCATCGCGTATTTGGTCATCAGGCACCACCTCCCTTCGTGACCTTGACTTTCACGTGGAATGACTGGTCTGCCGTGTTGGCCATGTACCCCTCACCGGTGAAGTAGATCTCGTTCGCCGACGGACCTTGCCCCTTGTTCTGGGGATGGGTCCACATTCCGAAGTGGTGCGGCATGGCAACGGTGTCGGGCCGAATCGAGTCAAGGTACGTCACGGTGGTGGTGAGGCTCCGTGTCTCTCCGGTAACAGCGTTGTGTGACTCAACGGTTACCTCATCCCCGTCGGCAATCCCGAGTCGTTTCGCTGCCTCTGGATTCATGTCGAGCGGGGCGCCCGGAGCGAGTTCCGCAAGCATCGGAATGAAACTCGTCCGCGTTTGCTTGTGCTCGATCTGGTGATAGCTGAGCAGGATGAACTCGTACTCTTCCGGTGAGGCGTTCATCGTCGGTGATCGCCACGTCGGGAAGGGCGTGTAGTCCTGCCAGTAGATCTTCTCTGCGCCCTTCTCGATCATCTGCCTCTGGGCATCGAGGAGGCTCTCGCCGTACAGCCGGTGGAGCGCTCCGCCGAACGGTGGATCTGATACGTAGCCGTACATCTGCGATGGCGTATACGGTCCCTTGACGAGGACGCCATTGGCTGGATCCTCGAAGTACTCGACACCTTCGAGGCCCTGGGACTTGGACCACTCGTCAAAGATGTGCCGTACCTCGGGCTTCTGGTCAAGGGGAAGCGCGAACTCGGTGTCCGTGAGCTTCAACTCCTTGTTGACCACCGACAGGTAGCCATCGTCTCCGTAGAGGACACCGATGCGCTCACAGAGATCCATGTATATGTCGATCTCGCCACGTGACTCGAACAGCGGCTCCATCGGCGGAACGCGCAGCGTCACTGCATCAATGTAAGCATCGGACGCCGAGGACGGCCCTTCATACTTCTCAATCGTCGCGGCTGGGAGAACGACGTCGGCGAAGTAGTCTGCCGTCTCGGAAAGCCATGGGCTTATGACCGTGACATGCTTGAACTTGTGGTACGAATCGAGAAATTCCTGCTGTGACGGGAAAGCCGCAAGCGGATTCACCATATGAAGGATCGCTACCTCTGGTAGCTCCTCGACCCCGTAGCGGTCCGGATCATTCATCACCCGTGCAATCATTCCGGGGAACCCGGTGTTGATCGGGAAGTACTTGCTTTTGTTCAAGAAGAAGTCGTACGGCGGATCTTCGACGGTCAGTTCTTCGAACTTCGGGTAGTTCTTGTGGATCTTCCACGTGAAGTCTGAGAGCTGGCCTCCAGCCGCGCCGATCGCTCCGACCATCATCGATACCATCGTCATCGCCCTGGCGATCTGGAATCCGAGCTCCTGCTGGGTGACGTGGTAGGCCATGATGCCAACCGGTCGATACGGAACCTCAACACCGTCGACGATGATCGTCGATCCGATCTTCGCTTCACGTCCGAATGTCTCTGCCATGATACGAATCTGGTTCGCCGTGAGGCCGGTTATCTCAGATGCCCATTCAGGCGTCGAATCTGCGACATGCTCGACGAAGAGCGTGAACCCTGTCTTGACCTTCTCGCCCTCAAGATCGAACTCGCCTTCGAGAACCGGGCTTTCAGCCTCGCCGAATGGCACGGCCTGTCCGGTCGCCTCGTCCCAGACGAGTCCGACCTCAGTGGCTTCATCGCCCTCGCCCGTCGTTACCTTGGCGATCATGCCGTCGCTCTTGACGAGCATCGGAGCGTTGGTGTATCGCGTGAGGTAGGGCTTGTCGAGATAGCCGAGTCTGATGAGTTCGTGACACAACGACAGTGCGAGAGCGAGGTCGGTGCCCGGACGAATGGGGAGCCACGTGTCGGCAAACGGTCCTGCTGAACGGAGCCGAGGGTCGAGGTGAGTGATCTTCATCCCGCGCTCGCGCGCCTTGACCATGTGACGGGGCCAGGTCAGCCAGCAGAACTTGTTGCCACCTGCATTGGTGATGTTCCATCCCCAGGACAACATGTAGTTGTTGTATTTGAAGTCAGGATGCAGAACCGCATGCGTTCCGATTGTGTACTCGAGGGCCCGGTAGCCGGCGTCTGAGCAGTAGGCACCGTGCCCAACCTTCGAGATGCCCGTGGACTTCACAAACGCGTCGTCGTAGAAGTCCTTCGCCTTGCTCCTTCCCTTCTGCCAGAGCACGAGCTTGGGGTTGCGCGCTCTCACCTCGTTGACGTTCTCGGCGACGATGTCGAGCGCCTCGTCCCACGAGGCCCTACGCCATTCACCCGTGACGCCCTTGCCATTTGTGCGGATGAGAGGCCACTTGACTCTGTTGGGGTCGTACACGGCTTGGATCTGCGCGTGGCCCTTGGGGCACAGCGTGCCGACGTTGCGTGGATTGGTCGGATTGCCTTCAAACTTCACGACGCGACCGTCGATCCGGCGCGCGATCATCCCGCAGTCCTGTTTCCCGATCCAGCAAGTTGTCGCGATGAAGTCCTCGACCGGCCCCTCGGCCGCAACCGTCTCTGCAGCGGCCACACTCTCGAGCGACTTGAACAGAAACGTGTTTGCAACTGCAGTTGTGCCTGCTGCTACTGCGGTACCTTGGACGAACCCTCTGCGGGTGACCTTCGGCATCCCGAGAAACGTATTGGACATCCCTACTCCTTCACGATCAATGCGCATTGCCACCGAACGCTCACCGAGCGGGGCAACCTGTAGATGCCGACGAACGTTGGCTTGCCGTGACGCGGCGAACAGCAGCAGGAAGGCGTGCCGTCGGACGATTCGATATTCTTGTTCAGCATCCCCCCCATCAGACACCAGGTCAAAGATGATTGGTAGCGGGGAAACCCCGCATCCTTGTCAGAAGTATCCCGCGTATCGGTCGAGGGATTCGTAGGGGAAACCCTTACAGGTGGTACGTCCTGAGTTAGGCCAGGAGGTCCAGTTCGAGAGCAACATGCACCAACTCCGCCCGGCTCACAATATTGAGCTTGCGCATCAGCCGAGCCTTGTATGTCTCTACAGTCTTCACGCTCAGAAACATGAGCTCCGCTATCTCACCGTTGCTGTGGCCAAGTGCGAGGAGTCTGAATACTTCGCTCTCTCGTTCGCTGAGCGAGCCATGACGCCGCTCGAGCGCGTTGCCGAATCTCTGCGTACTGGCGTTATCTGAAGTCGCCGAATCGCGCGCCAACGCCTGCGCATGGTGTGGATGGATAAACACGCCGCCGTCATTGACCGCGTGGATCGCTGACAGCAACTCTTCGCTGGCTGCCTGTTTGAGCACGTATCCCGACCCTCCAGAGGAGAGGACATGCTTGAGGTATCCAATTTCGTCGTGCATCGTGAGAATCAGAACCTTGGTATCGGGGAGCTCACGGCGAATCTTGTCAAGAGCCTCAAGGCCGCCACAGTTCGGCATGTTGATGTCCATCAAGATGATGTCTGGTCGCAGGACCAACGCCTGCTCATGGCATTCCAACCCGTCAGCAGCCTGACCGACGATGACAATGTCTGACTCCGCCTCCAGTAGAGCTACCAGACCCGCTCGGAGGACTGAGTGATCGTCGGCAAGCAAGATACGAATCGGGGAAGTCATGTTGGAATCTCCACATATATCGTAGAGCCACCGCCGCCGGACTCAATCACGAACCCACCACCGAGGAGTTCCGCTCGTTCCTGCATGGCGTGTAGCCCGACGCTCGTTCGGCTCCTTCGAACTGCATCAGGATCGAATCCTGACCCATCGTCCTCAATGATCGCTCGAACAGACCCCGAGCGCTGCACAAGCACGACACTCACATTCTTCGCCGAACCGTGCCGTGCAGCATTCGTCATAGCCTCCTGGACAATCCTGTAGAGAGCAGTCTCTACTGATTGATCGAGTCTCGCGGTGAGGTCACCGTGCACGTGAGCCAAGATCCCGGAGTAGCGAAGAGCGAAGTCTTCGGCATACCGCTCCAGGGCAGGGACCAAACCGAGATCATCGAGAGCACTCGGGCGCAGTTCACGCGACAACTCTCGGACTTGCGTCAACGTTTCGCCAGCCAGCATTTGAAGCTCCCGGCTCTTCGATGTGGCCTCTTCTCCCGACAGGCGACCCAAGACTGTGATACCGACCATGAGCGAGCTGAGAGACTGACCAATCGTGTCATGCAGTTGCCGAGAGATGCGTTTCCGCTCTTCTTCTTGCGCTGAGATCAGCTTCTCGAGGAGACGCGTACGGGCGGCTTCAGTATCAGCGATCGTGGCTCTATTGGATTCGAGGTCATCCACCATCTGGTTGAAGGCAATCGACAACGTACCGATCTCGTCTTCGGCGCCATAAGCGGATCGAGCGGTCAGGTCACCCTCTCCAACTCGACGAGTGGTTTCAACAAGGGAAACAATCGGCCGCGTCAGCAACCACGTCAGGAGGCTGGCTGCAGCGACGCCGACGATCGCGACGAACACGGTGGTAATCAGCATCTGGGTTGTGACACCGTTAACGACCCCCAACAGCCGATTCTCGCTGAGGCCAACATGAACGGCGCCGTACTCGCCGTCAATGATCGGCGCCTCGAATTCATGGAAGGTGGAATTCGCTGTTTCGAAATGCCTATGGGTGATGCCGCCCTCGGTGATGCCCGCGCCCAGGTCTCGCAGGGTGGTCGGGAACCCGCTCTCTCCGAAAGTATGGACGAGCACCTCGCCAGATGGTTGTACCACGTAGGCGTATTCCGCATCAGGGTGGTTCTTCACTGCATCCTCCAACACTTCGTATACCTCGAATGGATCGTCCAGCAGCAACGGATCAGCGGCTCGAGCCGCGAGGTCGCTCGCAACGGACGCGCCTCGATTGTCGAGCTCGGTAATGAGTACCGATGACATAACGGATCGCACCTGCAGTGTGATCCCCAGACCGAGAACCATCGTCATGGTCACGACGATGCCAAGGATCTTCGTTCCGACGCTGAAACCGGTTGCGAAGTGCTTCGCCCTATCGATGCCAGATTGCACCACATCAGTCACGTTCTTAGACCTCGGCGGCGGGCGTTCAATAGCTGAGTCCGTCATGCCGACTCGTCGTACTCTCGCATGAGCTCACGCACGTCGCGGTAGGCATCATCAGAGCTCATCACGAAACGATCCACGCCAAGGGAAGCGAGGATCCTCGGCCCCGCGGGATCGGACTCAAGACCGAGTAGGAGATCGGCAAGCACGACTCGCAGCGTTGCGGGTGTGGTGACTGGGACTACAACAGGCGGAATGCCATAGTCGGGAGAGGCGTCGATGACCCGTATTCGGCTCTCAAGGCTGGGATCCCTGTCGATCATATGCCGAAGCACAAGATCATCCACTCCGGCACCGTCCACGACGCCGGCTGCAACAGCGCTGACGGCATCGTCATGACTGTACGTGTAGACGATGTCAGAAAAGAACGTCTCAGGCGTGTGACCAAGTCCAAGAACGACCGAGCTCGCATACAATCGACCCGTCAAGCTCATCGGATCAGTAAATGCGAACACTGCTCCTCGGAGATCCTCCATGGACCGCGCCGGACTTGACGCGGGAACGATGATTGACGAGTGATACACCAGGCTGCCCTCAATTTCGGGTACCACCAGAAGGTCCATTGAGCCCGAAGCATGTCCCCTCACGTACGCACTCGTACACACGAACGCCAGATCGACTTCTCCGGCGTCGATGAGCGCATTCACCTCTGCGTAGGTACGTCTTTGGACCAACTCCGTTGGACGGCCCAGCTCTTCGCCGAGGTACTTGGCCAATTCCGAGTAGCTCTCAACCGTTCCCTCCGGTGACAGCACAGCAGCAACGCCGATCTTCAGCACGTGAGGTTCTATCTGCCCAACTGATGGGATCGGCTCGCGACGGTCGAGATCGATGACTGGTGTTGCGGTGGACCCGACTGCACAACCATGCAAGACGAGTGCTGCGAGCACGGCGACGACTGAAGTACATCGAATCCGTCGATACCGAGGCGCACTTCTCTTCCGCATTCCTTAATAGCTTAGCAGTTCAGTTAGGAATTATGCTTTGGTTGCAGTAGGATCGGCAGAGCGACACGAGGGAGACTCAATGATGCTCGCATTCATTCGGAATATCGGTGGACCGGAAGTGCTGATAGTTCTCGTCATCGTGCTTCTCCTATTCGGAGCGGCGAAGCTGCCCCAACTCGCGAGGTCACTTGGCGCATCGGCAAAGGAGTTTCGCAAGGCACATGGGAGTCATCGTCACCCACTGCTTCCATGTAACACGGAGTGTTGTCGATCGGACCTCGCCGTTCTTCGAAGCTGAGACGTAGCACAGCTTCGAAGAACGGCGAGATCCTATCGACAACACTCCGTGTTATATGGAAGCAGTGGGTGACGATGACTCCCATGTGCTCTAGCCCCGCAGTACCCGTTCAGCAACGTCCACGCGGACCGTCATCTCGATGCTGAACTTCCTCAAGGAGCTGTCACAGATTCCATTCACGCTTCTGCATGTGTGCTATCAGATCAACGGGAACAAGGTGACCGACGTAGCGGTCGGTCGTCGCCAGTGAAGTATGGCCAAGCTGTTGCTGGATGATTGGTACCGGTACGCCTTCCATCATCAGTTCGTAGGCATGCGTGTGTCTTAGCCCATGCGGATGCACCCGTTTATCGATTCCCGCCTTGCGCGCCAACCGCGGCAACAGGGTACGCACATAGGAAGACTGGAGCGGCTTGCCTTTGAGCGTGCAAAACAGCGGAGCATGCCCATTCATCCCTCTGTCACGTCTCGTGTCGAGCCAGCGACTGAGAATCGCCACAGCATCAGGGTCCAGACCCACGACACGGCGACGGTCGCCCTTTCCATGTAGAACTGTGAGCGTTCCCGCTGCGACGTCCAGGTCCTTGGGTCGCAGAGCCAGCGTTTCTCCCGCTCGGAGACCCCCTCTGTACATTGCGACAATCAATGCTCGGTTTCTGATTCCAGTTGGTGCACGATTTGAGCATGCTTCGATCAGATGACGTGCCTCGTCGGGGGTGAGGACCTCGGGTGGATAGGTCTTGCCTTTGTTGGCAGGCTCACGACCCTTGAGGTAGCCCTTCTCGGTCGCATGGGAATTCATGTCGGAATCTTCTTATAATGACGCTTCTACCGATTAGCGTCACTATATCACAGATTCATAGAGTCATCCAGTAGAAGCGTCACTCAATCGTGGGTTTGACTAGCAATTGCCACCGAGCTCCCAACGACACAAATAGGCTTGCGAGACCGCCCATATTGCCGGTTATGCGCTCCCAGACGACTCGTGCATAATGCCGGATATGCGTGACGGACGGTCGGGGATTTGCACGACCTCAAACACCGCAGGCCGCCGTTCTCGCATGCGCCGCACTCGTGGGTGATCTACAAGGCTCGGTCGTAGAGAGTTTCGCTGAGACGGGGGTCGGAGGGAAGCGGGCGGTCGTGTCCGGTCGGAGCGAATCCGACCCCTTCGTACATCTGTTTTGCGAACTCGTTTGAGACGGTCACCCACAACTGCACGTTCTTGAACCCGGACGCAGTTGCCCACTCACACAGTGCCGTTGTGAGAGCACTGCCATACCCGGCACGTCGAACGAGGGGATCAATCCACAAAGAGACCAAACGACAGACATATGGGTCGTCAGGGTCAGCAAGGCCCGTCACCATCCCCAACATGGAACCTGCAACACCGACAGCAACGAACGTGGCTTGGCTCCCGCCCTCAGCAGCCAGGCTTGCCCGGTCAATCCAAACCGAATCGGCGTAGCTGGCGGCTGCCTCTCGGGTGGCGGAGAATGCGTCGGGACTGTCAGCCAACGCAGCAAGCCGAACGTCCCGCAACCGGGACCAATCGTCGGGCATGATTCGCCTAACCGTCAATTCTTTCACGTTTCTGAGAATACAGCGAGCACCTCCGGGTCCCTAACTGCCACGCATAACGGCACATATGCGCTGTCAGCGTCTGCCGGCTCAAGGGAGGAGTGCGGTGCCCCGTAGCCACGGGTTCTTTCCCTTGGTCATGAGGTAGTAGGAGATAGTCACTTTCTCCCCGACTTCGAGCGCAAGGGCATCCTCAGCAAGTCTGGCTTCCATCAGCTCGTGTATGGTCTTTGCGAACTCACCTTGCGTTGGGAACTCGATTGCTTTCGGTTCGGATTGCCATGTGGAGGGCGTGACCCACACCACGATGTTGCCTTCCGGTGTCTGGTCATCGACCCTCGTGACGGTGCCGTACACGTTCGTTTGCTCGGCGGGGCTTTTCGTTGGCATTCTCTCTCCCTCGTCACATGAAGGTACCAGCGAGCGGCACAGCGTCCGCCGGTTCACACACGTCGTTGTTCCCGGTCTGCATACTGGCGTACGCTTCGTAGCCCTTGCTGCCCAACTCTCGGCGTAACGCTTCCCGCCTGCGCTCGTTTCCCTCTCTGATCCAACGACAGGCACGTACATGACCTGTGGGCGCATAACGGCACATATGGGCGGGTTGATCAAGGGACATTGAGTAACACGATGGCATCGGGGCGTGTCTGTTCTTTGACCGCACATATTGCCGGATGTGCGTTCCGTTACCGGTGGCGGGAACTTATGGGCGTTCCGGTCAGGCGACCAGTCCGCAACAGGTGCTCCTCAAGCAGCCTGACATTCATGTATCCAGGCGATGAATGTCTCGACACTGCCAGACCCCACCTCGGCGACATACGTCTCAGCCCACTCAAGAATCTCGCGGTCATCAAAACCGCAACCACGCAAGAACTCCCGCGTTGCATTGGCAAGAAGATGAGCCCCCTCGATCTGCGCGAGCTCCGGGCAAATCTCCTCAATTCCGACGTCGTGTGGATGATCAGGAATCGGGCAACTTAGCATCGTGATCCTCCTGTCCCTGAGTTCAGGATATCAAACGCCACCCAGCCCGTGCAGAGGCAATACCCATAGGTCCAAGGTGCGTTGATCGTTTGAGACTCGCCCAAATGGGCGCACATATTGCCGGATATGGGCGGGTGAATATTGGACATGGCGAAGTTTCTTGTGGTTCGATTGGGTTGTTCATAGGGTTTGTAGGTTGACAGCGCAAGAGGAGACGGATGGTTGCTCGCGATTCTCAGGTGGATACATTCACGAGATTCGTGACGGATCACGAGTCGAGGCTCCGTCAATCACTGATCGCTGCCTGTGGCGGGGAGATTGGCCGGGACGCCGCGGCAGAGGCGTTGGTCTACGGCTGGGACAACTGGGATCGGATTGGCCGCATGGAGAACCCGACCGGCTACTTGTTCAAGGTGGGTCTGAGTCGGGGTCGAAATGCCTTGTCGAAGCGTCGGCCCCTGTTCGATCCGGTTGAACCTGCCCGGATTCCTGATGTCGAGCCTCGGCTCCTGCAGCGTTGGCTCGCCTGTCCGAGAGACAACGCACCGTCGTCGTGTTGATCCATTGCTTCCAGTGGACCCAATCGGAGGTCGCAGGCCTATTGAGTCTTTCCAAAACAACCGTCCAAAACCATCTAGAACGCGGCATGAGTGCTCTACGCCGCGAGATCGGAGATCTCCCATGAAGACGCTCGAACATCAACTCGCCGACTACGGCAACCGCCAACGAGAACTCCACGGTCCGATCTCCGCCGAAGAGCTCATAGTGCGGCTGGGCGGCATCGATCAGGCTGATCCCGTTCAGCCCTTTCACCCCATGCCTCAGCCTGCGAAGCTCCGACGACCTCAGAGCTGG
>PVMK01138015.1_pt1 | contig 25314 bp, 33 predicted proteins | sample 1853481 | NCBI WGS metagenome assembly PVMK01 (sample SAMN08533507, study PRJNA380276) | Marine sediment metagenome, whole genome shotgun sequencing project.
AGGTATCTCATTTCAGATGGAATATGCTTGGTGTTCATATAGCTTCTTGGGAATCGAATATTATTATTTAAAAGTAGGCTCAAGTAGACCCTGCCTTTTCAAGAATAATATTCGATTACAAAGCAGATATATGAACACCAGGCATAATCAATCTTAAATGAGTTCCCTTGCTTTTCTGAGGTCTTTCAGGAATTGCTTATAGAGAAAGCTCCTCTCATCCAGTTACAAAGCTGTCTAAACATCGGCTTAGTAACTGTAAATGCCAAGATATCAGGTGGTAGAAACTGGCGAGCTGCAATGTCGGTTGCACCAATTATAGCCTGTGAAATATTCAGATCATTAAATAGGGTCACCAGCTGCATACAGCCTGACCCAAAAGGGGCAATGACTGCAGGAGGCCCTTTGGGTGACTTATTATATTCAGCACCCAGCATAAGTGTGCTGAGCTGGTCAGGATTGACAAAAAAGCTTATGCTTTTGAGATATTCATATTGATCTTCCCGAAGCGGACCAATAAGAATATTAGGATGTTCTGGACTGTAATGATTATTATGATCAAACCACTGATTCATAAGGTCATGTGATGCTTTTAAGCCCTCACCTTCAACAAGGAATTGCACGTGCATTTCACGAGGAATTATTTCAGTGCCACACAGATATGATGCTGCACCGCCACAACCGAAATTGTCTTTTGTTATATGAAGAGTCGCACCATTAAGCCAATTTTCATAAAATGAGAAAACACAAATATGATTGTCCGGCTCCGGGGTAACAATAGGGTTAAACTTAGATACATTCGGAGCATCATAAAGACCGATAAGTGGAGTATTAATGCCAATTATTTCAATTAATTTTGCTGGATCCGGTTGCATTATTATCTCCTCTTCGCATAGTTCGTCAGCTAATGCTCAAATGAGCTAAATTACAAAATTATAGCTGTCACAACAACAGAAACATTCTATAATACTGGAGTAATTAATAGAGAAATTTATAAATATTCCCTAGTGTCTTTCAACTTTTTTACGAATGAACCAAATTAAATAACGTGGAAATCACACCCAAGGGACATCACAATTCTTGGATTTGTTTCAGTTCGATTCCCAGAACTTCCACCATTTTTTACGTTGTTGTCTGGCCTCCTGCCCCTGCGCTGAACCTTTATCCAATTCTTTTTGAACCTGTGCTGACTTTTTCTCTCTTTGTTTCTCCAGGCCCTTTATTTTCTCATCCTTTATTTTCTTGTCCTTTTTTTCTTTCTTTCCCCGCTCATCATCAGAATAAGCCTTCATTACTTTTTTTTGAACTTTCATATCATCTTTTACTGCTTTCTTTTTTGAAACCCAATCCCGGTTTTTCAGCATTAGCAGTTCCGATAAATGTAAAACTAACAGCAATTAAAATTATCAGACATTTCTTCATTTTAAATCCCTCCTGTAAATTATTATTGATTAAATCATAATAAGACTGACATATACTTTAACAGACTAAAATTTGCCAGTTTAAAAAGATATATTAATATATATGAGATGAAAAGAATATTTTAGATTGTTTCTACAGGTGTGAAATGACACAAAAGGGTGTGAATTTGAAAGGTAAACTATAAACAACTTTTGAATTACTGAAAATAATCTGCCTTATGAATCAATAATCAATATTTTCTGACTTGCCGGTATCCATCATACTGGTAAAACGTTTCTTGCCTCTTTTGGCTGCCTGCCTTGAAAGCTCTTTGATCTCTTTTTTGGTGTTATCATCCACTTTACCGCCCATGGACTGTATCATCCGGTTCTCCACATTGGATGCCAGACCGGATTCTTCAGGTCCTGACATGTATCTAACCCGGGAAACCAATTTTTTTACATCAGTACTTCCGCACTTTTCACATTTAGGTTCAAACTTTTCTGATACGCTCATTACCACACAGTCAAAGGCTGCGTTACATTTATTGCACTGGTACTCATATATGGGCATCGAACTCTCCAAAATTTAAAGACTGTAGTCCTGCATCATACGAATCAGACTAACTGACTGAACTATTAATATTAATGCAGGACCTTTAGATACTACCCCTTGATATATTTTTCCATTATCCTCTTCTGGTCAGGCGGCAATTTCTCATGTATTGCTTTTTCAAAGATAACGTCAGCAAGTTTGAGTGATGAAATATAATCATCGACTACTTTCTGCCTGCGCTCATCAACACTCAAATCCTTATATTCCGGGACCTGATAAGAAGCATAATAAGCAACCTGAAGTGTTGCGGCAATATTGGGGTATGTCTTTGTGCGGCATGATTTCCTCCTTTATTCAAGTTAGCTGTTTGAGAATTGTTTTAGTTCTTCTTAAATAATAACGCACTAATATACCTGCTGTCAATCGTATCATTTACGGAAAAACTGTTCAGATCTTCATTGAGCATTTCTAAAGCCTGCTCAACAAAACGTCTCAGAACGCTTAAATCCTGTTTTTCCGGGTTAAACCTGTTATTAATCCAGTCAAAAACTTCATCTTTGAACCCCTTTTTAAAGGAAATAACACCGTTATTATTATCAAATGCAGTCTTTATAAAAGCCCCGACTTCCTCGCCAGTCAAAGGCTCAGGATCTGATGCACCCCTTACAGATATTATTAACCAGCATTGTATTAAAAAGAGAAATATAGGTTATTGATGCTGAATTATTCTGAACTTTATCCTGAAAAGCACCTGCCAAATATTCTTGGTCAAGCTCAAAACATTCAAATATCAATTTATTACTAAATATCAATCCATTAACCGCATCATCTGTATATTTGATCTCGGAAATATTTTTAAAATCCCGTAGAGTAATTGAACCTTTCTCTTTAAGACCTTCAAAATATTTTGGCCTTTTTTCAAGCAGTCCGGATATCACCTCAGAACATGCTACATCTGTAAATGATAATATTTGCTCGCCATGCTTAATGATATATTCTTTCAGCTTGTTTTTAAGCTTTAATCCGGAGCTATAGCCGATTCTGAACAGCTCAAGAGGATGAACAGAAGCCAATACATCAGCCGCTTTTGAGCATATCTTCTTCTGATATGAGCTCAAGACCGATATTAATATAACCTTCTGCCTTCTCAATTGCCTTTTTCTTATCCTCAAGCTCCCTGATCTCAAGGCAATCCGCCATTATTATCTTGTTTGCAAGATTTATAATATATTTCTGGATATCATGAAGATCATTATCATCACTAATATTTTTAATTGTGCTTGAAAAAAAGGATGGGTGCATTTTCAACGGCTAAAAGATACCTGAAAGATGTTTCTGCTCTCTCGATTTAATTCACTGTGATTATTAAACTTTTTCTTTAAAGCCTCAATATCACGGTCAGAAACATACTGATAAACCTCAAGCGCTTCATCAATTACCGGGGAATCCTTTCTCAGAAATCCTGACCTGCCTCCACCTGAATGCTTCTTCATCCGACTCAGCTGTAAAATCATATAATATTCCCTTCTACCAGCGAATAAAAAAGACTGCTGTCATACTTATACAGCACATTAAGAAGCGGCATTAAAACCTGTTTTGACTCATCATCTGCAAACTGAAAATAATAAACATTGTCAAGGGTGTCATTTGGGCATATCCTCATATTCTTCTAAAATATCAGTCTCAGATTCAATCTTTGCTATGCCCATAAAACGTTTTAAGGTTGAGATAAGAAATCTTTCATCAGCCTTTTCAAACCACTCAACAACTTTTACCTCATTGCATTTTCCGAGCAGTAAATACCACTCCGCGATATTATTAAAATCAATTTCATCACGGTTCCAGCAATCAACATCTATCAAATACTGAAACTGTTCATGAGACGTTCTGGATATAATTGAAAGCGAATCCGTCCTGCCCCTTTCTTTTATTGTCCAGTAAACCTCTTCTTCAGGAAGCGCCTGAACCAGTGCCTTTGAATCATCTGACATTAAGATTAAATCGATTCTGTCCTTAAAGGGAGCACTTATGACAAGCTCAGCTTTTTTATCGGTGGAAAGGTTGTTAAACAGCTTCTCAGCTGAATTCTGGGGCAGTTTTAACAGCTTCTCAGCTGATATATTTTTAAATTCTGCTAGATCAACTACTTTATCAGACATTTGAAAAACATCCTTTATTTTCATGTAAAGTTTACGGGTCATTGTTTAATCTTTAGATTATATACTTCAATCATAACAAAGACAAACTATTATTACCTGAGCATCTTGGTGGTTAAGTATTTTCAAAAGATACCGGCAAAATTATAACTTTTCAAATTCAGAAAGTTTCTTTAAACCGATTTTCATAGGGATTATAAAGACAAGAATATTAATGATTAAAACTAGTCCGAAATGAATGGCTATTTTAATCCAGTTTGAAGTAGTAACAGGGGTATTGCTTAAATCTGACATCATAAAGTAATAAACCGGTCTTGCTTCCAGCACAATAATTAAACCAATAAAAAGCATTGACAAGATCATAAATAACAGTCCGCCAAAACCTGTTGGGAATCTGTGCGATATTTTCAACCTTAAACCTGGGGATACATTGCACCGCAGCCTATTCCAAGACTGGTAATGCCAAAGGGTCATTAAAAATATAGTTACAATTGATACCACCATCATCAGTGGTATCAACCTTTAATAAATAATTTGTAAAAACAATCAGGATTTCAGACATAATGACAAGAAAAATAAAATTGATCCCAGAATTTACACCATAAAAAACTTTTCAAGCCAATGGAGGAGGATTTGATGATCCAGAAAGATTCTCCCTCAAGGCTGACTGCCGGATAGGCAAACCGGACAGCCACTGCAGAAATAACAAAGCCTGCCAGTCCAAGGTTGATAAATGAAATAATATTCTGAAGATAAAGCGTGGGCATTGGATTCTTATCCATGGGAAGAACACTGATATTATATATATAGATTACAATAATCGCGAAAAGAATAAAAAGCTGGGACCACTGGGAAGTATCCCTGAAAAAAATTCTAATATCCTTTTCTACAATTGAGCGGACAGAAGAAGGAAGAGGAGACAATATAAGGTTAAAAACTTTATTAAAGATCCTGTTAGTAGAAATTGAGGCAGTCCCGCCCTCCTGTGTTTTATTCCATGAATCATAAAAAACTGCGTTAAATAACCAGCCGAGCATAACAATAAATGCCAGCGCAGTACTCCATAGCAGCAACATATTAAAGGTAGTTGAACCTGCCGCATTATCAAAAAGCATACCTGACAAAACATCTGTAACCCACTGACTGGGAAGAAAAGTTGATGTCGGGGCTTCAAGAGCAGACAGATAGTCTATGACCGTAAAGAAATTGTCAGGGTCAACCAGTCTTTCAGGTTTTATAAACCTGAACATAAAATAAGCAATAATAATAAATAAAAGGCTGATAATAAAAAGCACGTCTTTAAGCCTTTTAGCCGGAAATATTTTAACCAGACCAATGGCAACTGCAATTCCAATGGTTCCGCATATAACAAAAAAAGGAATAATTGAAAGGATTAAAAGTAAATAATATAAAAAACTCTGCTGATAGATAATTCCATAGGACAGGAAAACCGGAAGACTGAACATGAGGACCATCCATGAACTGTTAAGAACGGTTTCCGTCAATTTTGAATAATAGAGCTCTGTATAATCAAAAGGAGTTGAGATAATGAGCTGAAGCTCCTCAGAAATAAAAAATGATGAAATTGCGGTGATAACATTACTGAAAATTAATATGGAAAAGAAGGTAAGAAATACCATGGAAAGAAGTTTTGCGGCAAGGAAATCACCAAAAACATCTATCCCTTTAAAATAGGTAAGAACTCTGAAAAAAACAAAGAAAATACCCGCCCAGAAAGCAAGACCGAAAGCAGTCATCAGCAGGGCTCTAAAGTATGATCCTTCATTCTTAAACTTTATTCTGTTTTTTATTTGTGTGATCTTTGGATATAAAAGACCCAGCCTGTTTATCACCATTAGAACCTCAATGATTCCAGTACTTCAACTATCTCATCACCGCCGGTAAGTTTGAAAAATATTGACTCCAGTTTTTTACCTTCAGAGCCGGTCCTCTCTCTGAGTTCCTTAACGGTTCCAACATCAACAATTGTTCCATTTTGTATAATTCCAATCCTGTCACACATGTCCTCGGCAATCTCCAGAGTATGGGTAGACATAAATATTGTGGTACCTTTTGAGCAAAGCTCCCTGAATATCATTTTAACCAGCCTTGCACCCTTTCGGATCAAGACCAACCATGGGCTCATCAACTATTAAAAGTCTGGGTTTATGGATAAGAGCAGAGGCCATTACCAGGCGCTGCTTCATCCCATGGGAAAAACTTTCAATTAAATTATCAACATAATCTTCCATTTCAAAAAGATTAAGCAAAGCTTCAAGACGTTTAATGTTTTCATCTTTATTAAGCGCATAGAGCCTGCCGACAAAGCATAAAAACTCCCTTCCTGTGAGTTTCCCGTACAGAAAAGGCCTGTCTGGAATGAATCCGGTAATCCTTTTAACCTCATTTGGATCATGCGCCATGTTACAGCCATTAATAAAAATACTGCCTGATGTCGGTTTTACCAGTCCCGCCATCATCTTTATGGTAGTAGTTTTACCTGCGCCATTTGGGCCGAGAAAACCAAACAGTTCTCCTTTTTCAACCTTAAGTGAGATATTATTAACCGCAGTAACTGTTGGATATGTTTTTGTTAAATTCTCAAGCTTAATCATTTTTGCTCCAATACTTCAATTTCAAGTCTGCCCACAAGGTTTAGTACGCCTAGCTGGTCCTCCATCTCACCCTCAAAAAATTTAATATGCGTGACATCCGCCGGAAACTGCTTTAAGGTAGGGTCTATTGTTATCCACCTGCCCAGGAATATTTCCGACCAGGCGTGATAGAAAAAACCCTCATTAACATATACAATACCGGCACAGATCCTTGCAGGTACTTGTATGGCCCTGCATAATGCCGTAAATAAAACAGCATGTTCATTACAATCACCCTGCTTTGTTTTCACTACTTCAAGCGCACTCGGGATACTTAAAGTGGGCTTCTTTTCAATATTTTCATACACCCACAGATAAAGCTTATTTACAGCCTTTGCGGCATCGATTTCTTCTTTTATGATATTTTCTGCAAGCGTTTTTATTTCCTCATCATCACTTTGAATAAGAATTGTAGGTTCAAGATATTTATCCATTCCTGAACCATTAAAAGGGCAGGATATAAGTATCTTTACGTAACAAACGCTCTGCCTTAATCTCAACCACATCCCCGTTTTGGAACTGTCTTCCACCAGCAAGGTCAAAGTCATTGATATTAATATTTTTAATCCTTACTTTTAAGTAAGTAAGACCTTTTAAAATTATTTTTTTATCAACTTTTACTGCGGTTTCAGATATTAAGTCAACCTTATCACCATCAAATATTTTTAAAGCTTCTTCTTTTGTTTCTCTTATTAGAACTATCCCAATTGGACTTTCTTCTTTTAAGGTCTCGCCCTGTTCATCAACCCAGGTATAAAGTTCTATCCCGTTAAAAACCTCCTTTATTTTAAAACAATTAATTTCTTTTCCATGGATTGTGATCTTATCTTCAGAAACGACCTCAACATCTATAGTTCTATTTGCAAGTGTAAGCGGATCAAAGATTACTCTTTTAAAAGAGCTTCCTATTATAAGTCCTTTTTTTAGAATATAAATATTTAAGACCGGTTGAGAGTATCGGTTTATCTTTTAATTTTCAATTCCTTGTTACTCTTTTTACCTCCGGAAACTATCATCAGTTTTAAAACATCATTATCCAGATTCCCATAAGCTATAAAGCTGACCACTCCTGACTTTATCCTGAAACTGAAGTTCTTTTAAATTCATCTCTCTGTCAGTAACAGAATTTATCTTACTTTCTATCTTCTGGGGAATCCCCATAACCTTCATGTTCATGAACATGTTTTCAGTTATCCTGTACCCTTCTTCCATTCGCTTTATTTCAGAAAAAGAATAACCAATCTTCTGGTTTTTAAGATAAAGCCCGGCCCATTCCTGCCTGCTCTCAATATCTTCCACAAGATATTTTTCTTCAAAGAAAAAATTAGAGCTCGTAAAAGACATTTTTCTTTATCAGGACAGCCATCACCACAATCCAGACCGCAACAATCACTATTCCTAATATTTTACCTGAATGCTTCATCATAAGATCACTTTAATATGAAAAAGCCCTGATGCTTATTATGGCTTCAGGGCTTTTTATCTATTAATTTTATTATAGCGCTAACCTGTTAAGGTTCTTTTTTATTTATTCTTTCTCTTAATTCCTTTCCCACTTTAAAAAATGGTCGTTTTCTTGGGTTTTATCTCTATCGGTTTTCCTGTGCGGGGATGGTTTCCTGTTCTTCCGAGATATTCACGAACTTTAAAACTCCCAAATCCGCGTATTTCTATGCCTTCACCTTTGACCAGAACTTCTGACATGCGATCAAAGATCTTATTTACGGCGATTTCTGCAATCTTAGGCTGTATTTTTGCCTCGTCAGCTAGTATCTGAATAAGTTCTGATTTTACCATTTGTTCCCTCTTTGATTTTGTATCAATCTTATAAATCAGTATAATTGCTTTCTTTTATAGCCAATAGAAAAGATTATGTCAATTAAAAGTTACTATATTTTTTACCTGTTTTTTTAATTTTTTCAAAAAATTCCATTAATTCTATTGCAGTTTCCCCTGGAATCAAAGACAATACTGGATTCATGATTAGAGTAAGGGCATTATATGTCCAGTTAGTACTCCCGATTACAACAATTTTTTCATCAATTATAAGAAGCTTACTATGTGTTGTGATCTGTTCCGTATCGAATATCACCTCAACCCCGGCACTTTGTTAACCTTTTACCGGTTTCAAGGTTCCTTTTTGTTGTCCTGTCGCTTTTCTGCCTGATATCAAGGATGACCTCAACATCGACGCCCCTCTTTTTCGCCTTAATTAATGCATCAATCAGCTGATTACTGGGACTGTTTTTAAATTTTTTGTAATAACTTGCTTCAAACATAATCATTTTTATAGATCTGTTTGAATCATTAATCATTTTTTTTACTTCAGGGAAATAATCTCTATCCAGCAACAGCTGAATATTACTGGTCTGTAATGCCATACAGGTTGAACATGAGAAAAATATTATGGCTGTCAGCATTACAGTACAACCTAATAAATGTACTTTAAAGCTATTAACGATAACTATTCCTAATATCATTCTTTTTCATACTGTCTCCATGGAAATCAGAATCATCCCCTGCGATACTGTAATCCTCTTCAAACCACTGACCCAGATCAATAAGCCTGCATTTTTCAGAACAAAAAGGTCTGAAAGGGATTTTCTTTTGAATAAACAACTTCCTTTTTACATCTAGGACATTTTACGATTTAGAGTCTTTTTTTCAGCCATTTTACTCTGTAAATTTCTCTCAATATATTCTTTTACACTTTTGTCCCAGGTGAATTTAGTTTTTTGTGCTGACCCCACAGATATCACTCCATTTCTGAAACGTTATTCTCTCTTCATATCAACAGCAGCAATACATTTATCTACAAAATTATCAACTTTATCCTCAACAGTATCACCATAAAAAACAAAACCGTTTCTTTATTATCTTTTACCGTATCATTCAGGCCGCCGACTCCATGCACAACGCATGGCTGTCCTTCTCTCATTGCGTACAGCTGGCTTATTCCACAAGGGCTCATAGGAACTCGGCATTAAAAAGAGATGTCCGTTAGCATAAAGGATATCCGAACATTCATTTGAATATCCATTTAAAAATATAAAGTTTTCATACTTTAAGCTCATTTCAATTAGAAAACTCTCATATTCTCTGCTTTCCGGTTCCCAGCACAATATAAATACCCCGACCTTTTAAAGCCTCAAGAATTCCCTGCATTGCCGTAAAATTATTTAACCCCTTTGCCTTTAAAAGATAAAACTTCTGCTCAACAACTCTTCCAATACTTGTGAGAATAACCGGATCTTTATAATCATCTGCATTAATTGAATTAAGTTTTTCCAAAGGGTTAAATAATGAGCGCTTTTAAGGTACTCACCTTTCTGCTGCCCAGCCTTTAACCACATTTTTAAAATATTTTAAAAGAAGAGAGAAATTATAAACAGGCACCTGTTTTTTTAATTTATAATCACATCCATTTAAGATTCCAAAGAGTTTGCCTTTTTTTTGCACCTTCAAAAGATCCGATCTCAAGACCGTCACCTCCATAGTAGAAAGGAGGATCACTTGGTTTTAATATTTCCTTTGCATATGTAGGTGATACCGTATTAACAGCATCAGCAAGCCTTATTCCGGCAGCCATAGGATTAATACAGTCCTGCCACCTTGCATCTGCAAGCAGAGCCCTGTCAAATTTAAAAAGATCAGGATACCACTCCTTAAGAGAAGAACTGTGGCCCCTGAAAAGGCCGTATGCCCTGAAAAGCAAGGTTATGTATGGTAAAATACAGTCCTGATATTTTTTGAGCTCCTTATAATCCTGGTGAAATTCTCCTGAGAATCAGTAAAAAAGCCGTGTGCCAGTCATGGAGATGGATAGTGGTAATCTCACCAAAAACCTTGTTTTTTATACCTTCGGCAACAGCCCTTGAAAAAAAAGCAAATTTTGTTGCATCAGTGGCAAACGGCGCATCAGGTGGATCATCACAGTAAATCTTTTTTTCATCTCCAGAACTAAACCCAGTATAAAAATCAGGGCAGTCAATTATATAATTAATCACCCCGGAAGAATCTATATGCCTGTAATAGATAGCCTCATGCTTAACTTTGAAAATAAAAACTTTATTTTTTTAACAGGTTTAATAGTGCCAAGCTGATTATGGAGAAAACCATAGGAAGGAATTACAACACTAACATCACAGCCCTGCTTTAAAAGTGCAGCAGGCAGGTCACGCAATACATCACCGATTCCGCCTACTTTACATTTTGGCAGAGCGTCATTTTCTGATGCAACCATTAGAACTTTAATATCGTTACTTTTCAAAACAGATCTCAAAAGTTTTATGATTTTAGTAATTATTGTCCCTTAAAGCACGCCCCTAGGGGACATGTTCAAACAACCTGCTATGAAGGTGGTTGTTAACTTCTATGATATATAAAACATAATTAATAAATATTGTCTATATATTCAGTAAATCAAAAATTTCCTGACTATATTTGCAAAAACTTCGGTTGCAACAAAGAAAAGGTTTACAAAAATTTTAAATGAAAATGATATGAGTAATCGACTTTACAATCCAATATCAATTGATTGTTAAAAAATTATAAGGTTTATATTTAATCTTAAAGATAGACTAGAGGCCTCTGGTAAATTCATCCCGGAGAATACGCTCATCATCAGAAGAAATAACTGATTTAAGCTCGGCAAGGATATTTTCTTTATCTCTTGGAAGTCTGGCTTTGATGGGAAAGTAGTTTGAAGCGTGGTTTGAGAAAAACAGACAATTTTTCAGATTTGATCCTTCAATCATTATTTTAAGTTCGTTCACAAGCTCAAATTTACCCGGCAGTTCAAACCGGCCTTTTGACTGCAAATCATATAGAGCTGTGCCCGGTACAATCATCAAGTGTAAGCGCACCGACATGGTTCGGCTGCATACGGTTAAGAACATTTATGGTCTCTTCTGCGTGGACAACACTTCTCTCTTTCCCGCCAAGACCAAGCAGCACGGTAACATTAAGTTTCATCCCGGCATTTCTAACCCTGCCCGCAGCTTCAATCATCTTTTCAATGGTCACACCCTTTTTTACCTGGTCAAGAGTCTGCTGGTCACCGGATTCGAGGCCCATATAAACATTAGACAGTTTTTTATCTCTTAATTGTCTAAGCTCATCTTCTGATTTTCTAAGTATGCTTTTGGCATTGGCATAGATCCCGACACGTATAAGTTTAGGAAATTTCAAACTAAGATAATCAAGAATTTCAATAAGAGAATCCTGTTTCATGATAAGCGGGTCGCCGTCACATAAAAATATTCTTCTCACATCATATAATGCCTCAGCTGTTGCAGTATCTATGTCAGCAAATATCTCATCAATGGTTTTAATTCTGAATTTTTTCTCAATGTAGGCAGGGGCAAAAAGTGCACAGGTTATGTGAACAGCCGACAGTCACCTGCAGTGATCAGGCTGTCAGCTTCGTTGGGTGGGACGTATTATTGTTCCTTCGTAATTCATCTCTATGATAGGCTGCTTTTGATCTTCTCAACCATAACTTTCTTCAGAACTGTTTCCTGGGTACCGAGGTCATGTTACGTAAAGTAACCTTCTTTTCCTTGACCTCATCAGGGCCCATGATAATTACAAAATTAATCAAACGGTTTGCAGCATATGTAAGCTGTTTTTTAAGCCTGGTCTTTTTATAATATATTTCTGTTTTTATTCCGCTGCTGCGTAAAATTGTCGCAGCCTCTCATATTCTCTTTCATCAAAGCATCATCAAAGCAGGTAATGAGCACCTGGGTATTTCCGGAAACATTTTTCTCTGACTCTTTTTCCTCCATTACCGTAACAATGACGTTCAAGACCGAAGGAAGAACCCGTTGCGGGAATCGTGTTTTTAGAAAAAAGACCAATCAGGTTATCATATCTGCCGCCGCCGGTGATACTTCCAATTTTCGGCTCTTTTACAATTGTTTCAAAAACCGGGCCGGTATAATAATCAAGGCCCCTGGCAAGAGAAAAATCAAATATGTAATTATCCTCAGGAACACCATATGCAGAAAGCGAATCCCTTATTATCTCAAGCTCTGACATTCCTTCATCACCCTCTTGTGTCTGCGCAACAATTGATGCCATGTCAGAAAGCGGATCACTTACTTCAGAATCATTAATAATAAAATCAGTCAGCGACTTTTCTAGTTTACTGTTAAGTATGCCGATACTTGACAGGTCTTTCAGTACACCATCGGCACCGATTTTATCCAGCTTGTCAAGAGACCTTAAAAAAGGAGTAACATCTTTAGGCTGGAGGCCGCAGCATAGTGCAAAAGCGTTTATTACCTTCCGGTTATTTATTCTTATTACAAAATTATCAAAGCCAAGCCTTCTTAAAACAGTATCCGTTATTGCAAGCAGCTCGCCGTCCGCGTAAACACTTTCCGTTCCTATGATATCAATGTCACACTGATAAAACTCCCTGAACCTTCCCTTCTGCGGTTTGTCAGCTCTCCATACCGGAGCAATCTGGTAGCGTTTAAAAGGCTTAATAAGTTCAGGATACGCGGAAATTACCCGGCATAGCGGAATTGTCAGGTCGTAACGCAAAGCAACGTTTCTGCCGCCCCTGTCTTCAAATTTATATATCAGCTTCTCGCCTTCCTCACCGTACTTTGCCCTCAAGAGTTTCTGCGTACTCAAGACATGGGGTGTCAAGCGGTTCAAAACCAAACACTCAAAGACCTCTGTCATTAAAGAAATTATCCTTTTACGTACCGTCATTTTCTGAGGCAGAAAATCTCTGAAACCTTTAAGTATCTGCGGTGCGGCCATTACATTTCTCCCATTAAAATACTATCCATTACAAATTATTCTTTAGTCTGTGCCGCACGTCTTTTAACCTCTTCAGCATATGCATTTATAAAGAAATCAAATCCGGAGGTGATTACTGCTTTACAAAAAATATTTCTCTTCCGGCTTCATCTCAGGCCTGGAAAAAGATTCGGCAACTCTTAACGCGCTCAGTGCCATATCTTTATAACCCTTTTGATTGTAATAATATGCGACCTCCTCAAGCCTCCTTATAAACGCCTTAATTTTGCCGGCGTCAAAAAAGACCTTTAATGACTCTTCCTGCATCTTTTTGATCCTGCCCTCTTTTACAAACCTGGCCGGGTCCTTTCTCATCTTTTTAGAACGTCAGTTATTTTTTCCCACTGTTCCTTAGCATAGTCTGAGGTCAGAAACCAGAAAGTCATATCCTTTTTACTGGACAGACATTTTATATCATCATCAGAAAGCTCTTTTTCAGCGACCACGTCTCTTGAAATAAGGTCATATATAAAAGCCTGATGTCTTTCAGTTTTGGAATCAGCAAAAAGGCTGTCCCATTGTGCGATGTTACCGGAAACAACGCGTCCGCTATTTTCAGTAAGAGTGCGGGCTTCATCAACAATAAAAGAGGCATATGCAACAGGTATTTCAAAAAATTCTGTCTTTTCATCAGACAGAATTTTTTTCACCAGTTTATTTGCTTCCTTCCGGACAGTTGTCATAACTTCTATGTCTTTTATCCCGTCGATATCACTTAAAAGGATATTAAATACTTTTATTTTCATGTGCCGTAACCGGCTTCACAACAAATATAAACCTGTGCCCCTCAGCATCAATGATCGAACTGTAAGCAGAAGCATCGGCAAGTTCAGCTTTTTTTAAAACTGACTCTTTCTCCTTCTTATCTGAATCCAGCACGATATTAATACCTTTTTGTTTTAAAGAATGAACGATTCTCTTTATAGTCTTCTGTACATCTTTGCTGGAGGTACCTTTATATATGCCTTCAATAAACTTAACCGATTCAGCAGCATCAAAAGAAGCAACGAACTTGATGATCTTTTCAGCGTCACCAATATCATTTTCAATCGCTTTTGTAATGAAATTCAAAGCCTGAATCCCGGTATCTTCAATTACTTCAAGGATTATACCTTCTTTTTCATTTTCACGTTTTCTTAATGTAATCCTGAATAAGCTCTCCCCCGTCATTATCAAATTCTTCGGTTAAGACTGAATGTTTAATTCTCTGGGTCAGGTTTTCAAGCTCAAGCAAAGAGCTTGCGACTCCCGTCATCTAATATCAGGTCACTCTTTATTAAAAACATCCAGGATCTTAATACCGGTCCTTGGTAAAAAGACCTCATTTTTTACAAATTTCTGAAGAAAATTTATGTGATCAATACCAGTCAAATGCTTTAAAATCTCTAAAATGATCTCCCTTTCTTTTGAGCCCTCTTTTATAAATCTTTTACTTACTATAGGAAGAAAATTTTTCTCAATTTCAGCAATTTCTGCAATCATTTCCTTATAATAAGAATCGAGTTGAGGAGAATCTGCAACATATTTAATAATACTATCTATTACCTCATTTACTCTGCTGGCCGTAGTATCATTTTCCTTTGTTTTCCCGTTTTTCCTGCCCTTTTTCCCGGCCATTCTAATCGTTTCCCTTCAAGTGTTATTACGGATTATAAAGCAACAAATTATAGAGAATTAAGAACTATAAGTCAAAATCAATTTTATATATAAATTTTATCCACATATTTTTTTAATTATTATTAAACTAAAAGTAAAACAAAAGGTCTGTCCATATATTAGACCCCCTAACTAAATTATTGACCAGGACAGAGAAAGAAATCAAAGTGACGTTTTGACCCCTTGCCCTTAATAAATCTTTGGGTGAATTATCTATAAAGCAAAATTATGTCAGGACAGCTAAGTTTGGTAGAAGTATTTATCTGAAAGCATTTTAAGATATTAAAGAATTAGCTGAGGAGAGAGACCTATAAACATCCGGAATGTCCGGGTGTTGTCAGTGGACAATCGTCAGTTAAAAAACTTTTTAAAGCAAAGACATATAAAATGAAAAACTCTTTCTCTCCGGCCTTAACCTTCTTAAAGTATCTGACGGGTTTAAAGACACAAAAAATGGGCCTCGAATTGACAGGGCCCTCTCAAAACATAAAACTCTGCGTTCACCAAAGGCATAATACTGTCTTGCCGTCCCGCATTTCACCCCGGGCCTTTTCCATATGCCGCAGCGTGGCAAATTCTCTTTTAACCTCATCGGGCGCCATCTTAAGCATCTCTACCAGCGCTGAAAACTCTACGCCTCCGGTCTCTTTCAGTATTTTCAGTATCTTTATTTGATCTGCATTAAAAACCGCATCTTTCCCTGAAAAGGATTTTGCCGTGTACACGGCCCATGGATCACAGGTGCGGGTGGGTGACAAAGTGTCGATGTAGCAGTCCTCACACATCGTCGTCCCATTGTGGTTCATCTCGTCTCCCGGCTTGATCTGCTTATTGCATTTTTCGCATTTCATCAACTTATTCCTTACTTTAAGATCAAGTACTCTGTGTATCTTTTATATTCTCCCTGCCGTACATCTCAGCCGCGTGTTTCAATTTAAGCATTAAATCATCTGTAAAGCTGTTATGTTTCAGTTTCCACTTCCAGTTCCCTTCCACAGTACCGGGTCTGTTCATCCTGAACTCCTCACCATATCCCAGAACATCCTGTGCAGGGATAATAACCAGGTTCGCAACAGATGCATAGGCCAGCTTGATAAACTGCCAGTGAAAGTCACTGAAATTCATGGAATCCATATATTCAAGAATATACTGCCTTAAGTCATCATCAATCTCAGAACCGTAAAACCAGCCGTTGGTGGTATTATTGTCGTGGGTTCCCGTGTAAACAATGATATTCCTGTTCGTATAATTATGAGGAAGATAATAATTATCATTACTAAAATCAAAGGCAAACTGTAAAACCTTCATCCCCGGCAAATTCACATCGTCTCTTAACTTTTCAACTTCAGGAGTTATCTCTCCAAGATCCTCAGCAATAAGCGGCAGATCACCCAGCTTTTTCTTGAGACTCTTAAAAAATGCAATTCCAGGGCCTTTGACCCATTTACCATTTACAGCAGTAGGTTCTTTAGCTGGAATTGACCAGTAGGATTCAAGTGCCCTGAAATGATCTATCCTTACCAAATCCACAACCCTGTTAAGATACTGCAGACGGCTTACCCACCACTTCATGGTAGATTTATTTAATTTATTCTTGTCATCCTCCCATTTATATAGAGGATTACCCCATCTCTGACCTGTTTCACTGAAATAGTCCGGAGGGACACCGGAAACAGATTTAGGCTTACCCGTCTTTTTATCAAGCTGAAATATCTCAGAATGCGCCCAGGCATCAGCCCCTTCAAAAGTTATGTAGATTGGTATATCACCGATTAATTTTATGCCAAGACTATTGCAGTATTCTTTCAATTCCGACCACTGAATGGAAAACAGGTACTGAGCAAACCGGTAAAAATCTATGTCTGATTTGAGTTTCAGATGCCACTCTTTCATCGCTTCAGGTCTGCGCATGGCAATTGGTTTTTCCCAGTCAAGCCAGTAATCTGTTTTGAAATAGTCAGCCAGCGCTGAAAACAGCGCATAATCATCCAGCCAGTATTTAGATTCCTCACAAAAAAGCGCATAAGCCTTAATCTCATCATCTTTTGAAGTTTTAAAAAACAGGTCTGCCGCATCTTTAAGCACCGGCATCTTATGTTTTACAACTTCATCGAAATTTACAAAATCATCCTCTTTATATTCAAAGGGCTTAATTTCGATTTCAAACCATTTCTTTTTAAGTTTATCAAGCGAGATAAGCAGCAAATTCCCAGCAAAAGTTGACTTTGAAGCATAGGGTGAATATTCAAAAACCGGTGATACCGGGCCAAAAGGAAGCACCTGCCAAAAGCTTTGCCCTGCCTTTTGTAATTGCCGGGCAAAATTAAAAGCTTCATCACCCAGCGTTCCTATCCCGTAATTTCCAGGCAGACTGGTTATATGAAGAAGTACCCCGCTTGACCGTTTTATATCCATTATCAACACCTTTTGAAGTAATTATTCCTAAACTTATTATTAAAATATATAGGTTTATATTAGGTAAGTGTCAAGCAGCAAAAAAATAGAACTTATGAACTAACCGTACCAGAAAACATTCTATTGTCTGGAAACGATATTTTAAAAACATACAGGATGTTATGAGTAAGTTTTTGCTGTGTGATAAGGAAGGATTTAAGCTCTTTTTTCAAGGAGAGTATTACGATACAAATCGGATTCGAAATAATAGTAAGCACCTGTATCCGGGAAATCATTTTGAATTCTATACAGTAAGGGTTCAAGCTTTTCAAAATTACCTGAGCTGAACTCTGACTGGAATTCTTCTATCAGTTCAACCTTTTCTTTCAAATTAACCTTCTGAATGAAATATGGGGCCATTTCAGGAACTTCAAGGTTTCTCTTAATTATTTTATGTAACAGTTTGAAAAAACTTCTATTAACGTCTGTAAACAAAATTGTCAGCCAGGTCTCAATGTTTAGTCCGGAGACCCAGTATGGCGCTGTATAATATGGATAGTATCCCTGATTAAGATTGTTTGTTTTATCAAGAAAAGCATAAACTTCTTCCTGAGATATATCCCTTTCAACTGACTGTATTTTACGGCAATACACATGATACTGCATCCCCATCTTCTCAAGAACCGGATGACCATGTATTCGGCAGGCCAGCGGTCGGTTGGAATAGATTGAACAGAAATTATCTGCAGTTTGAAAACGGCATTTAAAATATCCAGGATAATCAGGGTGATAGGGAACTATCTTTGATATCGTTTCTATCAATTGATCCGGATTTTCAGATAGAAAATCCATCATATAACAGAACTCAATCAGGGTCACATGTGGAGTAACGCAGCATTCCCCGCATGCCAGACAACTTACTTTTGGTATTTGATTATATATCTCATTTTTCAGGACAAGATATGCCGAAGAAAATATCCCCATATGACGGTGCCTCCCTGCACCTCAAGAAGAGTTACTCAAACATCTTATCGGCATTTTGATGATTTTTCTAAATAGAGGAGAGAAGATTATCCGTTAATTTTATCAAATTGTTCTTTTATTTGTTCTTTAATTGCTTTTCGCATACTTGTTAAGGTCAAAACCGGAACCATATCAAAAGTGGATGAATGAAGTTTTTTGTTTGCCTCAGTTTTATTAACGCATGAAGCGTCTTTTTCATCGTTCTGTTCGTTGGCAGAATTATTCATATCATAAAGAGTTTCCATATTTATAGTTCTCCTTTCTATTATAAATATACATACAAAATACGTTCCAAACTAAATATCATTGTAAAATATATTTTTTCCTGTAATTTCAACATGTTAAAAAGCGACAATTTGCAAGCCCGTTAGAAATTTAGTTTGATGGGTAATAAATTCCACAAACACGTCAAAAAACATGCGCTATCCCTGTAAACAAAAAAAGGGAGCAAAAAATTTGCTCCCTTAGATAATAAGATTTTTATGACTAGCAGTTAACTGCCTGTTTCAAGATACTTGTGAATTGAATCTGCAGCAATTCTTCCGGCACCCATGGCAAGAATTACGGTTGCCGAACCGGTAACAATATCACCGCCGGCCCATACTCCTTCCCTGCTGGTTTTTCCGGTCTCAGGGTCTACAATAATATATCCCCATTTATTAAGATCAAGATCCTCCGCAGACTGGGTAAGAAGCGGATTTGGACCTGCACCAACAGCAATAATGGCGAGATCACATTCAAGATCAAACTCAGAACCCTCAATGGGCATTGGTCTTCTCCTTCCGGAATCATCAGGTTCACCAAGTTCCATTTTGAGACCTGTCATGGAAGTTAAACGGCCCTTCTGATTACCATTAAACTTAACCGGACTGGTTAAAAAATGAAATTCAACCCCCTCTTCTTCAGCATGATGGATCTCTAGAGCCCTGGCAGGCACCTCCTGCCTTGAACGCCTGTATACAATCCGTGATTTTTCAGCACCTAGACGAAGCGCAGTTCTGGCCGCATCCATGGCAACATTTCCCGCGCCAAGAGTTATTACATTTTTGCCCCTGGTAATCGGTGTATCATATTCTGGAAGATATGCTTTCATTAAGTTTGAACGGGTTAAATATTCATTTGCAGACATTACGCCAACCAGATTTTCTCCGGGAACTTTTAGAAAAGTTGGCAAACCGGCGCCTACACCAATATATATAGCATCATACCCCTCCTCAAAAAGCTCTTCAAGCAAAACCGTCCTTCCCACAACCGAATTATACTCAAACTTAACCCCCAGCTTTTCAAGACCGGAAACTTCAGAAAAAACAATCTCTTTTGGCAGCCTGAATTCAGGGATACCGTAAACAAGAACCCCACCGGGCTTGTGAAATGCTTCAAAAATTGTTACCTCATGACCCTTTTGAACAAGATCATGAGCAACGATAAGTCCGGACGGCCCTGAACCCACAACAGCTATTTTTTTCCCGGTAGACGGCTTCTTTTCAAGCTTCGGCGCCATTCTGTTTTTTCTTTCATAATCTGCAGCGAATCTTTCAAGGTTTCCAATAGCAACAGGTTCTCCTTTTATACCAAGTACACATTTACCCTCACACTGGATCTCCTGAGGACACGTTCTTCCGCATACAGCAGGGAAGCCCGTTCGTTTCCCAGATTCTGCTAATTGCACCAGTAAAATCACCGTCCTTAATAAGCTTTATGAATCCGGGTATATCAACACCCACCGGACAGCCTTCAACACAAAACGGTCTTTTACACTGGATACATCTGGATGCCTCCAGTTGAACAGTTTCAGCCGACTGACCCAGAGGCACCTCATCAAAGTTTTTCGCCCTGACTTCAGAAGCCTGTTCAGGCATTTTTTGTCTTTCAATCTTTTTTTTCTTAACTTTTTCTTCCGGCATTAATTTCCCCGCATCAAGTCTGTTTAAGACCCATCTAAATTACACATATGTTTCTCATAACTTCTTTTTTCATCTTCTTTATAGGCCTTAAGCCTAAGCATAAGTTCATCAAAATCTACCTGATGTCCATCAAATTCAGGTCCGTCTATACAGGCAAATTTTGTCTCGCCGCCAACAGTTACCCTGCAGCAGCCGCACATCCCGGTACCGTCAATCATTATCGGATTTAGACTGACAAGCGTTTTAACACCCTTTTCTTTTGTGACCTGACAGACAGATTTCATCATGGGAACCGGGCCAATACCCACCACAAACTTAACATCCTCTTTTTCAAGCACATCCTTTAGAACATCTGTCACAAAACCTTTATGACCATATGACCCGTCATCCGTGCACACATTAAGCTCATGTGACGCATCTTTCATTTTGTCCTCTAAAATTAAAATATCTTTACTCCGGGCACCAATAATGCTGATAACATGGTTTCCCTTCTGTTTAAGCGCCCTTGTAATAGGATGCAGAACAGCAACACCTGTTCCCCCACCCACACAAACTACTATACCCAGCTTTTCTAGATGAGTAGGCTGGCCCAAAGGACCGATTACAGCCTGGTATTCTTCTCCTTCATTTAAGCTCTTAAAAAGCAGGGTTGACTTACCCTCTACCAGATATATTACCGTAATGGTGCCTGTTACAGGGTCACTATCTGCTATTGTCAGGGGAATTCTTTCTCCAGTCTCATTTGCTTTCAAAATCACAAACTGTCCGGGTTTTGCCTTCTTTGCAATAAGCGGAGCCTCAATCTCATTTAGAACAACATTACCATTAGACAGTTCTTCACGTCTGACAATCTTAAACATTTAAAAGCCTCCGGTTTAACTTTATTGTGCAACTCAAAATTCGTTTAATGTAGAATATATAAGGATAGCTTAAATAGCATTTTTTTTCAACCTGACTTATTAAGAACAGGCTACTTTAGTGCCGGAAAATACAAAGGCCTTCAATATGTATAAAGACGGTATGGCACCAGGATCTGAAATTTAATTTCGGGGTTTTTTTAACATGACAAACTAAATTTGGATGTTAAAGAGATTAATTTTGCAAAGACTCCTTAAAAAACTTAAAGGATTGACCTTCCTTCAATTTTTTTATCAACAGGAATATTAAGGAGATCAAGAATAGTAGGAGATATATCAATTAAACCAGGATTTGATTTACTCGCATCAAACCCTCTCATGCATAAGAAAGCATCCTGGCTCGTTGGAACACCTTCATATCTGCCCTTACCCAAGAGACAGTCTTTATCAATATCACTGCTTAACTCATATCCGGGAACCCCCTCCAAAATAAGATCCGGAGCCCTTTCAAGCAGACTGCCCTGATAAAGGTCTTCTTTTTTTGCAATAGAGTTTATAATCGACATTCCTGTAGAATCGTCTTTAAGGGTGGATAAACCCTCTATAAGGCTTTCCCTTAAACTGTTATATTCATCACCCGTCTCAACGCACCCATCCGGCATTACCCCTTTAAGGTTTATATATATTCTGCCGGAATCCAGAGCAAAAACTTTTGTACCTTTCGGATCGATATCATCAAAAAGCGCTTTTCCCTCCCCCTTCATCTTTAACAGCCCTTCGTTTCTAAACCAGGTGTTCAGATAAACTTCACCATTTGAAGCCGCTGTAGCGTGATCAGAAATGAGAATAAACTCAGTATCATCAGCGGTTTTATCCGCCATCTCCCCAACCAGATCATCAACCTTTTTAAAATAATGAATAAAGTCTGCATGCCATTCTGAAGCAGGGTCAGCATAATCATTCCACAAATAACGGTTAATGCGTCCTGTTCCGGAAATAACGCCGACAAAAAGGTTCCAGCCTACCCGGTCCATAAGATAATTAAATGTCTCACGCCGCTTTTTAAGCATATACAAAAGCTCCTCATAGATCGTATTGCGGTCATTTGAATGTTCATTTAAATCAACATCTATCCTGTAATCAATCTGTTCAAGGGCAGGATATATCTGTTGAGGGAAGACCGCCTTTTTAAAATCAAGAGAAACAAAACCCGATATCAGTACACCGTTTATTTCTTTTGCAGGATATGTCTGAGGCACATTAACAGCCACGGTTGTTTTATTCGCAGCAGTTACATAATCCCATATTAGAGGAGATACGATTTGCAGGGCGTCGGGGAAATAAATACCATAGGATTCACGGCGCCTGTCCATATATCCAAACATACCGTGTTTGGCAGGGTTGACACCTGTGATGCAGGATGTCCAGGAAACAGGAGAAATTGATGGAGAAGATGACTTCATTCTGGATAAAGATCCATTCTCCATTAATTTTGTTATATTCGGGATATTTCCATTATTACTCAGCTCTATAATCTGATCATAAGAAACCCCGTCAAGGCCTATCAAAGCGACGCGCCTGCGGGGTCTTTTCTTTTTCAATTTAAAAGAAATCATATTTATTAATTCAGGACTTTGGATTCAGGATTAAATTCAAAGCAGCATGCAGCATTCCGGCATCATGGTATTAAAACCATACAAAACATCAGCCGCCTAACTTCATTTTACCTCTTACTTCCTCCATTACCTCTTTTGCAGTTTTGCTGCATTTTGATGCTCCATCATTAAGAATGTCAGTAATATCATCAGGTCTTTTTTCAAGCTCCTTTGCTTTTGTCTGGATTGGAGCAAGTTCTTTCATTAAATTCTCAAACAGTATTTTTTTTACAATCCACACAGCCTCTTGAAGCGAGCTCTACACTGATCTGCTACATCAGCCACAACATCTTCCGGAGAAAAAACAGTATGCATCGTATAAAGGTTACAGACATTAGGATCCCCCGGGTCCTTAAGGCGCTTTCTGTTCTCATCGGTAACAGCTGTTCTCAGCTTTTCCCAGATATCATCTGGGTTTTCAAGAAGTCCAATATCATTATTAAGTGACTTTGACATCTTTGCCTTACCATCAAGGCCCAGGATCTTGGGTGTGGAAGACAAAAGCCATTTGGGTTCAGGAAAAGTATCTCCGAACTTCCCGTTAAAACGCCTCGCAATTCTCCTGGTAAACTCAATATGCTGGATCTGGTCCTCCCCCACCGGAACAGCTGTTGACTTGTACAGCATAATATCGGCAGCCTGTAAAACAGGATAAGCTAACAAACCCACATTAATATTTTCACGGTGCTGTTTTGACTTATCCTTAAACTGGGTCATTCGCTCCAGATCACCCAGCGGAGTGATGCAGTTAAGTATCCATGCAAGCTCAGTATGCTCAATTACCCTTGACTGGACAAAAAGCCTGCATTTTTCAGGATCAAGACCGCAGGCAATAAGCGTTCGGGCCGCGTTCATTATACTTTTCTGAAAAGTATCCACATCATAATCAATGGTTATGGCATGATAATCAACAATGCTGAATACACAATCATATGTGTCAGTAAGCGTTACCCAATTTTTTATTGCACCAATATAATTTCCAATATGAATTGTTCCGGTCGGCTGTATCCCGCTAAAAATTCGTCCTTTTGTCATTAATCTGCTTTCTATTATTCCTTTATTTTGTATGATCTGATCAACACTTCCGCATTTCAAATCAGGTTTTGAAAATGGCGGAAGTGCATGGGAATCGAACCCACCAGAGACGCTATTAACACCTCCCACTGGATTTGAAATCCAGGAGTATCACCAGATACTACCCACTTCCACAAAGAGTCTTTTTATCATCTTATCACATTATGGTCAAGAACTTGATATTACATACAGCTCCAGCAGAAATCGCAGGCAGCAATTAACTGACCCGATTTAAGTTTACCTGTCGTTACATACAAGAGATATTTTAAAAATTATTTTGGTAATTCAAGCTGAGCAGACCTCTGATTGTTTGGGGTCTTTTTAAGGTGTGAATAAGCAAGGTCTGTTACTTTTCTTCCTGATGATGTCCTCATAAGCAGCCCTGCCTTTAACAAAAACGGCTCAACCATATCAATCAAAGTATCTGTCTCCTCCTGAAGAGTTGCGGCAATTGCCTCAAGTCCGACCGGACCGCCTTTATAGAAATCAATAATTATATTCAGAAAACGGACATCAAAAAGATTCAGGCCCTTTTCATCTATGCCTTCGAGAAGCAGTGCATCACAGGCGACCTGACGTGTGATTCTGCCTTGTGCACGCACCTGTGCAAAATCCCTGACACGTCTTAAAAGCTGATTTGCTATTCTGGGTGTTCCCCTGGATCTTTTTGCAATCTCTATTGCTGCATCTGCATCAATCTCACTTCAAGAATAGCCGCAGATCTTATGATAACCCTTTGAAGCTGCTCATCAGTATAGAAATCAAGAGACCGCTGTATACCAAATCTCTCTCTTAAAGGCGGTGAAAGAAGCCCTGCCCGGGTAGTAGCGCCGACAAGTGTAAACTGTTCAAGTTTTGCACGGTAGCTTCTGGCATTCATCCCTTTATCAAAAATTATATCAACGGCAAAATCCTCCATGGCAGAGTATAAAAATTCCTCAACCACTTTTGGCAACCGGTGAATCTCATCGATAAAAAGAACATCCCCATATTTCATATGCGTTAATATACTTATAAGGTCACCGCCTTTTTCTAAAGCAGGCCCGGACGTATGTACCAACGGAACCCCCAGCTCATTGGATATGATATGGGCCATTGTTGTTTTACCCAGGCCGGCGGGCCGTAAAGCAGCACATGGTCAAGCACATCATCTCTCTTCTTTGCAGCTTTAA
>PVMK01115267.1_pt1 | contig 25309 bp, 22 predicted proteins | sample 1853481 | NCBI WGS metagenome assembly PVMK01 (sample SAMN08533507, study PRJNA380276) | Marine sediment metagenome, whole genome shotgun sequencing project.
TGGCCTTCGATGATGGCCATGTCCGTTTTGCGGGGCGCCACACAATCGCCGACGCGGTATATTTCCTCTACGTTGCCCTTGAGCTCAAAATAGAGACCGTCGTTTGCGACGTTGCCAGCGGCCAGCACCACAGTATCGTAACCGTCGAAATCGATCAATTCGTTGGAATAAACATTCAGCCCCTTGACCAGAGTACCCTGAATCTCGAGCACCGCGATGTCGGGCGTAAAGGTCACCCCTTTTTGGGCAAGCCGGCTGCGGGTGAGGTAGAGATCCTGCAGTGGCCCCAGGGCCGATCCGACAAACAGCGCTGAGGTGATCATGTGAACCTGTTTGCCGCGATCCGCCAGGAGTTCCGCCGTACCGGTGGCTTGATGGTGACCGTCCTGGTCGATGAGCAGTACTTTGTCGCCGGCCTCCACCTCATTGGTGAGAATCTGCACGGTAGTCACCACCTGAGGCGGGCCGTATTCGCCGGGAAACGGCGTGGTTTTTGGGGTCGAACCGGTAGCGATGACTACCACATCCGGCTGTTCGTCGAGCACCGTCTTCGGCGTGGCCTCGACACCCAGACGGATATCCAGTTCAAGCTTGTTCAACTGGCTCACCAGCCAACGGGTAACGCCGGTAATCTCCTGGCGACCGGCTGCCTTTCCGGCAATGATGTTCTGTCCGCCAACCTCATCGACCCTTTCCAGCAGGGTGACGCGATGTTTCCGCAGGGTGGCTACCCGGGCCACTTCAAGACCTGCGGGCCCCGCACCCACCACCACGACCTTTTTGGAGGTTTCGGCGGGTTCGAGGGTGCCGATGCCGAGGGTTTCCTCTTCGCCGGCAGCCGGGTTGTGAAGGCATCCCAGACGATATCCAAGCCCCATGCGGGCGATACACCCCTGGTTGCAGGCGATGCAATTGCGAATGTCATCCGTTCGGTTTTCCATGGATTTGTTGGGCAGTTCCGGATCACAGATCAGGGCCCGCACCATGCCGATCATATCGGCCTGACCGTCTTCCAGGATCTTTTCCGCCAAATGAGGGTCGTTGATCCGATTGGTGCAGAATACCGGCAGCTTGACCACGGACCGCATGCCGGCGGATAAGGGCACGGTGTAAGCCAGCGGGGTGTGCATGGAACCTTCCACCAGAAACAGATTGTAGAATGTGCCCAGGCTGAGGTCCAAAAAGTCGAGTTGACCGGCTGCCTCAAGCCGTATGGCCGCCTTTTTGGCGTCTTCATGAGTGAGCCCGCCTCGCGGATGCATCTCATCGGCATTGAGGCGGACCCCGAGGGTAAAATCCGGGCCCACCGCCTTGCGAACTGCATCGATCACCTCAAGGGCGAAGCGGCAGCGGTTCTCCATGCTTCCGCCGTATGCGTCTTGCCGGTGATTGGTAAAGGGCGATAAAAACTGACGGATCAGGGAGCTGTGTCCCAATTGTAATTCGATGCCGTCAAATTCGCCTTCCACCGCATTCTTCGCGCAGATGGCGAAATATTCGATGCATTCCTGGATTTCTTCGAGCTCCATGGCCTTGCAGGTTTCCCGAAAGATGGGATCCTTGCCGGTGGACGGTCCCCACACCGGTAATCGGGAAATCTTCCCGTCTCCCTGCATGCCGTTGTGGTTGAGCTGGGCGAAGATTTTGGTGTCGTAATCGTGAATGACAGTGGTCAGCCGTTTGAAACCCGGGATCACTTCCGGTTCATAAACATCCACCAGCTTGTCATAAGGGTGGTCCGTGGGATGGATCCCCATCTCCTCGGTGGTGATCAAACCGACGCCGCCTTTGGCCCGCTCCCGGTAATAGTAGATGTGGCGATCGCTGATCAGATTGTCCACCGCATAGTTGGTCATATGGGCGGCGAAATGGATCCGGTTGGGCACCACTGTGTTGCCGATTTTGAGGGGTGAAAAAAGATATTTGAACTCGCTCACAACTCTTCTCCCACCTGCCGGCCTTCGATAATGGCCATGTCAATTCCCCTCGGCGCAACGCAATCGCCGGTTCTGTAGACTTCTTTAATCCGCCCCTTCAGTTGGAGGTAAAGGTCGTCATCGACCGTATTGCCGACATCCAGGACCACAGTATCGTAGTCCTCAAAGAGGATGGATTCGTTGGTGTAAATATCCCGCGCCTGAACGCGCAACCCGCCGTCGCTCGTATCGATTTCCATGATATCCAGATCGGTTCTAAAAGTGACGCCCTTTTGCAGCAGGCGCTGACGACCCAGGTAAAGCTCCCCGCGGGGGGCCAGTTCGATGCCGATAAACAGATCGCTGGTCACCATATCCACCTTTTTGCCTTGCTCGGCCAGCAACTCCGCCGTGGCCATGGCATGGTGACCGCCGTCTTCATCGACGAACAGCACCTTTTCGCCCACCGGGTAGGTGCCTTGAATGATATCCCAGCCGTTTTGGACGGCCGGCGGCCCATAATCGCCGGGGAAGGGTTTCGCAATGGGTACGGAACCCGTGGCCAACACCACCGCATCCGGGGCCTGTTCAAGAATCAGTTCCGCTGTGGCCGTCACGCCGGTCTGGATAGGCACGCCGCGTTCGGTGAGCATATGTTTGAGATACCGGATCACTCCCTGCATGGTGCCGCGTCCGGGTCGCATGCCGATGAGTTTGACCTGACCGCCCACGGTGTCCGCTTTCTCATATACCGTCACGTCGTGACCGCGCTCATGGGCCACCCGCGCGGCTTCCATCCCGGACGGCCCTGCGCCCACAACGATGACCTTTTTCTTTTGGCGGATGGGGGGCCAGGACGGGTCGCCGGTCAGGGGCTCGTAACCGACTCGGGGATTTTGGATGCACCCCAATGCCTTGGATTGATTAATCCGGCCGATGCACCCTTTGTTATCCTTGACGCAGTAGCGGATATCGGCCGCTCGGCCTTCCCGGGTCTTTTTGACCATGTCGGGGTCGCTGATCAGGGCCCGCACATAGCCCACCATATCCACCATGCCGTCCGCGATAAGCCGTTCGGCTTTGCCTGGAAAACCGATTTGATAGCCAACCATCACGGGAATACCGACCCCGTTTTTGATCTGTTCGGCCACATCGATGGTAAACCCGAAGGGGATGTGCATGGACGGCATAATCAGGTGAAGGTTATAATAGGTGCCCACGGCAACGTTGATGAAATCAACGGCACCGGTGGCTTCCAAGGCCTGGGCCATCGGAACGGAGTCCTCGGGTGTAATGCCTCCCCAGAATTTTTCATCCGCGCACAGACAGGCCCCGATGGTGAAATCGTTCCCCACGGTCTCTCGAACGGCCGCAACGATTTTTAAGGGAAAACGCATTCGGTTCCCAAGGCTGCCGCCGTATTCATCGCCGCGATGGTTGCTGATGGGAGATAAAAACTGGCGTAATAGCGATTGCGGTCCCATGTCGATTTCGAGCCCGTCGAATCCGCCTTGCTTGACCCGCATGGCGGCCTGGCTGTAAGCATCCACGATTGCGGTCATGTCTTCGGGTTCCATGGGTTTGCAGGTTTCACCGAAGACTATATCGGCCACGGCGGAGGGTCCCAGAATCGCCTTGCGGGTCACATAGCCGCTGCTCTGGAAACCGTGATGATTCAGCTGAGCGAATATTCGGGTATCAAATTCATGGACGGCGGTGGTTAGCCGGCGATAATCATCGACCACATCAGGCTTATAAGCCTCGATCATAGATTCCCATGGCCGGTCACCGGCATGAATTGCAAGCTCCCCCAAGATAATGAGTCCGCATCCACCCTGGGCTCTACGTCGGTAGTAAGCGATATGGCGATCATTCAGTAGGCCTTTTTGGGCAAAATTAGTCCGATGGGCCAGCAAACAGATGCGGTTGGGTAAGATAAGATAACGGAGATTCAGGGGTTTAAACAGGTAATCAAACATGTATAGTTCTGCGTTATTAATACCTAAACTGATCGGTTCCAGGTTCAAGGGTTACAACCGATGGACACTGCTCACCATATTGATCAAGATCCGGAATATGGTAGTGCTCCTAAATCGTTGTACGTGGTCAGTTGTATTCGTATTTTCAGGATTTCTTTGGTTTGGTCTAGCACGATCCTGTGCATCCCGCCTGCCAGAGCGAAGCTTTTTAGCGAAGCCTGGTTGATCCTCGTCAGAAAGCAGTGAAATCTATGCCCTGAAAAAATGCAATAATTATGCCCAAAGAAAGAATTGTCGAATAATAAAACGGAGCTCAAAACATTGGTAAAGTAGCCTTCTTCAAAGAGAACGAGTGTGGGCAGATAAAAACATTTATTGTTTGTGTCTTGGTGCCTTTGTGGCTATTCTTTTCGGTTTATCCGGGTTGGGAATCATCTTCAGTGAAGGGGAAAAATACCCCATAGTTGATGGGTTTATTTAAGTAAGGCACTGTTATCAAAAAGATTATCGCAATTGGGGTCACCCAGGGTCAGAAAGGATAATTTCAACCCCTAACCCGGTTAAACCGGCCTCCGGCTCGTAGATTCGAACCTCCGGCTCGGAGAGAAATAACAAATCATAAGCACCAAATTACAATATCCAAATCTCAAATAAGATCAAACGCCAATTGTTTGTGATTTTGAATTTCGGTCATTGTGATTTGTTTGGTATTTGTGATTTGCGATTTGAAATTTTTCACTGCTGAAACCTGAACACTGACACCTTACTTTCCCTACAAAATGTTGTTAGATAAACCCCGCTAAGGGCCTAATAGACCCCACAGATACCGTCGATGGCCATTTCTTCAATTCGGATTTCTTCAGTATCAAAAATACTGTCCTGTGGGTTTTCATCTGCTCGTTTTTTTGAATCCTTTTTTTTCTCATCTTTTTCAACATCAAGTTTTTCCATGCAGGTCTCCTTTAATCGTTTTTGCGTCAGGACCTCTGTGTATTGTGACAGACGAACGTCGGTCATCCACCGTAAACGGCTTGAAAAACCTGCACGGAAGCTCCGTCCCGCAGTTCATCATCCGTTCTTAACATCCGGCCTTCCATAGAAACAACGCCTCCCTGGGACTTTGAGATTTTCAGATGGGTGAGAAGATCCATGACCGTCGCCCCATCCTGAATTTCAACCTCCATGCCATCCTCGGGCCGGTAGCCCGGAAAACGTTGGCTCAATGTGCCGAATAATTTGACTCTGATCTCCACTTTTGCTGCCCATTAAAAATCTAAAGTGCTGTCCATTTCCTCGTCACTAATGACAACGACCGTGTTGTGAGGCGGCAGGGGTTCTTTGTAAAAAAACTCGGGCAGGCGATCGTCCTTATTGGTAAAACCGGCCTTCTTGTTGAATTCCAGTTCTGCTTTCAATACCCGTATACCCATAGCAGGAATGTCATCCGGCCCAAGTTGAGTCCCAAACTTGGCATTCATCGCTTTTAAGAACGCTTCACCGCCCTCGGGAGTCGTCAGGGCAAAACTCGCTAAAAGGCACAGACCGGTACAGTCGACAGAAGCCATGGCAATTTGGGTGTTGCGGGAGGCCTCAACCTGCCCGTCGGCCTTCAAGGGATCGAGTGCCTGGGTCAGGTATTCGCCGACCACGTTGCCGGCTGTGTGATCCGCCCCCATGGGCGAGGTGGCATAGGTAACACCGTTGCCCTGCATGGCTCTGGGATCATAGGCGGCGATGCTTTGGCCTTTGACCACCGGCACGCGGGCGTGATTGAAGTGTTTGCCTACGGCGGCGGGTCCATTGCCTAAGATTTTACCGAATTCGGTTCCTTGCGCAATTTCCTCAACCATCGCAATGGCTGCCTGGCCATCTCCGAATTCTTTGTATCCGGCATCCATGGCAACAGCTACGGCCACACCGGTGCTCATGGTATCAACGCCAATGTCATCACACAGATAATCCAACAGCGCAATTTTGTCAAGATCATCAACGCCGGTCATGCCGCCCATGGCCCAGATCGTCTCATATTCCAAAGATGAGGTGATATACTTCCCCTCTTTATCCACAAATTCATTGGAGCAATGGACGATACACTGTGCGCATCCCATGTGAGTGGTTTTGCCGCCCCTTTCCTGGATGAGCTGGGCCATTGTCTCACCGCTGACCTTCTCCCAGCCTTCCATGACACCCTTGGTGGCGTTTAAGCTGGGGAAGGCGCCCATGGAATTGACCGGGGCGATCAGCCCGGCGGTGCCAAGGGCGGGCATCATTTGGCCGCTGAAAGGATGGTCTTTTACCGCTTTGGCAAAAGCCTTGGCCGCTTCTCTGAAGTTTTCAGGGTCAGCTATAGCGTCAGCACTATTCCCACGTTGGTCCACGATGATGGCTTTAAGTCCCTTAGCTCCCATGACCGCACCCAGGCCACCGCGACCTGCCGCCCGGCAAGGACGTCCATCAATATCTGAAGTCTGAATTGACGCTGCCGCTAGTTTTTGCTCGCCGGCTGGTCCTATACACAGTACAGAGGTTTTCACGCCATAGGTCTGCAGCAACTTTTCTACGAGCTTATAAGTCCGCATCCCTTTGTACTCTGCGGCAGGAACGAGGCTCGCTTCCCCCTTCTCATCAATTCTGAGAATGCTAAGTTCTCCCTCAGGTCCCTGGCCATCAACGATTACAGCAGTGATCCCCAGATGTCCAAGTGCAGCGGCAATCGTCCCCCCCGCATTGCTCTCTTTAATAGTGCCTGTCAAAGGACTTTTTGCCCCTACCGATACTCTGCTGGTATTGACCAGACTTGTCCCGCTTAAGGTGCCTGGCGCAACAATCAGTTTGTTTTCAGGACCAAGTGGATCACACATGGGTGGAACTTCCGCATTGATCATTATTGAAGTGAGGCCTCTGCCTCCGAGTCCATGGTACTCCTGGGGTACATCTTCGACAGTTACTGTTTTGTTAGTCATGTTTACTTTTAAGAACTTCATGTCACTCTCCTTTCATTGAGTTTAGGCACAAGAATCGCCCAGGTCTCGAAGACGACCCTTGCGCCAGATGCATCAAATCTTTCAACACTAAAAGCAAAAAATTGATTCCGATTTAATCGAATTCACATACCCAGCGACCTTTAATCTCTCGTTTAATCATGGCATCGGCCACTTCGTTTATGTCTTCTAATTTAAATTTTTTGGTCACCAGTTTATCAAGTTTGAGATCTCCAGTTTTAGCTAAATTCACCAGTCTCGGGATATCGATGTGAGTGGAGATGCTCCCATAGAGGTTTCCTAAAATTGATTTTTGATGAAGTGGTAAGAGCATGAGTGGCAGATTGGTGGTCTGGTCGTGGGGCGTGATCCCAGGTATCACAATTTTTCCTCCCATCCCAGACGACCAGTAGGCCTGTACGATTGCTCCGGGATCGCCAATTGCCTCAAAGACGATATCAGCGCCACCGCCCATGATCTGCCCGTCTTCACCAGCAACACCACCGGTTAGCAACTGGATTTTAGGCACCGGATCTTCTTTAGAACTGTCGATGAAATGGGTTGCTCCGAAATCCATGGCGATATCCTCTTTGCTTCCTTCCAGATCGACTGCAATAACAGGATTGGCCTGCCTGAGGACTGCTGCCCGAAGGCAGCTTAGGCCTACCCCTCCCAGGCCGTAAACAACCACAGAATCCCCAGGTTGAACCTTTGCCGTATTGGTGACCGAACCCCATCCTGTAGGAACGCAGCAGCCCATAAAACAGGCTTGATCCAGGGGAATATCTTTTGGTAAAGGAATGGCTCCGTCCTCCGGGATCACACTGTATGTAGAAAAGCCTGATACAAAATTACCATGCCGCACCATATCGCCGTTCTTATCTTTGAGCCTTGAGGATCCATCAAGCAGCACACCTTCCAAGAAAGCTCCAAAGTTTCCGCTGCAGATATTTCCCATCCCTCTGAGACACTGAGGACATTTGCCACAGGGGATCATCCAGGTGCCGACCACATGATCTCCCTTTTGGACCTTAGTGACGCCAGGGCCTACAGCTTCCACCACCCCGGCTGCCTCATGGCCGATGGATAGGGGCAGTGCAATGGGTATCTCTCCCAGCATCAGATGAAGATCTGAATGGCAGAAGCCCGTATAAGCATACTTGACAAGGATCTCTTTTTCCTTCGGAGGATCAAGTTCCAATTCTTCAATGGTTAATGGCTTGTTGGGTTCTCTTAAAACTGCTGATTTGATCTTCATGACAAATCTCCTTTCTTAATTAAAAGATTAAAACGATTTTACCACTACCGGATTTACCGTTGATCCCATGCAGGGGCCAGCTGGATCTTATAATTTGTCCACTTAAAGGGGGAAACTGTCATTTGCTTCCCATCCCGCCATTGATGCGCTGTACTGATAAAAGTGGCCACTCCATCTTGGTTATATTTTACCTTGCCCATCACTGTTTCGAATTCATTGTCAAGCACAGCTTTGCGCACCTTTGCCGAATCCAGCGTACCGGCCTTCTCAATGGCCTGCCAGAGGATCTGGCAAAGGCCATAGACCGCTCCGACACTCACAGAATATTTTTGGAACTTGTCGTAATAACGTTCTCCCAACTTTCTGGCACCGGGTAACGGAAAATCCATGGACCAAAAACCGTCACAAAGGATGTATTGGGCATCTTTTCCCAATGCTTTCCAAAACTCTCCGGCCCAGGCGCCTTTCCAACCGTGGAAATATTTAACATTGAGCTTGGTTTCCTTCATCTGACGAACAAAGGTAATACAATCGGTATCTGCACCAAAGATCAAAATGGCATCTACCTCTTGGGATTTGGCTTTGATAATCTGAGCCGAGTAATCCTTGGCCCCAACAGCCCAGGGTTCGTCCAGTACAAATTTGTATCCATACTTCTCTGCCAGGTTCCGAAAAATTCCGGCAAAAGCGCGACCATCGAATGTATCTTCCATGATTAGAGCCGGTTTTTTAGGCCTTTCATTTTCAGGTAATGTGTTCCAAATTTCAAAGGGGACACTGCAGGCCTGTACCAAATCAAAGAAAAAGAGTGTAGACCATTGGAATTTGTGCTCCAGCCAGGGCGGAATCAGACAAATGGATGTATGGTAGTATTTACGATACTTTTCTGCTGTAATACAGCCGGGAATCACACCAAATGGCGCTGCAAAGCCACCTAAAAGAAGATCAGCTTTTTTTAGTTTGATAAGACGCTCAACTGCAGCTGCCGCCTTTCCCGGATCACTTCCATCATCCGCCACGATCAGACGCACAGGAAGTTTCTTCCCGTATTCCTTCACGAAGATGCCGCCGGCTTTGTTAATGTCATCCACAGCGGTCTGATAAGCCCATTGCTGCTCTATCCCTGCCATGGCTAAGATACCCGTGAGCGGGAGGTTTGTCCCGATAAGGATCTCGTTTTTTTTGGCTTCTGCAAGAGGTGCAAAGCCAAGGAAAAATGGCAGGGAAAAAAACAGGGTAGACCAAAAAATGAATTTAATTCCTCTTAGGTTAATGCTTTTGTACATAAGTTCCTCCTTCCTTGTAAATGCATTAGGGAGTAAAAATTGAAAAATCACCTCCTTTCCACGTTTTTCGTTTCATGATGCCCGCTTAAAAGAAATTATTCTGTATAATAACTGATCCTTATTTGACCCCAATGTTGCATAAACAACATGGCAAAGAATAGCTAATGGTCCGTTATTATGCCCAATATCATAGTGAAAGCACCATTTTCGGGATATCCCTCTTGGTGAATCAAAGGATGGGGTCGATTTTGCCATGTTGTTTACCCTGCGGGAAAGCCGGAGGACTTCAGGTCCTGTGTTGTCAAGGATTCGAGGTAAACGACTACAACTTCACCCTTGACGCCTTGGCTCTGAAGCCCCCCGGCTTTTTCAACGTTAGGGTTGATGCTATTTTCATGTTCATGATTCCTTGAGGTATGAAGAGCATGACCAGAATGATGAATGCTCCGGAAAAAATGGGGTGAATCGCCGGCAGCCAGATGTTGGCCAGTTCAAAGACGACAGCCAAAATAAAGGCCCCAATAATTGGCCCTAAGATGGTGCCGATACCACCTAAAATGGTCATAAGAACAGGTAAAAGGGCCCAGTTGAGGCTGAAAAATCCAGTGGGATGTACGTGAAACAAATAGTATGCATAAAGACTTCCACAAAGTCCGGTGAAGAATGCACCCACGGCAAAGGCAAGAATCTTAAATTTCAATACATGGATTCCATTGGCGGCGGCAGCCTGTTCGTCCTCCCGGATTGCCACCAGAGCAAGCCCCACCCGTGATTGCACAATAAGCAACATGGCCAGGAGAGTGAAAATAGCGATGAAAAAGGCGATGAAATAGTAAGGTCTCATTGATTGGTATACGGATGACGGGAGCATCAGCCCTACCGGTCCGCCGGTGAGTGACCCGCCTTGAGTGAAGACCACTCGCAAAATCTCCCCAAGCCCCAGTGTTCCCAAGGCAAAATAGTCGCCGCGCAGCTTGGAAAGCAGCGGTATGCCGATCACAATTGCCAGAAAAGCAGATCCTATTCCGCTAATCAACATGGCCAGGGGATCGAGATAACCCGTCAATCCCGCTTTCCAGGTTATCGCTGTTAAATAAGCCCCAAATCCAAAAAAGGCATGCTGGCCTAAGGAAGCCTGGCCGGCATAACCGGCCACCAGGTTCCAGGCCTGGGCCATGGCAATGTAGAGGAAGGTCAAAAAGAAAAAATAGACCAGATATGATTCTTCAGGATCCACCAGGATAGGAAAAAGGGAGAAAAAAAGCAATAAAATGAAACCGCTTAAATAAGTAATTCGAAGGTTTCTCCTATCTTTTAGTTTCATTCTTATCCCTTTAACCGCTTTATTAGGCCAAAAACTTAACAAATGAGTCAAGTTTTTGTAAAGAGAATATACCTCTTGCGTAGAAGATGCTGAATACTTGATGCTGGATTTAGCCAATAAGGATAGTTGCCTTTTAAAATCCAGTATCCAGAATCCAGCTTTCAGCATCCAGCATCGCTTCGCCCCGCCAACAGTATATGTTACTTATTGACTCGTCGGTTTGAGGCGAAACTTCGCTATGTTTTTGCCAGAGAGCTTCCGAAAATTCCTTGAGGCCGGAACATAAGGAGCAAAAGAAACGCTGCATACGAAACGCCATCTGCCCAGCCTCCTCCGATCACATAAGAGGTCATACTTTCTATGACTCCTAACAAGATACCTCCCAACAGCGCCCCCCACACATTTCCTATCCCCCCAAAGGCGACTGCAATCAGCGCCTTTAAGCTAAAAACAAAGCCAAAATAAGGGTCAAAGGGATAAGTGATGGCTGTTGCGACTCCCGCAATTCCGGCCATAGCAATGCCAATGGAAAAAGTGACACTGCTAACGCGACGGGGGCTAATCCCCAACAGAGCTGCCGCTCCCATGTCCTCAGATGCACCCCGGACAGCTTTTCCCCAGAGGGTTTTCTTCATGAACAGAAAGACCAACCCTGCTGCCGTGACACTTATGATAAATACCATCAGCCGTGTAAAAGAAATTTGAATACTTCCTACACTAAGACCCATTGCCGTATAACTGGTATTGATCGCGCGGGGATTTGGCGTCCAGGCCAGTGACATCAGATTCTCTAAAAGCACCATCAGCCCGAATGCCAAAAGCAACGAAGGATTTTTTCCCACCCTGGCAACCTTGTAAAAGAGTCCTGTGTATAATATCCATCCAAGCCCCATAAAAATGGGCAGACTCAGCAACATGCAAAAAAATGGATCTATAGAGGTCAAGGTAAAGACCCAATAGGTAAAATAGGCACCTAAAATCATCACCGCTCCCTGAGCAATGAAGATGATCTGCATAGATCCAAAAATAAGACTTAAGCCTATAGCGGCAATGCCATACATGCTACCAAAGAGAATGCCATTAATCAGAATTTGCAAGAAAACGCTAAAAGAAGAAAAGTTTGTCACGATACTATCCGATCACCCCTAAGTAAGCCCTTTGAAAATCCGCGTTCCTTAAAAGATCATTTGGCTGCCCTTCTAATTTGAGATTTCCCGTTTGCAAGACATACACATAGCTGGCGATTTCCAAGGTCTGATGCACATTTTGTTCGACCAGTAAGATTGTCGTTCCTTCCTGGTTTAAAAATTGAATAATTTCAAACAATAACTTAACAACCACTGGGGCGAGTCCAAGGGAAGGTTCATCTAATATCAGCAGCACCGGTTTTGCCATCATGCCCCTCGCGATTGCCAGCATTTGCTGCTCTCCTCCACTAAGCGAGCCCGCGTTCTGATGCAGCCGATTTTTCAGCGGAGGAAATAAGCTCAGTGCACGTTCCAACGATTCATTGAAATACGGACGAGTCCTTTTAGGAAAGGCGCCTAACTCAAGATTTTCTAAAACGGTGAGCCGGGAGAAGAGGCGGCGCCCTTCGGGTACATGGGAAATACCCAAAGCAACCACTTCCTCAGGGTTAAGATTAGTTAAGGGTTTTCCTTCAAAAATAATTTTTCCGATAGCGGGTCGAATAATTCCGGAGATGGTGTTCAGCAGCGTGCTTTTACCCGCTCCGTTGGCGCCGACAAGAGCCACAATATTCTGCCGGTCCACATGGAAGGAAACCTTATTCACGGCCTGGGCATCGCCGTAAAAAACATCCACATCTATGACTTCAAGCAGGGGATTGTCCAAGGTAAGCCTCTATGACATCAGGATTTCTCGCGATTAGTTCCGGCCGCCCGTCCGCGATTTTGCAGCCATAATCCAAGACCACCACCCGGTCGCAAAGATGAAAGATTGCATCCACTTTATGTTCAACCCACAGGATGGCCACGTTCCTTTCCTCGCGAGCCCGGTTGATCACTTGCAGCATTTTCACTGTCTCCGAGGGATTGAGCCCGGCCATCGGTTCGTCCAACAACGTCACCAAAGGCATAGAGGCCAGCGCGCGGGCAACTTCCAGAAGCCGTCGTTCCGAGAGGGTCATGTGGGCGGTGATGACATTTTTCTTGCCACTCAACTCAACGAGGTCCAACGCTTCTATAGCTCTTCTGCGGGCATGTTGATTACTCAGCTGATTACCATAAATGGATCCCACCAGCACATTCTCCAACGCTGTCATGCTGAGGAAGGTCTTAACTAATTGAAAGGTTCTGGATATGCCAAGACGACATATTTTATGGGGGAGGGGTAACCAGTTATTCTTTGCTGGTCTAGAAAAATGTCGCCGGCATCTGGTTTGTATATGGTTGTTATGATATTGAACAGCGTTGATTTGCCGGCACCATTGGGGCCGATCAACCCTACGATTTGTCCTTGTTCCACGCTTAAATCAATATCGGCAAGGACCAGCAAGCCGCCAAAACTCTTGCGAATATTCTCCAAATGAAGAATTGCTTTGTTGCCGCCCATTATCACCTTCTGTAAGTTTATTCTAACACCGAAAACCTGGTTCTCTGGTTCAGGTCAGAGATAACAGGCTTTGCCGTAATCAAATGCCGTGGAATGGTGGAATACTGGAGTGTTGGAATAATGGGCTCAGAAAGATGGGATCTGTTTTCGATTCAATTGGTAAATCAGAGATAAAAATAAAGACATTTTCCGTTTTTTATACCCAATATTCCACCATTCCATTATTCCATTGGTGGCCTAAAGGTAAACTCCACCCCTCTGAGGTGAAATCAAAGCCAGGTCCTCTAGGCCAGGATTCTTTAACTTAAAAGAAGGTCGTTGCAAAGACCATACCTATATGGTCTTATCATGTAAGCTATGGGAATTAAAGGTAATCCGGAAACTTGCGAAAGTTTTGAAAAACCGTTTGTTACCTTTCGTAACAGCATGCGGAAGGCTAAAAGGTTGGGATGGATCTGGTTTGATAAATTAAATTAACTATTTCATAATGTTACCAAGTTTGTTACGAAAAGTTACAGTGGAGAAGATACTGTGAAAGAAGTTAACATGGGGGGGGTTCTTCCATCTCGCTGCCATTCAGATCACCATTTGCACCTGAATAAACCAGAAAATTTCTAAAGGCTAATTCCATAACGCTCCATCTTCTCATAGAGTGCCTTACGGGATATGCCCAGGTTGCCAGCGGTCAGGGTCTTGTTACCAGAGCACTTTTTCAGGGTCTTTTGAATAAGTTCCCGTTCCATTTCTTTGAGTGTTATCCCATCTTCTGGAATATCTCCCAAAAGACTATTGCCGGGTTCTAAAAGGGATTTTCTGGTTTTCGACTGCAGTCTTTCAGGGAGATCCTCAAGCTGAATCTGCCTTCCCTTGCATAAAATCACAGCCCGAGCTACACAATTTTCGAGTTCTCTGACGTTACCGGGCCAGTGATCTTTCACCAGAACTTCAATAGCTCGGGGCTGAATAGCATCAATCTCTTTTGTATACTGCTCAGCATAACGTTTTATAAAATGATTGACCAAAAGCGGGATATCGTCCCTCCTTTCGCGCAAAGGGGGTAATGTGATAGAGATCACTTCAATGCGATAGAAAAGATCGCTGAGAAAACGGCGGGATTTCATTTCTTTCTGTAGATCGCGGTTTGTGGCTGCGATAACCCGTACATTTACCCTGTGGCTTTCCGTTCCCCCTACGGGATCGAATGTTCCGTCCTGCAGAAAACGGAGCAACTTACCTTGGAGGTTGAGGCTCATCTGTCCGATTTCATCTAAAAAAAGGGTCCCTCCATCTGCCGATTCTAACCGTCCTTTTTTGTTCATTATCGCGCCGGTAAAAGCCCCCTTCTTATAACCAAATAGCTCGGCTTCCAGAATGCTTTCCGCCAGGGCGGCCGAATTGATGCAGACCATCCTACGATTGCGCCTACGGCTTAAAGAGTGGACCGCCCTGGCCACGAGCTCTTTGCCAGTTCCGGTCTCACCATGAATTAGGATCGGTGCATCTGTCGGTGCTACAGTATGCACAAGTTCGTAAATTTCTCGCATCTTTTGGCTGGTGCCGACGATATTTTGTATCGAATACCTTTCCCGTATCTGCTCACGAAGACTATCCAGTTCACGAAAAATTTCTTTTTCGCGGATGGCTCTTTCTAAAACAAGACCCAATTCTTCGTAATTGAGGGGTTTAATCAGATAATTGCTCACCCCCTCTTTCATGGCCTTTACTGCGGATTCGATAGTTCCATAGGCGGTCATAATCAAAAACGGGATATCGGGTTCAATGGCTCTCACCTTTCGATACAACTCCAGACCATCTTTGCCCGGCATTTTAAGATCAGAGAGGACCGCATCAATGTATTTTTGATTTTCAAGAATCTCCAGAGCCTGAACCGAACTTCTTGCCTCAAATACTACATAACCTTCGTCCTTTAAAATGGCGCCGACAACTTTCAACGTGTTTCTTTTATCATCAACGATCAGGATTTTCTTTGACACCCTCACCCTCCTATACTACATAATTTTCTATGATTGGCAGTTCAATTATTACCTGAGTTCCTATTCCTTCCTGACTCTGAATTCGCAAACTTCCGCCATGATTTTCGACGATACCGAAGCTGATCGGCAGACCTAAACCGGTTCCGTCTTCCTTGGTACTAAAAAAGAGATCAAAGACGTTTGCAAGGTGCTCTTGTGGAATACCGATACCCTGATCTTCAACCTTTATTTGCGCTTTCATCAAGGACTCTATCCCTTCCCCATATCTTTTAATGGTAGTTGAAAGCTCCAAATTTCCCCCAACTGGCATTGCATCCATGGCATTTAATAATAGATTGATAAGTACTTGTTCCATCTGGTGAGAATCAATCTGAAGCGCGGGCAGGGAGTCATCGAAATTTTCCATAAGACAGATTCCTTTCTGCCGCAACTCCGCTTCAAAAAGGGTAAGGGTATTCTGGATTAATTCGTTGAGGTTTGTCAGTACAAGTTTGGGAGAAGATTGTCTGGCAAAGTACAGAAATTCCGTCGCAAACCGATCCAACCTTTCGATCTCTTCCAGAATAAGCTGCGTATACTCGCAAATAAGGGGATCATCGGCTTTGCGCCGCTGTAAATAGACAATTGCGCCTTTCATTGCGTTTAATGGATTTTTAATCTCATGGGCTACTCCAGCAGAGAGTCTTCCCATCGAGATCAACTTCTCCGAAAGTATCAACTCCCTTTGGATCTCTTTCAGCCTTCTGATCATACGGTTAAAGGAGCGGGTCAAATTGCCGAGCTCATCTCCTGATTTTACGGGAATTTCTTGATTCAAATCGCCGTCTGCAACTCGCTCGGTTGCCTCAACCAAGCGTTTCACCGGTCGCAATATTTGGTAAGATAAAATGATAACTGCTAACCCCGAAAGCAGCAATACAAAAACCACTACTTGAATTACTTTTGCTCGAATAGCCTTAGCTTCTTTCTTGAATTCTTCGATAGGACTTGTTACTGCGACGGACCAACTTATAGCAGGAATCGGCGCATAAGCGGCAGCTTTATCACCCATGTAGTAATAGGCCTTCCATCCTGTTTCGCCGGCCATCATATCGACTACGAACTCCCTTAAGCGTGGAGAAGGGTATTTTGAAAGATCATATTCGTATGGTTTGAATTGGGGGTGTGCAATGGTGCGACCAAGTTCGTCCACCAAAAATGCATGCCCTTGCTCACCGACCTGGATCGCTTTTACCAGGTTGATCACTTTGTCAAAATCAAGATTAATAACCACTTTTCCGGCAATTTCTTTCCCTATAATACTGATTGGTTTTGCCAAATAAACGACATAACCTCGTCGAAAGGGAGAGTGAATAACTTTTGAAATATAAATATCCTTTTCATTTCTCCACATGGTGTCATTTGAAAATGCCCCCACTCGTGCTGCTGAGGATAGACCCTTTTGTCCATCCGCAGAAACACGTAAGACCTCGTAGCCATTTTTATCAAGAAGGTGAATTTGATGGTAATAGGGAGAACGTTCAATAAACCCTTTGAAGAGCCTTACAATTTTTTTCTTAACATCCTCTGCATCTGCTTCAAGCCCATTGATTATAGCGAAATAATAATCCTCGATAGCAGGTAGCTGAGCAACTGTTTCCAGATCCATACGACATGATTGAAAAATATAATTGATCTTAACGCTGGCAGCTTTTGCCTGCATCATCTGTTCTTCACGAGAAAGACGAGTAACCCTTTCTAATGAAGCATGGTATGAGAGATAACCGACTATGGCTATTGGTAAGCAAACAAGTGGCATGACAAACAGTAATAATTTGAAAGTGATTGAATAAGAAATTTTCATGACTATTTGGCATCTTAATCTATAATCTCAGCACCTACAACAATAGATTATTTTCAATGTGATGAGTCTTTTGGAGGTAGGCAATAACAGCTTAAAGAGACCATCAAAGCAGATAGCTTCATCCTGCTGTAAGACCGAATGAATCCATACCTGATAATAGATTTATCAAGTATCTCCAGCCTGTTTGTCGTTTCATGTAACTCGACGGTCATTTACTAAAGGAGATCGGGTAAAGTCAAGCAATAGATTTTTGCCACACTTTTCTGATATTACAGTGGGATCCCTGTGCCGGCGTATTGAACATTACTTATCTGCGTCGTCAACTGATGTTCAATCAGATTTACTGTAGATTTGGTTAGGAAATCTAAATAATAGGTTGGCTACACGACTTATTTTTTGGGAAATAAACTTGCCTAACTTTTTTAACCATTGGGCCAGAATAATAAAGTTAGGCATTTTTTTATCGTATTGCTAATCGATCGTAGCAGCCTTCGGTTAGATCTTTCTTTTCAGCGATTATTTTGAGTTTCTGTATTTTACCGGTGGGTGTTCTTGGAAAATCTTCTTTACAGTACTCAATGTACCGCGGCACTTTGAAATCTGCAATCCTTTCCAGGCAATAATCAACAATATCCTGCGGAGGGATGCTCTCCGGACTCTCACCCGACACCGGAACGATATAGGCCTTGACCTCTTCTTTCCGGTCCGGATCCGGTACCGGGACAACCGCCGCAGCCAGTATTTTAGGATGGCTCGCCAGGACGTTCTCCACCTCAACGGCCGCGATGTTGTCTCCGGATCGTTTGATCATATCTTTTTTGCGGCCGACAATGTAGTAATATCCCTGTGGGTCCCGGCGAAAAAGATCGCCGGTTTTAAACCACTCGCCTGCAAAGGCCTCCGCCGTGGCCTCGGGCTTATTATAGTAGCCTTTGAACATACCCGGTCCGCTGATCCACAGTTCGCCGATTTCACCTTGCGACACCTCTTTCCCGTCTTCGTCGACGATTTTCACATAACGGTATGCCAATGGTTTTCCCACCGACCCGGAACCACTCATGTGGCCGTCTTCCACCGGCATGGCGATTCCCGGTCCGATCTCGGTCATACCGTATCCCTCCCTCAGCAGGACATCGAAGCGTTCCTCGAATGACTTGTGGATGTCCTTGGGTATGGCGCCGCTGAGCAAAAACCTGAGTTTGTGATCCTTGTCCTGGGGGGATTCCGGCTGCTTATAGATCCAGGCGGTCAACATGGCCCAGGACACGGTGATGCCGTATTTTCGAACGAGCTTCATGTAACGGGACGGGCTGTAGTTCTTGGCCACCACCATGGTCATCCCCTTCATGATGCACATGATCAGTTCCCAGGGCGGATCCATGTAGTAGAACGGCTCAACGCACAGAAAAACGTCGTCCGCCTTCATATCGGCGGCTGCAACGAACCCGAGCGTAAGCCAGTATTCGTGCGTGAGTAGACACCCTTTTGGAAATCCGGTGGTTCCCGACGTGTATTGAATGCTCATCACGTCGTCGATGGATACATCCGCTCCAGTAAAATCGGAAGATTCGGATTCGGCCATGTCCGGCAATACCGAACCCAAATCCTCGGCGCCGGCGCCGACGGTGAGAACAGTTTTAATGTCAGGTGTATCAGACCTTGCTTCCCTGTAAACAGCTGCAAACTCGGCTTCAATCACCAACCCGATCGCGTCTGAATCGCTCAGTACATACACCAGATCTTCCGGCCTGTAACGAACATTTAGCGGAACAATAGTCGCTCCGATCTTGGCCAAAGCCAGCCAAATCATGAAAAACGCTGGACAATTGGACAGCATAACAGCCAGGTGATCTCCCTTCCCGATTCCGGCCTTCTGCAGGACAAGGGCATATTGATTGACCGTGTTGCTCATTTGACGATAACTGATCGACACTTCCTCATGATAAAAGTGCAGCAGTTTTTTTTCTTCGTATCGATCGGCAGCCTTTTCCAGCAACCTGCCGATATTTTTTTCCAGGTCGGGTATCGACACTTTACTCTCCTTTTGCAGAAAACTCCAAAGACATAAAATTGCGCAGCAATTTCATTTTTAAAACATCTTTTCAGGCAGCCAGGTGGCAATCGCCGGAAACAAAAACAGCAACCCGATGGTGATCAGATCAAAAATGATAAACGGCAGAACCCCCTTGTAGAGATCCCCGATGGTAATTTTCTCATCGGTTGCGGCCAGCACAGCGAAAAGGTTTATCCCTACCGGTGGCGAGACTACCGCAATCTCCATCAGTTTGACAATGAGGACGGCATACCAGATAGCGTGGATTCCCAAAGCGTCAACAATCGGATACAGCAGCGGTGTTGTGATTACCAAAATGGACATGGTATCCATGAACATGCCCAGCACCAGAAATATGCCTATAACCATCAGCAGAAACTGGTATTTCCCCAACCCGGCCTGATTCATCCAGTCTACAATCGATTCTACCACACCGGACACAGTCAGAAACCTGCTGAAAAGCAAACCGCCCACGACGATTACGTACAACACCGATGTAATCTGAACGGTCTGCTTCAAAGAATTCCAGAGGATGTCAAACGTCAAGCGGCGCTGAATCGCCACAATCACAATGGCACCCACAGCGCCGACACCGCCGGCTGCTGAAGGCGGTGTAATCCCTGAGTAGATTCCCCCGATGACAACTGCCGAGAGCACCAGAACCGGCCAGATATGCCGCAGACTCGAAATTTTCTCTTTCCAGGTATAGCGCTCTGTCGACACTGGAGCCCAATCTTTGAAGAGACGCACACAGACGATAATACCCAGCATGTATATCAGGGTCGTGAGTATTCCGGGGAACAATCCGGCCAGCAGTAATTTGCCGATGGACTGTTCCGTGAGAATCGCGAAGATGACAAAATTCAAAGACGGCGGAATCAGAGACGCCAGTGTTCCTGCACAGGCAATGGCCGCGGCTCCCACACCCGGTTTATACCCCAGACGGACCATCTCCGGGAAAGCGATCCGGGTAAACACGGTGGCGTTGACGATCGTGGATCCGGATACCGCGCCGAATGCGGCCGATGCACCGGTGGTTACCAGCAGGAGGCTGCCCCGGAACCGGGCCAACCAACGATTCAGTGAGTTATACAGATCGGTCATGATACCGGCGGCGGAGGTCACCAGCCCCATGATGATAAACATGGGAACGACAACCAGTGTGTACGAACTGCCGAGCGTGAAGGGCATCGTCTTTAATGTAACGAGCGCCATGGCTGGACCCGCAACAATATACAGCCCTAAAAGACCGACAGTGGCCAACGAAACGCCTACCGGGATACCGACGGCAGACAGCCCGAGCACGCTGAGTATCCCCAATAAACCTTGGTATATGGGTGTTGCATCCATGTTACGCTCCTGACCTTTTTTTGAATATCCCCATGATTGAGAGTACAAGTCGACGGATGGTTTCGATGGTTGCTATAGCTAAGGCCAGGAATACGGCTATCTTGACCGGGTAGAGCGGAAATTGAAGCAGCCCCAGAACCGTTTCCCCTATGGACCAGCTTTTTTTAGCCAAAAACCACAATTGCTGGGTCCAGAAAATGAAAAGTAAGGCCGTGACCAAATATCCGATTGACGAACAAATATTTCGTCCCCGCTCCGACAATCGATTGACAAGAATGTCTACCTTGATGTGACTACCGCTTCGAGAGGCAACAGCCAGCCCAAAAAACACAAGCATTACCAATCCCGCCTTTGACATTTCAACGGCGCCGGGTATGGCTTGCTTTAACACATTGGTTGTGAGCACATCCACAGTCCCGATCACAGCCAGGGCAAGCGTAATCAGAGCAGCTGCCGTCATAGCCGCCTTGCTGATGCCTTCGAGAATTTTCTCAAAACCTTTGATGACGGGTTGCACACGACCTCCTAACCCGGACAAGCCGGAAATACGAAATCCGAAGCACGCCTCATTTTATAAAATTGGTCGAAATGGTTCGACCACGACTCGCTCACCACCCTGAGCCAACCTGTCGAGAGCCTCAAGGTCGAACGAGTCGAAGGTAAATTCGAATCACCAAAATTCAAATGACCAAACAAAAAAAGTTGAATGCCCGCTCAGATTCCTCTGAAACTTGGATAGATAAGGATCTACAAAGATGTCAAAAAAAAATTGCCACTAAAAACAACAATTTCAGTACCAATATACTAGGGCAAGAAGAATTCGCGGGCCAAGTTTTTTTTTATTTAGCTCGCTTGGCCAGTTCTTCCCTCAACCATTTGGCATAGTCTCTGGCCGGCTGCTCATATTCTTTCCCCTGCTTGACGATGGTTTCAACAGTGAGATCGATAGCAAAGTCGCGCATTCCGTCCAATTTCGCCTGATCCTCAAAATGAACCAGTTCCACCCCGGCCTTCTGCATTTCAGCCAGGGCATACTGATCGAACCCATTAAGCGATTTATCCGACAGCGCTTCCGCCTCTTTGACGATTTCATTGAACAGGTCCTTTAAATTCTGAGGCCAGCTGTTGTACAGATCCAAATTGATATAAGTTGCATAAAGGGAGTCCGCCCCTAAACTGATATCGCTGAGATATTTGGCAACTTCAAAATTCTTGTACGCAAAGGCAGCTCCATAGGATGTGATAGCGGCATCTATCGTTCCTCGCTGCAGTCCTTCGTACACCTCGTGAAACTGCAGGTTAACCGGAATTGCACCTATTTTTTGGAATAATCTCGGATAAATCGCACCAAATGAACGAATTTTCATCCCTTTAAGATCTTCCAGCGTCCGGATTGGCTTTTTAGAGATCAGATGAACCACTGCCAGGCCTCTGAAATTGAATGGATACAGATTGTTTTTTTTAAGGTCATCCTGCAATTTTTTGCTGTTCTCCCAACCCAGCCGGGTTAGTTCAGTGACCGACTCAATGTCCGGGTAGGTTAGCGGCATGGCAAAAAAGCCCTGCATCGGCATGCGTGAAAACACGTAAGACGCAACGAAATTGCCGATGTCAACGGCGCCTTCACCCACCATGTCGATCATCTCGGTGGACCCGCCCAATGTACTCCCGTGGAACAGTTTGACCTGAACAGCACCATTGGTCCGTTTGGTCAATTCTTCAGCCACATAGATTTCGGCCTTTGATGTAGGCAGCTTGGCGCTGACAAGGTTGGCGTAACGCAGCTTCATTTTGGGATATTCCCCTGCAAGCACACCGTTTGCAGACAAGGCCAGGGCTAGGCTTAAAATCAGCATTGCAAATAGCGTTTTTTTCATCGTAGTTTCCTCCTTTGATTGGTTGATTATTTACATTTATATTGGCTTTTATAGCCCCTTTTCGAATAATCGGAGCGCATTACTATATAGCCACTTTTCTTTGACGGCATCCTTCAAAGGCAGCTCTCTCATTTCCTTAACCACCTGTCCGATGGGCAGCCCCAAATCGCCCACACCGGAACCGAAAACCATCTGGTCCTGTAACAGGGTGTTGCCGAACTGCAGCAGCATTTCAAATCCGGACCCCGGGGTGGCGATATATTTGGGACGATGAGATGAAGTATCGATAAAAACGTTCTGATGCCGACGGGCCACGCCGATGAGTTCGGGCACCCAGGGCCAGCCGCCGCAGCTTGCGACAATTCTTAAATCCGGGAAGTCCATGGCAACGCGATCCAGATACAGCGGCCGGCCCACGTCCATGGGGAGATCCTTGCGATAATTCATGGTGGAATAGATAAATACAGGTATGTCAAGCTCATCGGCCTTGGCATAAAAGGGATAAAACCGGGCGTCGTTTGCCTTGATGCCCCACAGGTATGGTGATGCATAGATGGCCTTGAAATCAAACTCCTTGATGAAACGGTCCATTTTTCCGACACCTCCGGTACCCTCAAAAGGATTGAAAGTTGCCGAACCCTTTAGCCTGTTTTGCGTGTTCCGGATAAACGCCGCAGTTTTTTCGTTATCAGGATCATCGATCAGACCCCACTCAATACCGGCTTCGTCGAGCTGTTTTAAAAACTGATCCGGTGTCACGACAATTTTTTGAGCCAGTTCTATGAGAAAGGTCTTGAAATCATCCGGGGCAAGGTCTTCCTTTTTCATTTCCAGATCCTCTAAACTCATTCCCAAAGCAGATGCCCACTGGGGACCGAATATACGACGGTAGTTCGCAACCCCTTCGCCAGCCTTATTGGAAATGATAAAATCCATTCTTTCCGCCATCTCATCGGCTGTCGGCGGTATATCCAGCTTCAAGTCGATAACTTTTGACATATGTTTTTCCCCCTAACCCTTTTTTCGATTGTTGTATATGACACCCCTTGTAAACGGGTCTCCTGATATTTTTTTATAGTCGTAGTGAATCATGAGAATCTTGGCTGGTTTTTTGGTCAGGCTTCTGCCGGTATACGGTATATCACCATCCAGATATGCACAGTCCCCCTCTTTAAGGATGTATCTCTCACCACCGTAACTGAGTTCCACCTTCCCTTCTAAAATCAGATGGAATTCTTCCCCCGCGAATTGATACACTTCCTGATGGTCGGCCGGCAGCTCAATTATGAAGGGTTCCATGTTTCGACCAAACTTCTTGTCGGCCAGGGGAATTCTCGTAATTCCGGAAACCTGTTGTTCGTCTCCGATTTTTTTTCGATCTTCCTTGCGAACCACCACAATCTTTCTGTCCAATTCACTGACCGGGTCCTGCGTGAAAAAGTAGGTGAGATCGACGCCCAAAGCAGTTGCGATTCTGTTTAGCGTGGATAGAGGCGGGAATTTAACGGCATTTTCAATCTTGGACAGATAACCTTTTGATAATCCGGTAAGCTTGGAAAACTGGTTTAGGCTGAAACCCTTTTCAGATCGAAGAGATTTTATTTTCTGAATAATATCAACATCATTCATCTTGAATCCCTTTCTCCACTCTTTAAAGGTTTCCCAATAGATAACAAATAGGAAACCCTCTGTCAAGTATTTTTTTGGGAAAAATCAAATTGTTTATAAAATTGGTTTCTAAGGGGATGTCTCGAGTCCTGAGACAAAGTGATTTTTAGAATGGAAAGGTGGGTTTATTAGGCCTTTAGGGGGTTTTATCTGACAACCGGTTGTTAGAAACTGACGGTGTCGGGTGTCAGGTTTCAGCCCTGCCGCCGGCCAAAAAAACGGCCGGTCAAATCGAAAAAGAAACTAATAGTTCACCGCAGAGTTCGCAGAGAACGCCGAGAAAGAAAATTAAAAACAATCTCTGCGATCTCCGCGTGCTCTGCGGTGAGATACTTCTTGAAAATGCCATCAGATTTTATGAAGTTTCATACAAGCAATTTAAAATTTCGAATAACTAATACCAAACAAATCATAATGATCAATCCGCCGGCGGCGGACCAAACAATTGGCTTTTGATCTTGTTTGATATTTGGATATTGTAATTTGGTGCTTGAAATTTATTATTTCAGTTGTATCCCGGTTATACAGTGGCAGTTAATATTTTGGCTTGGACAACCGCCCCGCAGGGGCCATTTTTTCCGAGCGCAGGCTCGGAAAAACCTTATTTCTGAATATCTTTCATCATAGGACCGTTCGAACGCCAGACCCGGCAGGTATCTTTAATCCTCTCCACGGCCCCTGGTAGATATGTTTAACTTAATTGATAAATCCAGAAGTTTGCGGTATAGTTAAATCTATGAATGGCTGCAGAAATTTTGAGAATAATCGAATCAAATTTGTTGTGTCTTTATTTACCATCTTATTTTTCCATTTACCAGCCATACCGACAACCGCCACCGGAGCAGATCTCAAAAAATTTCAGCACTCCATTATAGATTACCGTTGGCAACTAAACCCTAAATTCAAAAAGGTAAAACGGGGAAAAACGAGTTACATTATTGTTCATACATCAGAACTGGGCCTCAATGGGACCCTGAGAGTCATATCCAAAGGAAAACGGTTGTCAGCCGGTCGGAGAACCTATGGCGGGCATACCCACTACGTGATTGCCCGGGATGGCCGCACCTACCGCATGCTGGATAGGAAATATAAAGCCGATCACGCCGGGCTTAGCATGTGGAACGGGGAAACAGGTATCAGTAAAATTTCCATCGGAATTGAATTGGTGGGATATCACTACTCGCCCATCACGATGCATCAATATCG
>PVMK01122836.1_pt1 | contig 25309 bp, 24 predicted proteins | sample 1853481 | NCBI WGS metagenome assembly PVMK01 (sample SAMN08533507, study PRJNA380276) | Marine sediment metagenome, whole genome shotgun sequencing project.
CCTGCACTTTGTTGCGGCCGGTCTCCAGGTGGTTGGCCAACACCAGGTAGGCCGGTCGTTCGGGTTACCGTCACCATCAGAATCCGTGACAACTGACACGTCGCGTGCCAGCCAGCCGGCATTAAAACAGCTCGTATCACGCTGCACCGAACCATTGCTGAACTTCCGCGCCTGCACCACGTTGGCCCCGGTGGCGGCCTTGTTTGCCAGCACTGCCAGCAACGGCGTCTGGCCGATGCGATTCACCGCTTCCAGCGCCAGCGGCGTCCAGTTGCCGTTTAAAAAGAACCAGTTGGCCAGCTGCTTGCCGTCACTGAGCCGCCTGACCTGTACCCTGATCTGCTCATTGAATGGTTTGTCGGGGTTGACCCCCAGCACGGCAATCGCTGTGTCACCGGTCACCCCATCGCCGTTCTTGTCATCGATGACCGCCACATCGATGACGGTCCAGCTTGAGCTGAGGAAGAAAATCTTGTTGATCAACGCACCGTTGTCGGCCCGGCGCACTTCGACGGCATGCTTGTCGGCACTGGCTTTATGCCCCAGCACCGCCACCGCTGGATCATTGGCGACCCCATTGGAGTTGCCATCAACAACCGTGGCCGCGGCCACGCCCGACCACGCCTGCCCCAGGTAACTGACCCCCTTGATTATCTTGCGGCTGGCGCCCGAGTAATAGCGTACCTTGGGCTGACCCGGATTGGTCAGATGCACAACATCCGGTACAGCATCGCCGGAAATATCGGCCACGCCGGTAACATCGATGTCTGTATCAACAGCAGGAACAATCGAGATGCCGGTAAACACCAGGTTCTCCGCCTGAACAGGTCCTTGATTCGTAAAATCGATCAATGGAGTTTGGGTAAGGGCGCCGCCCAGGTTCCAATTCGGCAGTGCGGCGATGGCATCCACCACGTCCATACCATCGTCCAGTACCCGGCCAAATACCGTGAACCCACCATTCTGTCCGTCCAGGTTGGCTGAATTATCCGCCAGGTTAACGAACCATCCGCTGGTGGCGCTATTCGGATCATCGCGGATTTTGGCCATGGCAATGGTGCCGCGAACGTTGGACAGATTGAATTCATTGATTACCGGCGCATCTTCGGGCACGTTGCCCAACACGCCGTTTTCAAACGTGAACCCGCCACCTTGCACGATGAAGCCGTTGATCTTGCGATGAATAAAAGAATTCTCATAATCCCCGTCGTTCACATAGTTCAGGAAATTGACCACGGTCAGCGGCGTGACATCATCAAACAACTCCACGTCGAAGCTCCCCAAGGGTGTCTCGAAGCGCACAATGGTGGCATGCACGGCCCCGGGCATCCCCAGGCCAAGGCACAAGAGCATCAGCAATATCCGGCAAATGCCAATACAGGCTACCTTGACGTGACGGGGTGGTTTCTCCAATAGACGACAGTTTCGGCAGCGCGAACTGTCCGAACGCTCAGCGAATTTAGGAGATTTTTGCTTCTTAATCATTGGGGCAACACCATTGGGATTTTACCCCTTTACCACGGACGGTTTAATTAAAGGCTAATCGGTCTTGATTATGCCTGTCCAGTTGTCGGCGTCTGCTTCAATTATGGTCGCTGCCTCTCTATTTCCCTCTATCCCCGAGGCGTTTCCTGAACATCCCGCACTCCTTGCAATCATTGCTGAGATTAATGCCGACGTCGCCATCATGCGGCAGCGTGTGGAGCAGGCAGAAAAGCCAGCGGCGATTGGGACGAACGCCAGCCGGCTAGCCTCGGGGATCTCACGACCCTGAGCGGCGGCGCGACCCGAGGATCGATCCCGCAGGCATCCCGTTGTTTTTTAACAGGAATAAGCGTATCTTTTGTATTTGGAAAACAAAATTAATAAGCGGGATCAATTTCGTCCTGAACATAGTTCAGGTTAAAAATAAGAAAAATGTATAACAGTCTGATTAATAAATATAAAAAGTACTATCAGAGCGTCTCACGCGGCACGGGCTTAAGTCCGAGAAATATACAGCCGGCGATACCGACCGGGATAACGGCACAGAAAGTGAACGCCCATTCCCAGTTCACGGCGGCGATCACCTCGGAAAGCGCGAATGGTCCGAGCCCGAGTCCGAGATTGACAGCGAATGAACCGGAAAAACTGGTTGCCGTGGCGCGTAAATCGGCCGGGTAATTTTCCGCGATAAACGTCGCTATTACGGCGTAGGCGCCATAAAAAAAGAACGTCATTACGCCGAAGCTGATCATTATTTGGCCCCACCCGTCGGCGAGCCAGATCATGGCCGCAAAGGCCAGGCCGCCGAGCAAACACCAGATCACGATCGTATTGCGGCGGCTAATAAAAAATTCACCGACAAAAGCAGCCAGGATGTAGCCGAATGCACCGACGCCGAACGAGAAACCGACTGTTTGTATAGCCGTTTTTGCGTCCCATCCCAATGATTCCCGAAAATAGGCGACCAGCAGGATCGTCGAGCCGTAGGCAAATACATACAGGAACTGTCCGGCGAACAGCAAAATAGTCTTTTTGCGTATTCCCGGTGCAAAAAGTGCCCAGGTCGAGGGTTGGGTTCCGCCGGCTCGCATCTTTTCTCGAGCGGCGAGCCATGCGGCCGGTTCGCGGAGGTATCTGGCAATGATCCAGGCGTAGGGCAGGAACACCAGCGATATCAGAAATATATATCGCCAGCCCCAGTTCTGGTAAACCCAGGGCACGAGAAAAGCCGCCAGAAAGAAGCCGATAGGAAAACCGATCTGTAATATCCCCGAAAACAGCCCCCGCAGGCGAGCTGGAGACTCTTCCATGACGGTTGTGATTGTGATCGGAGACTGGGCGCCGGCCATGGCAAAACCCAGTGAACGCGCGATTACCAGGCTCAGGGTGTTGGGTACCCAGGTGAGCGCGCTGACGAACACCGGCGTCAGTAAAGTCGCCCCGAGCAACATCTTCTTGCGCCCGAAGCGGTCCGTCAGCACCCCCAACTGTGTGACCATCAGGCCGGAAATCACAAACGTAATCGCGATGTAGCGGCCACGATCCACTACCGACCAGCCGAATTCTGCGGATATTTCAGTGAGCACGAATGTGAACAGGGAATGGTCGAGATTGGCGAAAGTTACGCCCATCAGGCAGATCAGGAACACTTTATAGGTATTGCCTGGAGCTTCGGTAAGCATTTGAACGATACCGGGTTCTTTTTGAGCATCCGCTGTATTCAAAATTTCGATCCCTTTTCGGCTAAAGATTCGTGAATTGGTGATACGGGCTAGTACTCCGTCAAGGTAGTATTGATGGGTTCAGAGCCTGGCAGATGATCCAGGACCAGGCGCAGTCCGCAGGAAATGGCCAGCCCTTTGCAAGGGCTGCAACGCCGTACTGGATCATCTGCAAGGCTCCCTTCGGGCGGGCCGTGAAGCGCTCGTCCGCGGTGTTGCACCGCTTGGTAAGGGCTGGCCATTGCCGGCGCGGCGCGCCTTGCGGCCAACCGCTTCACGACCCGCTGAACCCATCAATACTACCTTGACGGAGTACTAGATACTCGGTTCAAGCTGACCCTGGTGCGAGCCGCGTGATTCGACCGTCCGCCTGTTGGCTTGTTCCGGAGCCGGCGCAGCTACTAATCGAGGCGCGCCCAATGGCAGAATCTGGCCAAGGATCTTCGCGTCGAGGAGTACAAAGTCAGATATGATGCGATGATGGCCGAGGGCGGGATATACCCGCGCAACCTCTGTATGGATAAGCCACCTCTTACGGAGGAACAATGGCAGGAACTGGTTAAAATTCGGATCAACAAGATGGTGTCCCAGGGGGTATACACGCCACCTCCGGGCTCGGAGGTGGACCAAAGACTCGAGGAGGCCGCAAACCGGAACCCTTGAGCAGGCTTAGGAGCGAATCAGATGAGTGAACAGGGTGCTGATCTTTCCCAGATACGTGGTGACTGGCATTTCCACATGAAGTTTCTGGCTAATGCGATCACGCAAACAATGAAGCGTCAGGTCAGTTCATGGGGTGACCTGAAAACCCAACTGTCGGACGACAGCATCGATCAGGCTGTTAGCGGTGAGGTTGAGATGTGGGCGAAAATCACGTCGAAACTTGACGACAAAGGGGCGATCGAGATTGGCAGCGAGCTGATACCGGAGTTTATCAAGGCTTGTCGTGAAACCTTCCCGGCCTGTGATGCACTGGTCGTGGCTGGTGATCCGGCCGACCCAAAACTCGAAGAATTTACGGAAGCCGCCCGACAGGTTCGTGGCCTTTGTGATGATCTGGAGATGATGCGCGAGCAAGCGCCGGATTAATTCGTCCAGGCAATTATCCGCGTTTACTTTTTGTGTAGGTACCGCGCTCCTGCAGTTTCGCGATGGATTTCTTGAACGCTTTGTCTGCGTCCGCATGTTGCATCGGTGGCTGGTTTTTCGGCCACAGTGGCTGCTCGTAAAGTTTCGCGAATATCTCCGTACGCAAATACGGTATCCAGTTCTGAAAGTGCGCTGTTTCACGGAAGTGGCGCAGTGCCTCGATATTCAATTCAGCGGCAAGATACGTGTCATCGACAATCGTGTTGCTGGCCAGTACCTCACCCTTATAGCCAATTATTGACGACCGTCCGCCGAGTGCGCCGCCAATCGTGGTCGGCGCTTCGCCCCGTTCACCGGGCATGATCAGGGAGCCGGTATTCGGCCCGAGCAAGTAGCAGGTGTTGTCCATCGCGCGAGCCCGATTTTGCAGCTCAAAGATTCCGCGCGACACCCAGGGTTCGGGTAGTGACGCCCGGTAAAGGATCTCCGCACCATTCATCGCAAATGCCCGGTAGCTTTCCGGGAAGGCGCCTTCGACACCAACGCTGCCGGCGATATTGCCGATTTCAGTTTTTACGACCGGGAAAAAAGCCTCAAGTGAATCCCCGTGTTCGGCGACCCATTCGTCGTAGACATCATGGGGTGTCGTCGAATGCTCGACGTGCAGAACAATGTTTTTCTGATGCTGGTAAATCACCTTACCGCCAGGGTCGACCACGAACACGGTATTAAAAAATCGGTCCGGGAATTTCGCATTCTTGGTTTTCAGTTGCCCGATGATGAAGCAGCCGTGTTGTTTCGCTTTTTCGCCGAGTGCTTCCGTTTCCCAGCCTGGTATGTCGGCGGCCATGATCTCTGTGTATTCGGCCTGGCCCATGTCGAGAATCTCGTCGACGAATCCCTGGATGGCTCCCTCACCGAGTGCGATCAGGCGAACCGGCAGTTCCAGTGCGCAGATGTGGGCCACCAGGTCAATCATGTTACTGATGTGCCTAAGGTTTCTTTCGACTTCCTGGCGGGTCGTGACATGTCGAACCGTCGTCTGCAATGCAACGGCAATATATGGATCAATCATTGTTTTGCGTTCCTCGCTCGGGATGTTGGCAGAGCCGATTCTATTTGTTCAGATAGTCATCGAGCCGGATTTGGTCGGCTCCTGGAATAATCGGTCGGATCAGTTTTTCGACATCATCCAGGTCCATCGTTGCATCGATGCCGATGCGCACCGATTTCATACCTTCCTTGGCAGCGCGTTCCAGTTCCCAGCTTTCCACGCCCGGAATGACAATGAATTTAGAAGCATCAGCAGCGCGGCTCCAGATCGCCCAAGTGACATCCCCCATGTCTGCGATATCGATGTCGTCGTCGACGATAATAATGCGCTTAATGATCTTGCTGACCGGAAAAATGGCACCGCCGGTCGCGAACGCTTTGTCGATCATTTCCCGCGGCTGCTTATCGGACCGTTTGTCGATCGAGATCACTATATGGCCCAGGGTTCCGAGTCCGGGATCCATATGTATGTGAATGTCTTTGATCTCTGGCATGGCCTCGCGCAAGGCGGCCATAATACTTCGCCGCAAACCATATATCGCAACCATTCCAAGTGTGTTGTGCTCCGGGTTACGACCAGCAACGATGGCGTAATACATTGCATCGCTGCGATGAGTAATCGTGTTGACTTCGGTAATCGGTGCTTCCTCGGGACCGTATTGGCCGGCAAATTCGCCGAGCAGGTTTTCAACGCGTTTTGAAAAATTCACCGTCCCCTCGATAACGATCTCCGCACCGGCCGGGACCATCAGCTCACTGTTTTCGCATTGCACGAGGTCTATCGGCGCACCCTGCAATCCACCGGCAATTTCGAACTCGCATCGATTGGGCGGTAATTTGCAGGCGGCGGCGACCAACATGGCCGGTGGCACGCCGATCGCCAGGGCAATCGGCATCGCCTCACCTGTTTTTTCCCACTTAGCGTATATACGTCGTAGATCACTCAGCGAACTGGCGTTGATGACGAAATGGTTCCGATCGAGAATCAGTGTGCGATAGACACCGATATTCATTTCACCGGATTCCGGATCGCGCGATACGCCGATCGCGCCTGTAATGAATGGCCCGCTATCCAGCTCGAAAAAAGTCGGTACTGGAATTTGCGCAAGGTCGACATCATCGCCTGTGCAGATCACCTCTTTGACCGGGCCCGATTGCACTGAATTCGGTGCGATCGGATTGGCCTTGGCGGCTTCGACGCGGGCGTCGAAGAGCTGATGGGTAAACGGCTCGTCAGAGTCATGGCCCAGGGCCATGCCAAATCTTTCGAGTTTGTTATACAAGCCGCCGATGAGCGGAAATTTTGCCCCCGTTACATTTTCGAAGAAGTAGGCGTGCCGCTGAGTTTCAATCTTGGACATTACTCCGGCGAGTTCCTGCCTGGGATCAACTTCGCGGCTGATACGAACAAGTTCGCCGCGATCTTCGAGTAGTTTCACAAAGGACCGAAAATCATGCACTACCGTACTCCCTGACTTTCTAAAGTGGCTAATAGCCGATGAATGTATCGTCGCAGCCCATTGTATTTTGTCGAGCGCCCAAACTGAAAACGATGCACGATTTGACCACGGACAGGGCATAGCGGTGATGCAGGCTTGCCGCGATCCACGGTAAAGTTCGGTTATGCTTGCAATTTGAAGTCTGCCGCACCGGAATGATACGCCCGCTGCGCTGCTGAGGTAAACGTATTTGTTTTATAAAAACCTTATGAAACATATATGTATAAACTATAGTTAAGGGGAATTAGACTCTATTGCAGGTGCTGGCGGTGAATTGTCATGATTAAAATTGCGAGTCAGCTTCGACAGGCGCTCGGTACCGATGCCGTGCTGACGGGTGAGGATGTGCACGGTCGCAGCGCCGGAATCTGGGGGCCGGCGCGCCATTTGGAGGCGGATGTGCTGGTGCGCCCCAATAATACCGAAGAGGTGGCGCGTGCCTTGATGATCTGTAATCAAGTCGGTCAGCCGGTCGTAACGCACGGAGGGTTAACCGGCGTCGTCGATGGGGCCCGGGCCAATCCAGGCGACGTTGTGTTATCGCTGGAGCGCATGACCGGCGTTGAGGAAGTGGATCCAATCGGCGCAACTATGACCGTTCAGGCGGGCGCGCCGCTGCAGGTTGTTCAGGAACAGGCAGCCGAGCACGGCTTGATGTTTCCGCTGGATCTTGGTGCTCGCGGTACGGCGACTATCGGGGGTAATGCAGCGACCAATGCCGGTGGCAATCGCGTCATTCGTTATGGAATGGTTCGCTCGATGATTCTGGGCCTGGAAGCCGTATTGGCGGATGGCACGGTACTGTCTTCGATGAACCGCATGTTGAAGAATAACGCCGGCTATGATCTCAAGCACCTTTTTATCGGCACAGAAGGCACGCTGGGGGTTGTGACACGTCTTGTATTGCGCCTGGTTCAGGAGCCCAGGAGCCAGGACACGGCACTTGTTGCGATGCGCGATTTTGGCCAGGTAACAAGCTTCCTGCGGTTTATGGACGCGTCCCTGGGTGGCACGCTCAGCGCTTACGAAGTGCTTTGGCAGGATTTCTACACACTGGTGACGAGTCAGTCCTCCAATCGGCGACCGCCGCTGGATGCCAGCCACCCTTACTTCGTACTCGTTGAAGCCCTTGGCAGTGATCAGCAACGTGACTCGGAACGGTTTCAGAGAGCGTTATCGGAGGCTTTCGACAAGCAACTTGTGACAGACGCCGTGGTGGCCAAATCACAAGCTGAGCGTGATGCAATCTGGGCTATTCGGGACGATGTCGTACAACTGCTCGAGCTTAAGCCAATATTCTTGTTCGATGTGAGTTTGCCGATCGACGCGGTGGAATCCTACGTACAGGGCGTTAGTGATGAGCTTACCGAAGTGTGGTCGGATCAACGCTTGTTCGTATTCGGCCACCTTGGCGATGGCAATATTCACCTCGCGGTTTCGGCGGGGCCCGAAAATGGCCAGGCCCGCGCTGCGGTCGAACGCATCGTTTACCAGCCGCTCATGCAACTCGCGGGCTCAGTGTCTGGAGAACATGGTGTCGGGCTGGAAAAAAAGCCGTACTTATCCTGGTGCAGAAGCGAGGCCGAGATCGCATTGATGAAGGCGCTGAAAAAAAGTCTGGATCCAAAGGGCATTTTGAATCCAGGCAAGATATTTGACTGAAGTGACATCCGAAGGAAGCCCGATGAACACCACAGAAGCGGTAATCGAGAGCGACGTCGATCCACAGAAATATTTCTGGTACTTCGTTTATGTCGTGATCATGGCCGTATCAGCCGTGCCGTTATTCTATGACTTGAACCTGCCACAGGTCTGGTCGCAGATGTCTTTACTGGTAATACATGAATTCTCCGGTTTCATGTTTGTTGGTCACACTTTATTCAGCAATATCTGGGCGATGCGTATTCGCATGACCCAACCCAGGGAAACCGGCGTTTGGGCGCGCGGATTCCTGCGCAAGCTTGCGCTGGGCGTCACGTTTCCAACGTCAATTATTACGCCGCTGGCCGGTCTTTTTTTGATGGCGTATTATGGCGGGCTTAAAGCCAATCCGTGGGCCTGGGACGCTTACCTGGCAATGTGGCTGATGGCGGGCGTCAGCATCGTGCCCGATATTATTCGCTATGGCCGGAACCGACACTCGCAGGATCCCAGGCATGGCATCTGGAGCGGCGCAATACGCGGTAATTTCGGTACGCTCATGGTGCTCTATATCATGTGGTGCATGATCACAAAAACGGCGATGATTTCTGGTTGACCTACTATCTGACGGAAAAAGTGTCAGGCACTTTTTTCTTGATCTCGTTCGACGGAATATGCGTATTGAGCGCGACTTGCGTGCTGTGATAACAATGAAGACGGAGGCCACCGGAGGTGGTTATTGTGTTGTTGTGGAGGAAGCTTGATGGCTAGATCCGAATCCATTCTCGTCGTCATAGACCCGGGCGCTGAAACGCACCCAGCTCTGGAGAGGGCCATATATCTGGCGAAGCATCTGGATATGCAAGTCGAGTTATTTATTTGCGACTACAATGCCGGCCTGATTGCGGAGAAGTTGCTCGATAAAGAAGGGCTGAAGGCAGCGAAAGAAAACACCGTCGAGACCCACCTGACGTTTCTCACCGATTTGGCGGAACAAGTGGCCGCGGAAGGCATTCGGTTCAAAGTTAAGGCCGCTTGGGACAGGCCGCTGTACGAAGGCATCATCCGGCAGGCGTTACATAGCGATGCGCGGTATGTTCTCAAAGATACGCATTACCATTCGGCCATTTCGAGAGCCTTATTCTCCAACACTGACTGGCATCTGATTCGCAGCTGTCCGGCGCCGCTGTGGTTGGTTAAGCCTGATACGGGCTTTGTCCGTCCATCGATCATGGCCGCAGTGGATCCGCTTCACGAGCATGATAAGCCTGCCGCGCTTGACGCGAGAATTCTATCGGAAGCCTGTGAACTGGCCGATTCGCTCGAAGGCATTGCGCAAGTATTCCATGCATTCAATCCTTACCTTGAACCCGATGATCCGCAGCGCATCGAAAGCCATCATGCTGAAGCGCTGCAGGCGTTAACAGAAAAGTTTCAAATCAGTGACGAGCGGATTCATCTCGTTGCGGGTGTAACCACCGATATTTTTTCGCGGGTTGTTCACGATCACGATACGAGCCTGGTGGTCATGGGCTCATTGGCGCGCTCGAGACTGGAGAACGCGATCATCGGCAGCACAGCCGAACAAATTATTGATCACTTGTCTTGCGACGTGCTGGTCATCAAACCGAAGGGATTTATCAGCCCGGTCAATCTGAAGCAACGTCCAAGTGGTTATTACTACGCTGAGCGTTAAGGAACCTCTGATTAATTCATGACCGGCGTCTATGAGCCCGAAACGGCCCCCTGCGGCGTTGCGAATCTTGCCAATAGTCCAGCTATTAGCTGCGATCCGCGCCTTGCCGGAGACCGTTTCGAATCTCATAGCCGCTCGTCCAGAATTAATCAGAGGTTCCTTAGTAATAAGGTGAAGTAAATTTTCAACGTTGGATCGAAGTGATGTAATCGATCAGGTTGGTAATAATTAATTCAACGCGTTCCGCGGCTTCGTCGTCTGCGCCTTCTTCGACCCAGAATTCGTAACCCCAGACCGGCATGTAGCGGGTACCGTGGTAAATAACCACATTTCGACCATCGATGATCTTGCGCAATGTCTCTTCGGGGAATTTATCTCCGAGCCGGCGGCGTATCAGGGTTAGATCCGGGACCGTGATCGGCAGGCCGGCGGCAACCGGGCCGTCGCCATGTCCTTTTTCTCCATGGCAAGCGGCGCAGAAGCGCAGAAATGTCTCCTCACCAGAATACTCACCGAATGCCTGAGCATTGACACTCAGAGGCAAGAGGGCAGCGGTCAATATCAGGGCGAAAAATCCGGCAATCTTTTTCATTGGCGAAACCTCAATTCTGCTATGCAGGAACATCCGACTCTTCAATGGCGGGTGAAGATGTACTACCGCGTCTCATAAGCTTGTCAGTCGGCAAAATCTGCCACAATTCGGAGACGGCCCAAGCTATATATTGCGAATGGACAACACCGGACATTCGGCATGTCTAAGCACTGCTTCGGTCGTGCTTCCGAGTAAAACGTGCTTCACGCCGCCGTAACCGTGCGTGGTCATTACGATCATCGCAGCGTCGCAGTCGCGCGCATAGTCGACGATTTTGTCAGCGGGGCGACCAATTAGTATTTGCCCTGTCGCGGCCGGTTGCAGCCCATCAAAATGTTCCGCGACAAATGAACTTAGCTGGTCCTTTACGGATTCGGCAATCTCGTCGGCGGTCGGAATCGCAATAGGCGTGGTCATATCCAGCGATCCATAGAAGTGAGGCTCCTCGACGACAAAAATGCAGTGAATTTCGGCATCCAGAACGGCGGCCATGCGCCGCGCCCAGGGTAAAGAGGCCTCGGACAGCGCCGAGAAATCAATCGGTACGATGATGGTGTTTTGACTGGCCATGATTTGAAATCCTCGGTTATTGATTCAGGTATTGGGTATTGACAGAACCGGGCATTTCGCATGCCGCAGAACTGCCTCGGTGGTACTTCCCAGAAGCACATGTTCTATACCGCTGTGACCGTGTGTGGCCATGACTATCATCTTTGCCCCGACTTCGTCGGCATAGGCAACAATTTCTGTTGCGGGCTTGCCGATCAAAACTTTTGTCAGCGCCGTGGACTCCAGGCCTTGCAGTTCGTCATCGGCGAACGTGCCGAGTCGTTCAACTGCGATCTCAGCGATCTCCTGGGTTGTGGGTATCTGTACGGGTACCGGCATGTCGAGCATGGAGTACACCTGAGGCTCTTCGACGACGTAAATACAGTGGATCGTTGCATCCAGTGTTGTCGAGAGGCGACGCGCCCAAGGCAGTGCACCCAGGGATGGTGTCGAGAAATCGATTGGCAGAATTATCGCGTTTGATGTAGTCATTGAACTTGTCTCGTTTGCCCAGTGTTTCCGGCCGCAATTTTAGTAGGCTCGGATATTTCGACGAAGCCTTTCGCGTCCGAATTTATATCGACGGGAGAGACGAATTCATCTGGCTTCACAATGACGATATCACAGGAAAAACGATCCAGGGTTCTTTCCGCAGTACTGCCGATGATTGCGCGTGCCAGGCGCGAGCGGGCCACGGCACCCATAATGACGACCCCGGCATTCAATTCTTCAGCCAGTGCAGGCAGCATCTCCGCGGCGTTACCCTGCCGCAGGTGAATCCGGTCGGTGGGACAATCAATATTCTTCGTCAGGTGCGCCATGGCGTCCGCATGAAATTGCTTCGCCTGCTTGACGTTTTGCTCATAGTCGGATGGTGGGGACGCCGCTGCCGGGAGTGCCGAATAAGCGCTGACAATAGCGGCAGTGGGCACGTTATAAATGTGTACGAGGTGCAGTCCATGTTCGAACATGACAGACAGTCGTTGTGCCTGTTCAATAATCTTGTGGTCGAGCGCGGCCGGTTCATCATGCTCGTGGGTGGGTTCCACCGCGGCCATGACAGTGGCCTGGTCGGGTGCCGGCAACTGCTTGACCAGCCACAGAGCCGCCGGGCATTCGCGAATCAAATGCCAGTCCGTGTTCGTGAATAATGCGCGGGACAGGGCGGAATGATGGTGCGCGTCCTTGAACACGAGGTCTGGCTGAATTTTGAGCGTTTCACGTACGATCGCTTCGTGTAATGGGCTGTCCCATACTACTCTACACGTCACCTGAAGGCCGCTCTCCCGGAGTGGATCCGCAAGAGCATGAAGGACTCCGAGCCGCTCCTCCAGCAGATTGGTTCGCAATCGTTCGAGATCAGGACCGTCGAAGAAACGATCGCCGGCTATATACGGATCGTAGACACAACCCAATAATGTCAACTCACGGTTGATTTTCTCCGCCAATATCGCCGCTTTTTCCAATGCCGGGTGGATCTCGGCCGTTGGGTCGATGACCACGAGAAAGCAATGATCCTGTGACATGTTGTCGCTCCGTATTCTCGCGAAAACGCACTATCCTTAATTATAGTACCCCCCGCAATAGGCTGAGTTAATACGTGTTTTCGCGTGTCGCCCACCGCAGATACCGATGCCTGATGCGTTACAGAAATTCGACGCCTTCAGTTTACGTCGCCAGAATTTGCCGAACCAAATCCTGCATAGGGATTTCGTGCTCCGAATCGACGCGGACGACATGCTGTCGTTCGCAGTCGTTCAGCATTTTCTCGGTGGCCCGCTGATGCTCCAAAACCGCAAGATCGGCTTCGGAGGCGTCGGCACCACTCGCAGACCGTTCGCTGATACGGTACCTGAGCGTTTCATGGCTCGCCTGGCAGTCGAGGATGGTAAACCGTATACCCAGATCCTCAGCCAGGGCACAGAAAATGGAGCGCTGTTCCAATTGCAAAAATGTTGCATCAACGATAGTGCTAAAGCCGGCCGTCAAACAGACTCTGGCTGCGTTTGCCAGATGATCGTAGGTATCCGCGCTGATCGACTCACTGTAAATTCCGCCCGCCAGTTCGGAGCCACTTGATTGCAAATTTGACAGACCGTGCAGTCTTTTTCGCTCGAGGTCGGAGCGCAGCCGGATTGCCGGAAGCTGCACCTGTAATTGATCCGTCAACCAGGTTTTCCCGGAACCGGACAATCCATGCGTAATAATCAGCACCGGCTTGCCGCTCGGTTCAATCAGGCTGGACGCCAGATCCACATACTGCGTGATTGGTGTGAGATCCGAGGTTTCGGGCGATTGCCTGTGCAGCACGGCAGCGACCTTTGCTCGCACCAGGCATCGATACACCAGATAAAACGGCAATAATTGGACGCCGGCATAATCGCCGGAGACCTCGAGATACCGGTTCAGAAATGCGTAGGCCAGGTCTGGCCTGCCGTGCACCAAAGTGTCCATTACGAGGAAGCTGACTTCGCTGATCACATCGATCCAACGCAGCGCGGCGCTAAATTCCAGGCAGTCGAAAGCCACGATTTCATGATCGATGCGGACCAGGTTGGCGAGATGGAGATCACCGTGGCACTCGCGAATCCGGCCGAGCGCAAGGCGTTCTTGAAAAACCGATCCGAGCCGCCCGGTTTCGGCCGAACTCCAGGCTTCGAGCGCGGCCAACTGCCGTCGCAGCTCTGGCGTGGGACAGTCCCGTCTCAGGCTATCGAAATTATCCAAAGTTGGTGTGCAGACGGAATCCGCTGTCCCGAACAGGCTATCGGCGGGGGCGACAGCGGCTTGATCATGCGCTTTCGCTATGGATTCGGCGAGTGTTTGCATGTCGGCCACCGAAATAAGCTTTGTGACGACCTGCCGGTCCAGTCGTGCCTCTGCCGGGAATTGGTGCATTTGAACGGCCCAATCCAGGGCCGGTTCAAGTCCCACCTCGGGCTGGTCGCGGTTGCCGCCAATCGGTACGACGGCGACGTAAATCTCGGGAGCGAAGCGCTGATTCAGCCGCAACTCCTCCTCGCAGAAATGCTTGCGCAATTCGAGCGTTGAAAAGTCCAGAAAGCCGAGGTCCAACGGCTTTTTAATTTTATAGGCGTAAGTCCCGGTCAGGATGATCCACGAAATATGAGTTTCGAGAATTTCGAGCTGGCCGACTTCGTGTGGAAAGGCACCTGGCCGTGCAAGATGCTTGACCAGCGCCGCTGATACGGCAGTTGCGGAATTTGGTTCGTCGCTCGCGGTCATTGTCTTAATGCTAACCGCGAATACAGTGACTCATGTTCACCACAACCAGCTGGCCTACCGCCCTGGTTTTGTTCTGCTGAATGGCAAAGTCCCGCACGATGATTTTGCCATGCAATTGCAATCTAGCAGGGCTTTTTAATCGCCTGCTAGGGCATTCGAATGGACAGAACAGGGCAATTTGCGTGCCGTAGCACGCCTTCAGTAGTACTTCCCAGCAATACGTGTTTCACGCCGCTGTAACCGTGGGTCGTCATGACGATCATTTCAGCAGAAATACTGTCGGCGTATTCGATAATTTTATCTGCTGGTTTGCCGATTAGTACTTTTGTGACCGGCGCCGGCTCCAGTCCCTGCAAGTGTTCCTTGGCCAGTTCGTCCAATTGAATCTGAGCGCTGTCAGCCAGTTCTTGCGCTGTCGGCATGGGCACCGTCGCCATATCCATGCCTAGTGACCCATAGATTTGTGGTTCTTCGACGGTATAAACGCAATGAAGCTCCGCATCCTGCATCGCGGCCATGCGTTTTGCCCATGGAAGCGCAGCGAGGGATACTTCCGAGAAATCCGTTGGCAGGACAATGGCGGTTTTTGTAGACATTAGCTTAAAGCCTCCGATTTGTTGTTATTACATGGCTATTTAAGCTGTTAAGCGTCTGATCTGCAACCAAAACAGATTTTACAGCGACCGGCGCGAACGCGGTGCAGGCGCGGCGGGTCAGCGATGGCAAGCGGCTGAAGAATATCACCATGCTGGGTACGAACTGGCGGGGTAGGCGGGTGACATCAGTGGCAACTTGCGTGAGGAAGTCGGGGTGCTGGCGAACAGGCGCACGGACGGCACCGTGGCAATTCAGCAGCGGGACTTCCGCTCACCACCGGAAGCGATCGGCAAATATATGCCAGCCAGGCCGGCAACCTTGCCGAGCAAGACGTGAATGCCGGCTCCCAGCATGGTTCCCAAGCCGCACAAAACCAGCAACGGGAGGGGAAATCGCTCGTTTAAGGCGGGCCTGTGCCATGCGTATGTTTCGACACCTTTTTTTTCAACATCGCTCGATCATAATGTGGTTTCCACAACGTGATCGTGATCGGCACGGCAACATTAAGCATGAAGGCAGTGGCCATCAGCGTGTAAAAAGCTTCTGCATTCAGGATGTCATTCTGGATATAAGCGATGTCCATAACCACGAACGCGAGTTCGGCGCGCCCGAGCATGCCGAACCCGATCATCAGGCTTTCCGACCACCCAAATCGACCGGTATAGCGGGCCGCCAGACCTGCAGAAAGAATCTGCACCACAAACAATCCTACGGTCAATACAAAGGTTTGCGGAATGATTGCAATCAACATGTCGGCGTCAAACACGATCTTGGTACCAAGATCGACGAAAAAAACCGGTCCGATCCAGGAAAACGCAACGTTGTCAACCACGGTTTTGGTTTGCGCATAGGCGCTGCGTGCGTGGGTCGTCTGAAATAAGAAGTACTCTTCGCGCAGAATCAGGCCGGCCATGTAAGCGCCGACGGCTGGGTGAAAACCGAACTGATGGGCCAGAATGCCGACCACCACAGCCAGCAATAGCACCGTTAGCGTCGAATGCTCGCCGCCGCCAACTGCCAGAAGGTTTTTCGCCCCGTACCTTCCAAGCATCGGTACGTGGCGAACCCACCATCCGCGCAGATCGTGTGGTAGCAACCAGGCGCCGGCCACTGTAATTCCACCGAAAAACAATAAGGCCTTACCGACAGTCAGCATAATGGCCATCAAACCGACGTCCGCCTGACCCGTGGCAATCGGTACGAGAATGGCCACGAGCGCGAGTGCAGCTATATCGTCGAGTACCGCTGAAGTCATAATGCCGGTCGCTACCGGGGAGGTCTGCAAGCCCAGGCTCTTCAGTGAAACCATGGTTAAAGACACCGCGGTGGCCGTCATCGTCAAGCCACACATGATGGAAATATTTGTGTCGCCCCAGAAGTAATCTGCGATAAGGTAGGCGGTGAAAAATGGCCCGACCGCACCGAAAAACGCAATGCCCCAGGATCTTTTGATACTGCGAAGAAAATTGCGGGTATTTTCTTCAAACCCGAGTGCAAACATGATCAGGACTATGCCCAGGTCAGCGAACCCGCGTATGAACGGGGTACTTTTCTCAGGCAATACGCCGATATTGACCATCAGCGCGCCAAAGGCCAGAAAGTAGAGAACAGAAGTCAGGCGGGTCTTATTTGCCAGCACGCCGGCAACGAAGACACCGCACCAGATAATTGCAAGTTGCTTCAGTGGGTCCAAGGTCAGTTTTTTCCAGCGTTGAAAACTGAGGTGATATTAATATAAAGGGCCGCGTCGGCCCATGGCTGATTGGCGGGTTTGCTATAAGTAGATTCCACTGCGCAGTTCCTTTGGCCGGGCGATAAGTATATGTCCCGATAACAGATCCTCTGCTTCACTTCTATCTTGAAGGGGAGTCGGGCTCGGAGTGCGGATCGATGGATGCAATTTGGGTGGTAGTGGCAAATCAAGGCGGGGCATGTATTTATAGTGCAAACTCACGTGGTGAAGCCTTGACGGTCATAGATGAGTTTGCGCACGAAGCCGGGAAGGCACATTTTGGCGAGCTGGTTTCGGATAGCCCGGGGCGTGTCCATGACCGACAGGGCGCGGCTCGCCATAGCATGGAACCTGATGTTGGCGTTCAGCAGGATAGTATCAGGCGTTTTGCCCGAAAAATTGTTGACTATCTGAAATCTGCTGCCGGGCAAGGAAAGTACCGTCATCTGATTCTCGTGGCAGCGCCGGCATTCCTCGGTGTCATTCGTAAGTATATAGACCGACCGCTTGCCGATCGGGTTGTCTTGGAAATTCCCAAGGATATGGTAGGAAGAACGGTCGATCAGCTGCAGGTGCTTTTGGACCGAAAACTTTAGTGTATGCGGTGTCGCGCGTCGCCGCCTGATAAAAGTAGTACGCTTCCCCTGTATTGAATATACGAATCATCCGGGTATCGGTCGGAGGGCAGCCCGATATGACTAACAATACCGAACATAAATCCGCGCGAATGGGCGAAATCCCGTCTCCCGCGCACCCTGAGCAGCGATCCGAACCGCTACCCTGGCAGCGGCCGAAAGCAGCACATGAAGATCCCGATGCCATGCGTCGTGTCGCAAAAATACTGGCCAGTCCAAGCTATCGGCGAGCTGACCAGGATGTGGATTTTCTGGGCTTGGACGAGACGCGCGGTGCACGGCTCGAGCTGGATTATCTCAAGCCCGAGCTGTTTATGCATCAGCACGGTGTTGAGCAAACTATCGTCGTTTTTGGCAGTACGCGCATACCGGAGCCGGCGGAAGCTAACCGGCGAGTCAACGAAATTCGCGAGGCTCACAGCGCTGATCCGTCGAACCCCGAACTCGAGCGCCGACTGCAAGTAGCACAGCGAGTCGCGGCGAAAAGCAAATACTATGATGTAGCCCGTGAATTCGGCAGCCTGGTCGGTCGATCGGGCGCCGGACCGGAAGATTGTCGGCTGGTAATGATGACTGGTGGTGGCCCGGGAATTATGGAGGCCGCGAATCGCGGTGCATTCGATGTCGATGCAAAAAGTATTGGCTTGAATATCACGCTGCCTCATGAACAGTTTCCAAATCCCTACATTACGCCGGAGCTGTGTTTCAGTGTGCATTATTTCGCGATCCGGAAATTGCATTTTCTGATGAGGGCGAGGGGTCTGGTGGTGTTTCCCGGCGGCTTTGGGACTCTGGACGAGTTGTTCGAGACGCTGACATTGATACAAACCCGAAAGATACGGCCATTACCGGTCGTGCTGGTCGGTCAGGATTACTGGCGGGCTGTTTTCGATCCGGATTTCCTCGTTGCAGAGGGGGTAATCGACGCGGAAGACCGGGAACTGTTTTGGTATGCCGAGTCGGCACAGGATATCTGGGATGGCATTGAAGCCTGGCACCGCACAGCCGGAATGTTGTCTTTGCCGGCCGAAGAACGGTGCGAATTTCCATTTAAAGATTGATTGGCTTGGTAATGGAATTCAAAGACTATTACCAGATCCTCGGCGTCAATCGCGATGCCACTGAAACAGATATCAAGCGTAGCTACCGGAAACTGGCACGAAAATATCATCCGGATGTGAGCCAACAATCCGATGCAGAGGACCGTTTCAAGGAAATTGGTGAGGCGTATAAGGTACTCAAGGATCCGGAGAAGCGGGCTGCCTACGATCAGCTAGGCAGAAATTGGCAACAAGGCCAGGAATTTCGGCCACCGCCCGATTGGGACGCCGGGTTTGAGTTTCGTGGCGGCAGTGCGGGCGCAGACAGCGGGGGATTCAGCGACTTTTTTGAAACACTGTTCGGTCATGGTTTCGATGGACAACAGCGCAGTACCGGCTTTCGTGGGCGGGGTGACGACCACCATGCCAAGGTAGTGATCGATCTCGAAGATACTTATAAGGGAGCGATGCGCACCATCAGTTTGCAGGCACCCGAGTTGGATGAGCAGGGCCACGTACGCCTGCGCGACCGAAGCTTGAATGTACGAATACCCAAGGGTGTCAAGCCAGGGCAGCAAATACGATTGGCAGGTCAGGGCGGGCCGGGAGCAGGCGGCGCAGCGAGCGGTGACCTGTATCTGGAAATCTCTTTTCGGCCGCACGCTTTTTACCGCATCGATGGTTGTGACGTGCACCTGCGTTTGCCGGTCACGCCTTGGGAGGCGGCACTTGGTGCGACGGTCAAAACACCAACACCGTCCGGTGCTGTCGAACTTTCGATACCCGCGGGCTCGAGCGGTGGTACTCGACTGAGGCTCAGGGGTCGCGGAATTCCGGGCAAGCAACCCGGGGACCTGTACGTCGAGCTGCAAATTGCGTTAGCGCCGGCGGATAGTGAGCAGGCTAAGGAGATTTATCGAAATATGGAACGCGAGCTCGGCTTTAATCCGCGCAGCAAAATGGAGGCAAAGGCATGAGCGAACAAGATTTGGATATCGCGACGGGTTTAATATTGAACGAAGAAGTATCACTGACCCTGGAAGAGGTTTGTTGCGCCTGCGCTGTGGAAACCACTTTCATTGTCGCATTGGTTGAAGAAGGTGTGCTGGAGCCCTCCAGGCAGGGAAAAGAATTACAACAATGGCGATTTTCCGGGGCGAGCCTGGGCCGCGCGCGCACGGCGTTGCGCTTACAGCGTGATCTGGAAATCAACCTGGCCGGTGTGGCCTTGACGCTGGACCTGCTGGACGAAATTGAATCGTTACGCGCCGGCTTGGTGGATAGATAATGTATTTAGCGAATGTCGTAAGACTCAATCCGAGTAGCAGGACGCGGAAATCGGTTGCCCTGTCACCGATTGAGGCCGCGCTACCAGGCCAGAGTTTTGCCGTCATAGCGCGTGAAAGTACCCGTATCGTCTATCGTTAGTTTAGCGATCAAGCCGCGTAAGGCCGTGATGCTTTCGGGTATCTCGACTGTAGCGTAGTCGGAAAAATCCATACGCGTTTTGACATACCCCGGGCAGAATAGCTTTACGATGATGCCGCGATCTTTCAATTGGCTCGCAACGATTGTCATGGCACGATTCAGGGCCGATTTACTGCTGGCATAGGCAATTGCCGGGACCGTAAATCCTGCAATCGACGAAACCTCGCTGGATATGTTCGCGATAATCTTGAGTTCACTGGCGGCAACATGCTCGAGGAATGCTTCGGCCATCTTTAAGGGACCGTAGACATTGGTTTGAAAAACGGTATCCCAAACCGTGTAGTCGGTGCTGCCGAAGTGCTGTCGATGAATGTGTTCTTCATAAGGTAGCGGGCCGATCAATCCGGCGTTGTTTAACAGCACATCGATCGGCTGCTCAGCATACTTTTTAGCCAGCGCTTCGATTTCCGCATGATTCTGCACGTCCAGTTTCTCGATCGTAATGTTGTTATTGATTGCGGCCAGCGATTGTAGTTCGTCCGCCGAGTCGGGTGAGCGGCAACAAGCAATCACTTGCCATCCGTCTGCGGTGTATTGACGAACGAATTCGAGACCAAGGCCACGACTGGCGCCCGTCACTAATATTGTTGGCATTTTTTACAATTCCTCAAGAGTTCCTGGGATCTTAAATGGCGGGTTGCTGTCGTAACCAGTCATTAACCGAGGCAACGGATACGACATCGGCATATTTCAGCATCATGTCACACAGATTGGAAAAATGTGGAATCTCGTGCTTATCCGCGACGCATTCTTCCGGAACGATAACGCGGTATCCCCGGGATAATGCGTCTACTGCACTGGCGCGTACGCAACCTGAGGTACTCCCGCCGGTGAGGATTACCGTATCAACCTGGTGCCAGATCAGCAGGGATTGTAAAAACGTCTCATGAAATACGCTGGCCATGCGTTTAATGATCAAGGCATCGGTTTGATGGTTTATTTCGAGCCTCGGATCTAGCTCTGCGCGCTCGGAGCCGACCTTAATATTTTGCAGGGAATCTGACGTGTCTGTCCGAGTTCCCCAGACCCCGGCATCGTCCGCATTACCCATATACGCCACATGCGTCCAGATCACTGGCATGCCCTTTGACCGAGCTATGGTCGAGATGGTGTTTATGAACTCGATTTGCTGTGGATGCGTTTGATAGGCTGTCGCAAATGCATCGATGTCAGTGTAGGCGCGCTGCAGGTCGATATTGATAATCGCGGCCTTTTTGCCGAACCCGAACCTGGCGCGGTTCGGATTGGCCTTGACCTGTGCCCAGTATTCGCGCGGGGTCAGTTCGGAGGTTTGCATGATGGGCATATTGTTCTACCTTTCAAGTCCGGCGATCGGGTTATATACAGGTACCGATCGTAGGACATCCGCAAAAATATTTACAGGCAACGGTGCGATCGTGTTGGCGGCGTCCATGATAATCAATAAGGAGTTCGAGGCATATGGCTAAGCAAGTTGTTGGATTTCTGGGGTTGCTTCTCGTCTGCCTGACTATTCTGGCAGACCCCGTTACCGCGGATAATTCCAGTTCGGTTCCAACCGTGCTGATTACCGGCACGAGCCGGGGAATCGGATTGGAATTTACGCGCCAGTATGCTGCGCTCGGCTGGCGAGTCCTCGCGACCTGCCGACGACCGCATGAAGCGAATGAACTGCAGGAAATCGCGGCTGAATACCCGAATGTAACGATCGACGAGCTTGATGTGCTCCGCCACGATATGGTTGATGCATTGGCGAAGAAATATAAGGATCAACCGATCGATGTGCTGCTGAATGTCGCTGGCTTTTTCGGCGATAACCTGCAAATCAGGGGATCATTTTTCGGCAAACTCGATTATGACTTGTGGGATTTGTATGTACATACCAATGCAATCGGCCCGCTGAAAATGGCCGAAGCATTTTTCGGAAGCGTTGTTGCAAGTGAGCAGAAAAAAATCATGACTATTTCCAGTCAGCAGGGGTCTATCGAGGCGAGCTATGGACCGGGCAGTTTTTTCTATCGCGGCAGCAAGGCAGCTCTGAACATGTTCCTGCATACGCTGTCCGGGCAAACGAAGGTGACAAAAAACGGTGTTCTGATTGGCATGTTTTCACCAGGCCTGATCATCGATGACCGAACGCGAAATCTACCTCTTGAAGGCAAGGTTGAGCGGCCGGTGTCCGTTACCGGAATGATCGGCGTTATTGAGAATTTCCAACCGGAAATGTCCGGTGGATTTTATAAGTGGACTGGCGAAAGCGTACCTTGGTAGCAGGCTTCTTCAACAGTCGATCTTATTAACGAACCTTCCCGGTTCGCACCCGAACGTAAATCGCCAGCGCCAGTACCATCGAGTTGATGATCCCCATTTGAACGAACGGGCCGCCTGGCATCCACTGATCAAACAGCCGCCCACCGATAAAAGTCGCCACCAGAATACCGAAGGCGCCGGACAGGGCGAACAGACCAAGTACGGCACCACGAATTGCTTTCGGCGCGTTCTGGCCGATCAAGGCGTTGCTCGCAATAATTGTGCTGCTTTCTCCCATGCCCAATATCATCGCCGGTAAATAAATGCGGTCGGAAAACGGATCTCCGACCAGGCCGAAACTTGCGTAACCGATCGCCGAAAGTGTGAATGCCACGATAACGCCTGTAGCGCGATCAATTTTGTCGAGAAACAAGGCCATTATCAACGACCAGGCCAGGGCGGTAAATTGAATGACGCCCATGACAATGCCACCACGAGCGTACCCGGGGCCTATACCGAGACCTTGATCCAGTGCCGCATGCTGGGTCCACAAAAATATAAACGTGCCCACCACGATTACATCGCCGCGCGCGGCGAACGCACAGCAATAGCCGAGCGCAATCCTGCTGTTTTCACGGGCAGCGTTAAAACCCGCACCGATTAGCGCGATGATCGAGTCTTTTTCCCGGGCTTCCTCTGGCTTGCCGCGGTGCAAACCGAACGTGGCAATGAAAAAAACCATAATACAGATACCTGAACAGCCCCAGAACAGCGCCCTGGCAATCTCTATCTCCGAAAAACCCTGCACAGCCAGATCCTGAGGTAGTCTTCTGAGTAACTGGGTAACGATGAAAATACCTGATCCCTGGACGAAACTGGCTATCGCCACCCATTTCCCGCGGCTACGATCCTGCACGTAGTCGGTATTCACGATAGTTATGGTTGTCGCCAGCATCGCGACGCCCACCGCAAACACTGTTCGGTAGGCATACATCATCATGACGCTGTCGGCGAATGGATAGAACGCATAGCCGAGTCCCAGCAGCGCAACGCCAAGCATCAGCAACGGGCGCCGACCAAGCTTGTCGGCGGCTGCTCCGACGAAAGGAGTAAGGCATAGAACGACGGCTTCCTGATAGAAGCCCAGGTCGCCACTGAGGGTGCCCTGGATGGCCCGATCGACCCCAACAACTTTCAGCATTAGGGGTTGAATGAAGCTCAGCGCGGCCAGCATCGGTATCGATAAAAATGCAGCCGTAAAATAACTTGCTCCGTTCATGCGGCTGATGCCCGGCATCAACCAGAATGGACCTAACTTTTTCGCATTCTCGTCAGACGTTGTAGGAGCAGCTGTAGACACGGATGTTTCCTTTAAAAGGCCGGGCGCAAGGCTATGAAGTTTGCATCAGTTTCAGGAATCCCTCAGGCTCGATTTGAAAATATCCTTGACTCTCCGGCCGGTCTCTTCGCCGATCACGTTGTATACGCCTTTCCATGCGCGTGGATCCAGTTTGTCATCGAAAAAACATTCCAGATGCTTTTTGTCTCGCTGCTGTAAATACTCTTTGTCGGGTGTCGGGTACGCCAACTCATGTGAAAGCATCAGGCAGTGGTCATGAAACGCGAGAATGTGGGGTGCCACACGATCCAGCTCGGCTTTGTCTGTCGGCCGACCGACCCCGATACTCCATGGTGAAAGAAAAACCGCGATGGCTGGATTGGCTGGTGCCAGGGCACACATATTGTTGCGGTCATTGATGGCTTTCCAATAAGCCTTGGTGATTGGATCGAATACAGCCCTTTGGTAATCAGGGTGCTCGATCGGGTCCAGGCGGGGTAGCCAGTCCGCATTGAATACGCAGGCGTCCGGGGAAAATTGAACCACTTGCGCATGGAAATGAGGCATCACTGAAGCGGATCGGCCGAACAGAAAAAATAGCTGCGTGTCGACGGGATCGCTTTGCAGCCGAAAGTGGATCATACGGTCGAAATGGCTTCCGTCCTCAGCGGCCCAGAGCCGCAAGAATCCGGCCGGAATATCCGCGTCATGCGCATTCGTTAACGTCATCCGGGGGCCACCGGCCTCGCCGGTGCGCTCGGCAAATGCGGCGGCAGCCTGCGTCCGGTCGATCAGGGTTTCTATGAAGCTTAGTCCGAACGGGTGATTATTAGACATTGTTTTATTTATAAATAAGGAGTTATAGATATATATTAATGTTATTTATTACTATGATTTAAAGTTCTGTCATAGGAATCTCAATCGCCGAACCTGCACGGATTCTAACCTGTCACCACGGCAGCAGGTGTTGCTTGCATGAGTGATCATCCGCTGTGCAAAATCTTTAGCGATGCCAACCCAATCCGATAATAGCTGGTCTTTAAGCGGGCAAGTTGTGACCGGCGCAGGGCAGGGTGCCGGTTTTACGCAGCTTGACTGGGCAACGAAACAGTTTATTGCGGAATGTGGCATCAATCCTTATCCGGGCACGCTGAATATTGTTCTGACGGATGAACAGAATTTCGGGACCTGGCAAGCGATCAAAAGTAACCCCGGCATTCGGCTGCGAGCGGGGGATCCGCATTCTTGCGATGCCTGGCTTTATCCGATCTGGATCGGTGGCGAACTCCCGGCGGCCATCGTACTCCCCGAGGTTTCAGGTTATCCCGAGAATCAAATCGAGATCATTGCAGCCCTGCCACTGCGGGAGTATTTATGCATTGGCGATGGCGATCTGGTGCGGATTGGCGGGCAGGACTTCAGTTGTATAAAGGCGATTATTTTTGATGTCGATGGCACCTTGCTGAACTCTCTGGATGGCTATCGCGTTGCTGCGCATCGTGCGGCAGCCGCCCACGGTTATGAGGTCACGCTCGAAACCGTGCGTCAGGCGCTGAATTCCAATCAACCGTTCTGGGAACTGGTAATCCCGGCCGAACAGGCTGCCGACGTCGAGTTCGTTCAACAGTTGCGTCGCGAGACAATGGCTCATTGGCCGGCGGCGATGGCGGCGCATGTC